>Ga0194062_1000032_pt1 | contig 59892 bp, 53 predicted proteins | sample SepL2225m_MetaG_FD_155481 | JGI IMG/M metagenome (GOLD analysis project Ga0194062, IMG submission 155481) | Anoxic zone freshwater microbial communities from boreal shield lake in IISD Experimental Lakes Area, Ontario, Canada - Sep2016-L224-25m | ecosystem: Environmental > Aquatic > Freshwater >... | reverse complement strand
AAAAACAAAGACAATGACAACAATATCATCAGTGGTTTGTTTTTATATCGGGAGTTTCAGTCAGAAGCGATTCGTATTTTATTACCCATTACCTCGGGAACGGATGCTGATAGTGCTGAATTGTCTTTTATTGCCGCTTTACAACTGGGCTTAAAGAAAAAATTTGGTGGCAGTATTGATCATTTGCGGGTGGCTCAGAATGTGGAACCTGATCCAGAAGATAAAGAACTCAGTAAACGGTATTTGGTGATTTATGATTCAGTACCGGGTGGTACAGGCTATTTAAAACAATTAACCAGTCATCAAGATGATTTAATTCAAGTGTTAACCGAATACGCTATGCCGGTTTTAGAGCAGTGTCGTTGTGTACAAAAAGAACAGGCCGATGGCTGTTATCGTTGTCTTTATGTTTATAAAAACAGCCGTAATATTTCGAGTATTTCTCGTAAGAAAGCCCGTGACTTTATTCAGACGCTTAAAGAATATGCCGACAAAATGGTACCCGTGGCTGGGTTACGGGAGGTTAAGTTATCGCCTTTGGTCGAAAGTGAGTTAGAAGCGCGGTTTCTTGAAGCATTACGAAAAATTGGTAAGGCACTTAAAATGGAGAATAAAGTGTCTGATTTCGAGTGGCGTGCTGAGTTTTATGCCGGAGAAGCGGGCTGGTATTTTCGTTTAGATCAGCAGCGGTATTTTATTCGTCGGCAAGTAGAATTGGGTGCTGAACAGCAGGTGGCGATTCAATCCAGAGCTGATTTTGTGATGGTGCCATTAGGTAATCCTGAGTTGAAGCCTATTGTTATTTTTACGGATGGTTTTCAGTATCATAAGGATCGAGTGGCTTTAGATACCGCGCAAAGAATGGCGATTGTTGCGTCTAATCAGTATTGGGTGTGGTCGTTAACGTATGAAGATGTGCAAAATGTGTTGGATGACCAAGTGGCCTTGCCGATTGATTTGTTGTTGGGAATGCCTAATGTCAAGGCCAAGCAGTTGGCTGAGCATTTTTCCTGTGTTGATTTGTTGGGCTTACAGGATCAATCCAGTTTTACTTGGTTAATTGCATTATTAACTCAAGGTAAAGAATCGGTTTGGCAACGTTATTCGGCGTTGTTAGGGTTTATTTGGTATAAGCAGATGACCGCTGCTTTTGATCTGGCTTCGGTTCAATCTTTACCAGACTATGCACAGTTAAAACTTGAGGGGATCGATGATTCGGCCCTTACTAAGGTTGATCGATTAAGAGCTTTGTGGGGAGAGAGTTATCAACGTCTTGAATTGTCAGTTTGTCTTGACCCAATGGCTTTTAATCAAAAAGATTTTACCCAATTAGGTACAAACCTGATTTTTGATGATAGCGCTGATTTAATTGATTTTGAAGCGGATCTTAAACAATGGCAAAGTTTTTTAAGATTGATTAATGTCATACAGTTTCAGCCGCATAGTGGTTTTTATACTCAAAAAGGCATCGAGAGCCTTGCCTATGATCAGTTAATAGTCAGAGCGACTTCCACGGCCACGGGTTCTATGGATACGATTATTGAGTCGGCTTGGGAGTTACTCTTAGCCGATGCAGTAGGTGCAGAGATCGAGTTTATTAAGCAATTGATTCCTTTAAATCTTCCGGTACCGCAATGCGGTTTTGAATGGTTAGATGAATCGGGTGAAATTATCGCCGAGGCCTTTTTAGCGTGGCAAGATGATAAAGTGGCTATTGTTTATGAGGGATATGAGTCGGATACTGTGACCTTTACCGAAAAAGGTTGGCAAGTTTTTATAAATACTGAGCTGGATAAGGATATGCAACCCTTATTTAATGCGTTTGCTTCGAACTAGGAATTTTTATGCAACCCAAAGTCGCTATATCGTCTGACTTTTTTAACAGTGTTTTAAAGTTACCACGAGCTCAACAGGACAAGGCAGTTAAGTTAATGGAGACCTTTAGGCAAAACCCTAAATCCCCAGGCATTAACTACGAAACCATTCAAGTAGCACGAGATAAAAATCTTCGCTCAATTCGTATTGATCAGGCGTATCGAGCCATTGTGTTAGCCCCCGAAAAAGGCGATGTGTATATTCTATTATGGGCAGATTTACATGATGACGCTTATCAATGGGCGAGTGATAGGATATTTAAAGTCAATCCTGAAAATGGTGTCTTACAAATATTAGATACGCAATATGTCGATGAGGCTCAGAAATTACAGCAATCAGTGGTTGCTCAGGTGGGCTTATATGCGTCTATAAGGGATCGTTATTTAGTGCGTTTAGGGGTGCCAGAAGATTTGTTACCGTTGGTTCGGCAAGTCATTAGTCCTTTAGATTTAGATGACTTAAAAGTTAAATTACCTGATGAAGCGTATGAGGCTTTAGCGCTGTTAGCGGATGGCATTAGTTTAGAAGAAGTCATGTCTGTTTATGATGTGAGCTTACACGATGCGCCTACCCCGATTGATACCAATGATTTTGCCAGTGCTTTGGATACCCCAGACTCGAAGAGACGCTTTTTGTTGGCGTCTGATGATGAAGCATTACAAGCAATGCTGGATGCGCCTTTAGAGAAATGGCGGGTCTTTTTACATCCCTTGCAACGCAAGTTAATTTTCAGGGATTGGAATGGCCCTGTGCGCGTTTTAGGTGGCGCAGGGACGGGTAAAACAGTGGTTGCAATGCATCGTGCTAAGTGGTTAGCGGAACACGTACATGAGTCGCGAGAGACTAAAGTTTTATTGACTACCTTTACTAACAACTTGGCGTTGGATATAAAGCAAAATTTAAAACATATCTGTGCGCCAGAGGTGTTGCGTAAAATCGAAGTGATTAACCTGGATGCGTTGGTTAAACGCTTTATGGAGAAACACGGTTATAAAATTAATTATACGTTTTGGAATGAAAAGAAAACCGAAGAACTTTGGGAAAATGCTTTAACCCTAAAGCCCAGTGAAGGGGATTTATCGGAGTCTTTTTTTCGTGAAGAATGGAATAAGATCATTCAACCGCAAAATATTAATAGCTTAGAAAGTTATTTGCAGGCCAGACGAGTAGGGCGTGGTGTGCAGTTAAGTCGGGCTATGCGTAAAGCAGTTTGGGATGTCTTTGAAAATTATCGGGTCGCCTTAAATGATGCAGGCTTAAAAGAGGCCGAGGATGTGTATCGGGATGCCTTAACCTTAATAGAAACCGATCAGCTCCAAGCACCTTATACCCATATCTTAGTGGATGAGGCTCAAGATTTTGGGATGAATGCGTTTCGGTTATTACGCCGTTTAGTGTCTGAAGATAAAAACGATTTGTTTATTGTAGGTGATGCGCATCAGCGTATTTATGGCAGTAAAGTGGTGTTGGGTCAATGTGGGATTAAAATTACCGGTCGTAGTCATAAGCTACGCATCAATTATCGCACCACTGAACAGATTAGACAGTCTGCCGTGTCTTTATTAAAGGGCATTGCTTTTGATGATTTGGATGATGGTAAAGATGAGCAATCGGGATATCGCTCGCTGATGACGGGTGCAGAACCGGTTATCCACTGTTTTGATAATGCGAAAGCTGAAACCGATTATATTGTGGCTTCTTTGCAAGAACGCCCTGAGCAATCGTGGCTTAATGCCTGTATTACTGTCAGAAGATTAAAAGATATGGAACGGTATAAAGCGGCTTTGACTGACGCTAATATTCCTTATTATCAGATTGAACAAAATACCGTGGATAATGCTAAGCACCCGGGGGTCAGAATCGCAACCATGCATCGTGTGAAAGGTTTAGAGTTTGATTATATGTATGTTGCCGGAGTAAATGAGGGTGTAGTGCCGTTAAATTATTTAGAGTCTGATGATGTCACGGTCATTAGGGAGCATGAGCAAAAAGAACGCTCTTTGCTTTATGTGGCTATTACACGGGCTAAACGGTTTTGTGCGATAACAGGCTTTGGTCAGTTTTCGAGGTTTATGGAGTAAAACAGCTTTAGCTTTTTAAATAAGCTATTTTTACCTGTTGGTATTGACTGGGAAGCCAAAATGGCAAATATTCTATTATTCAGGAAGAGTTTCTAAAACTCGGGTACGCCAATCAAGAACCGCTGTTCGTACATGCATTTTTTTAGCCAATTCAGGGTGTACCTGCCCTATAACTTCTGCGGTAAATTTAGACATAAAACGCGCCTTTAATTCAGCTCTTGCCCGATCTACCCCAACTTCCTCATAAGGTGCAGAGGCTAACAAAAGAAAACCGTCATCAGGGATGCGGCCAGAACGCATGTTATTTTCAATAATACCCGCTGCCTTGCGGACCGGGTCGGCAAGATCTGGACTATAAGGACCGATGATCAAGGCCAAATTGGGTATATGCATGAAGTCAAAGCCTCGACCTATACAGATAGCCCATTCACGATGCTCGATTTCCAAAGCACGTGGATTTTTGCGTATTTCGTTAATGTGATCAAGATTACCCAGAATAAGTGGAATCAGATCCATACGCATGCGTTCTGGCATGTCAGGTAAAAGTCTAGCTAAACGCAAACTCAGGGTATCCCGGTCGCTGTCATTCAGTTCAGCAACGTTAAGTGAGTTATTTTCGCAACCGTGCAGAATCAATGCATCTTCATCGGTTTCAAATCCGCAAACCAAGGGGTAAACACTTGCGTGACCACGACCAAAGGTATGTTCCATTTGAGCTTGGATTTCCTCGGTGTGACTGCGTGCGGCATCGGTATCATAGTGGAAACCCGCGCAGCCACGAGATGGGTCACCTTTAGAGAAATGATAGGTTACCAGTACAAGGATCTGACGGCCTTGGCCGACCATGAGTTGTACGTGATGGGCAAGAACTTCACCCAGATGTGGCCAACCCAGATTAAACATACCGCCCAGGTTACGAAAAGGAGCAATGATACCCGGAGGTGTGCGGGTGGCAATGGGTATGTTTATACGGCCATCCATGCATTTGAGCACGGCAATAGCCGTTGGGTGGTTAGCGAGATATCGTTGTCTTGCCAACCAGGCTTCGGGGCTTGTAAAAGTCGTAGCATGCTGGGCGGCGATTTCAAAAAGCCAGTCAATGCGTTCATAGATAGGGCGAGTATGCATTCTGAATTATAAAAAAGGGCTTGATAAATATTTATTAGTTTAGCATGGGGTCGGTTTTTTTATTGGCGACATATGAAATATAGAGCATCAACAGGCCAATTAACATAAACACAAACACTTTAAAATTAGTGTTCAAGCTACTTAGATCGATAATCAGAATCTTGAATATTGTCAGTGATAATAAACCAAAGCCGATGTTTTTCTGATTAACCAGGGCGTTGTTCTTAACGCCTATAAAAATCACAATGGAATAATGGAATAATGGAATGTACAATAAACACATTTATACTGAAATTACTATTTAATGTCATAAGATAGAATAAATGGGATCAGTCGTCCATGATAAATAGTAATAAATTTTTACTAACTTGACTGCCAAATTTAAATTTTCTTAAATTAGCTGTTAGTAAAGGATTTGAATATGAAAAATTTTAAAATTGCTATCCGATCTAAATTATTTAAGCTTCGTGTGAGGCAATCGTTTGTTAACAGATTTAGCTGTTTAATTCCTTATTTCAAATCGAGTAAGGCGGCCAAGCGGATACTATTTATTAGTCAAGCATCTCCCATTGCTCAAACTCAATTATTCCCTTTTTTCTTTTATGATAAAGCCTTATCCAAGCAACCGATAACGCTGCGTGAACTCCCTTTAAATCGATTCAAATCCAATCATCATCCTTATCACGGTCATGTGGATATCATTTTTTTACAAACCTGGTTTGATTATACGCATGATGAAATGGATAACCTGGTCACTTCAATTAAACAGAAGTGGCCCCAGGCTAAGTTAGTCTATGCAGATTGGTTTGCAAATACTGACTTACGTTATGCTGAAGTGTTAGATAAGCATATTGATGCTTATTTAAAAAAAACCATCTTAAAAGATTTTAATCAATATTCGCGCCCAACTTTGGGTCATACAATGTTGACAGATTATTATAACCGCTCATTTTGCCTGGAAGATAAAGAGTTCTATTTTAAGGTTCCTGAGAACTTTCAAAAAAAATTGTTTGTAGGGTCTAGTTTTGTTTTTGCCAGATATCTCGTGCCGATGTTTCTTTCACCATTTCCTGAGAATGAAAATCGTAGAGTTGATATTCATGCGCGAATGGCTGTTTCAGGTACCCCTTGGTATCAAGGGATGCGTCAGGAGTGTTTTGATATAGTGCAAAATTGTGCGGCTAAAAGTAAGCTGGTTACTCAAGATCGAGTTTCTATAGATGTTTTTTTACATGAGCTTTTGGACGCTAAGATTTGTTTTAGTCCTTTTGGCTATGGTGAAGTCTGTTGGCGAGATTTTGAAGCAATATGTACAGGAAGTTTGTTGTTCAAACAGGACATGTCCCATGTAATTAGTAGTCCTGATATATTTATACCTTATGAAACGTACGTGCCTTTGGCTTGGGACTTAAGTGATTTTGATGAAAAAGTGGCATATTACCTTACAAATACAGCAGAGCGGATGCGAATAGCCCATAACGCTTTTGACCGCCTACATAATTATTTTATAAAGGATGAGTTTTTACAAGATATGCGCCCTTTTTTGGAAAGACTGGGCTTATAAGTTAACTATCTGAAACTGTTAGTCTTGATGTTTGTATTTTGCTTATTTTCCGGGAAGCCCGGTGACCTTATCGCCCACAGAGACAGACTTTGTTGCAAACCATGACTTTGGCATTTCTAGCGCAAATTTAACGGGTTTTTGCGCGCAGTGCTCTTGTAAATTTAAAGGTTGCATCTCAGCGATATTGACGATGACTCCATTGTCCGTGATGAAAGCAACGGAAAGAGGGATGAATGTATATTTCATCCATATACACAAACCTTGTGCTTCAGGAAGCACAAAAAGCATGCCTTCATTATCACTTTGCCACAAGCGGAACATCAATCCTCGTTCCCTGGTTTTGTCATTGTCAGCGACTTCGGCCTGAATTGTATGTTCCCCGATTTGCAATGTCAGTTGAGTCAAAGGAGCTGATTTAAACCAAAGAAGCCAAGAGATTAATATGACTATAACGATCGTCAAAGCTAAGATAGATCGCCTTGATTTACCACCTAAAATGCTCATTTACACCTTCTTGGGTTAGGAAAGTATTACTGCTCTAATGGCAATAAAACGAGAAAATTATATACCAAAAGTTAAAAATCGCAGATTTAAGGTACAAACGCATGACCCAGTCCATTATCAGCTGCATTAGCTGATGACGAACCATAAGGCGTCACTACATTATCCACCAGTACATTCAAGTTATCTGGATCTGTAATATCTGCTGGGCAGTAAGTATTGAGTTCAACTGCTTTTGTCGGTCGCTACGGGTTCTAACCAGCGAGCTAGAACATCTGCTAATTCGGTTCGATTAATAGGTTTACTAAGATGCCCATCCATTCCTGAAGCTAAACTGGTTTTACGTGCTTCCAGAGTTGCGTGGGCGGTAAGAGCAATCACCGGTGTCCGAGTACTATGAGTAGATTGCTCCTTTTCACGGAGTTTGGTTGTGGCCTCATAGCCGCCCATTATTGGCATCTGGCAATCCATTAGCACCAAATCATAGTTTTGCTGAGCTAATCGGTCTAGTGCTAATTGTCCATTCTCTACTAAATCAGGTTTTAAATTAAACCTGGCTAGCATTGCCAGTATAACTTTCCGGTTAACACTATTATCTTCAGCGACCAGCACCCGCTTGTTACTGTAATCAGACCACACTTCCTTATTAGATATAGCCTCAGTTTCAGTATTGACTGGTGTCTCAGATAGTGGTTTAACGGGTAGTAATGCCTTAACGATGGCGTCAAAAAGCTGTGTTTGTCGCACCGGTTTTATCAGACATTGTGAAAAGCCTAAGGCCTTATAGTTTGCTTCTGATCCAATCCCCCCTGATGACAAAAGCAATCGAGGCGTCTTTGCAATGGTAGGGATTTCACAGATCATACGGGCTAGAGACAGACCATCCATAAACGGCATTTGCAAATCCGAAAGTAGGATATCAAAAGGCTTCGCGCCTTGTGAGGCGTCAATTAAGGTAACTAATGCAGCAGAAGCATGATCAACTGACGATACCGTCATCCCCCAACTTGATACATAGTGCTCCAGAATCATCCGGTTATTAGCATTATCGTCAACGACTAAAGCCCGCTTATCCTTAAGATTAATCAGTGCGGGCAAGAGTATCTCATCTTTTATAGGTTCTAGCGGCAGGCTAAACCAGAAGCAAGCACCTTTTCCAAGTTCACTGTCCACGCCTATCGTACCGTTCATCAGTTCGACAAGAATTTTACTGATCGATAAGCCAAGCCCTGTACCACCAAAGCGGCGTGATGTGGAACTATCAGCTTGAGTAAAGGTTTGAAACAAACGCGCCTGTGTTTCAGGACTTATCCCGATACCCGTGTCTTGTACTTTAAAAAATAGAGTTGCCTTGCCATCCGGGTCAGTTTCATAACTGACGGTTACTGAAACATCCCCCAGTTCGGTAAACTTAACGGCATTACTGATTAAATTTGTGAGTACTTGTCGAATACGGTTAGGGTCCCCCATCCAGTAATTCGGTAATTCAATCGGTACAAAACAATTTAATTCTAGCCCCTTGGCGAAAGCGGGGACGGCTAGTAAGCTGCACACCTCTTCAATAAGGGTAGCAAGATTAAAATCGATGTGTTCTATTTCAACTCTGCCCGCTTCCAGTTTGGAGAAATCTAAAATATCGTTCAGGATCGCCAACAGAGCTTCAGTCGAAGTGTAAGCTGTTTCAACCAGTTCAGATTGGTCACTCGACATCTCGGAATCGCGGAGTATATCTAACATGCCCAGCACACCATTCATGGGTGTACGGATTTCGTGACTCATATTGGCTAAAAACTCGTTTTTTACTAAAGCCGCTTGCAAAGCCAGGTCACGTGCCTGCTCAAGCTCCTTCTTGGTCTGTTCCTGGAGTATGGCCAGAGCCAACATGTCGCCTACCTGTTTTAGCATGGTCAAGCGAGACTCGTTTTTGACGGGGTATGGATCGGTAAAAAGAAATAGAACACCCAGCGTATTTCCACTGACGACAAGCGGAATGATGTAATGGCCATGCGCTTTCATGTTAGCGAATTGATGCTCATGACGGGGATCACAGAAACAGTCGTCAGATATCAGTATCTCACCTGATAAGGCTGCCCGACCGCATAAACAATCACCAAAATTATTTTCGATGAATTCGTCGCTAAAATTCCCTTGTAACGCAAAAAGATGCAATTTATGTTCATCTTCAGTTTTGAGAAATAAACCACCTTTCTGTTGTAACTGTAGAGACTGGATGTTAAAAAGAATGGACAATGTTGACAGGCAACGCTCTTTAAAAGGGGCGGGCTGATACAGTGTATTGGCAATAGCTAAACGGGCCTGAGTATCTTCTTGATCTCTTTGTTCAAGGGCTTCTCGATCGACCTGTGCCGTAATGTCATGGCGGATTGAAATGTATTGGTACGGTGCGTCCTTTTCATCCAGCAAGGGCATAATGGTGCTATCCACCCAATATAACTGCCCACTTTTGCTTCGATTACAGAGCTGACCTTGCCAGATATGTCCTTGAGTAATCGTCTCCCATATACTGGCCATAAAGGCTTTGTTGTGATAGCCTGAACTAATTATGCGATGATCTTTGCCAAGCAATTCTTCGTTAGAATAACCTGAAAGTTTACAAAATTTTTCGTTTGCGTAAATAATACGCCCTTCTGCATCAGTAATACTCACCAAGGCATGGGCATCCAGTCCAATCCGTAATTCAGCGTTTACCCGGATCTGTTCGGTGGTTATTTTTTGCTGCTGAGTAATTCTTTCAACCAGGGGCCGTAAAACCACAAACAAAAGTATTGGGGAACTTATCAGGACCAGGAGTGAAATTGAAATTACATCGCTTTGAAATTGGTTTAATACGGCTACTTTGTGTAATAAGAATATGATCAGTCCATCAACCAGGCCAATAATAAAGCTGATACGAAGCAATGAGGCTAGAAAAAGTCGGTTCAATTGCTTTTCAGCTGGGGTTTGGTGCATACGGCTAACTACCTGTGTTGTCTATAATTTGTCTTAAAAGTCCTGGTCAAGTTACGTTAAGAACAAATAGTTCCTTAAATCACTGCCTCAAACCGAAATCAAAAACTCTTTGAGCGTTATGACTATACTATGCCCATAATGACCATTTACCCAAGATTAATACACTTGCTGCAATTAAGGCGTTAGCGACCCCATGGGCCAGTATGGCGTCACCGATTTTGCCTCTTCGATACACGGCTACAGCAAAAGCCATGCCGGCTAGAGTACCCGCAAGCCAACGACCATGCAATAATCCGAACAAGACTGAAGAAACAATAAATGACAGCCAGGTAAACTGCGTGGGGGAGACCTTTACAATCTCGTGGTCAATCAATTTGCGGAGCAAGTAACCACGAAACGCAAATTCTTCAACAATAGGGATGACGATAACGGAACCCAGTACCCGAAATACTACCCAAGTGATCATCCATACTTCCGGCAATTTTGCCAACTGATCAGTCAGGCTGGCCACTTTATCGTTATCGGTTTGGGTAGGCTCCAGTAGAATCCACATAACAAATACCAATACTCCAGTCATGACAGCTTGCCATGACCCACCCCAAGCCAGAGTTCGATAGATAGACCTGTAATACCCTATTACAACGGCGACAATCCCAATACGGATGGGATACAGCGTCTCAAAGCCATGAGAAAGCGCAGACGTTATCATCATTAAAGCCATCATCACCAAAAAGGGCATGGCTAAAGCCGTATCTAAAGCGGGTGGTAACCAGCTTTTTGGATGTGGTTTATGAGTGACAAACAAGACATGCGAGCCTGCAATCAGCGCGAGTGCGATCAGTGTAAAATTGATCCATCCGGCTTGCGAGTGTAAGCCACCCAACGCAATTTCGGGGGAAACAAACTCACCAAACATAATCATTGATACAATTCTGAAGATATTAGTAAGCCAAATGGCTACTATGCCTAACGGAAATAAACAAAGTACCTGAGGGAATTTAAGTTCTTTAGAGAACAGCCAAAGATAAAGGGCTATGAAGACTGTTATCATGATAATGCCCTCGTAACCAGAGCAGCCCGGTGAAATCTCGATGCTAAACGATGATAGACCCAAGCGCTTTTTGTCAAAGTCATACCCGACATCGGAGAAAAGTAAAAGCAATATTCGATGTGAAAATTCCAGGGAGATATTGGCTAGCGGGATGCCGATTGCTTCGGATAGAAAGCCCCCCAGCCAAACAACAATCGCCGCGCAAATGGCTATCAACAGGGCGCGGTATTCACGACGAAATAGTGCCATCCAGGAACGCCAGGATGCAAAGGCCAATAGCCACGAAGTCAGGGTCAAACCACCTAAGGCAAACCAACCTACAAACCATTTTGCTTCAGTGGGAGTGGACGAATCAAAAGACGAGATAATGTGATGGCTCGAAGCCGGAAGAATTTTGCTTGTGTATACGATTAACACACCACAAACAAGAATCTGGATAACAATCCATAAGCGCCAGGAATGCAGAGGGTTTCTTAGTTCGTGAATAATTACAAAGACGCGCCGACTAACTAAAAGTAGAAAAGCGGCTACAAAGGAGATGGACAGCTTAAGTAAAGCAGACGCATTGCTGCTAAACTGAATAAATAAATTGGTACTGTTTTTAAGTTCATCCACATGAAAATCAAACAGTGTTGTCATACTAATAATTTCGCCCAGCAGAAGCAAAAGAATAAGTGTTAACCTCACATAAAACATTATCGAAGCACGGGCAGGGATTACAGGGATTTGATAATCTGACATAAAAGCTCGATGATATAAATTTTAACCATCATTTATAATGCCACATTAATTATGGCATAGGTATTTATTTTTAATTGACTTTAAAAAAAATAAGCATAAAGTGTAAGCCGAAAATATACTTGGGTATGTGTAATAACCCAGCTTTCCAGCAGTAAAACAGCTTTTAAAGAAGGTGATATGATGAATCTAAAACAAAAATTTTTGATGGGCGCAACGATTATGTTACTTGCAACGGGCAATTTTTGGGCTCAAGCTTCACCGCAGGGTTGTGCATCGAGTGGTGGCCAAGCAGCTGGTTGTTCTGGTGGTGGTGCTGCTCCAGAAATTGACGCTGCTTCAGGCGCCGCTGCAATTGCCTTGTTAACCGGTGTTATTCTGCTGCTTAGAAAAGGCCGCAAATCTAAAACAGATGAAACAAAATCAGAAGTATAATTGATTTAAATATTAAATTTTCTGGGTGGGATAGATCGGATTTATATCGATCTATCCCACTTCTCTTTGATTTTTACCGACAACACATTTTCTTCCCTCAGCAAGCCCATCGACAGAAGTAATCTCGTATCAATCCTGTTAAGTTGGCTTTCAAGTTAGTCTGGATGCCCTGATTCACTATTAAGCCAGAGTAAAAATAGCTATGCCGATCACCCGATATCGATTTTAGTCGCTATAGAGTGTAGGTCATATAGATGCTGTGCTCAATGCTTTAAAAACTACAATTCATGCTAAACTTTCGGTTGTTATATATAAAATAAGCAGCGAAAGAACTATGCCTGAGTTACCTGAAGTTGAAACCACCTGTCGAGGCATTGCGCCGCATATTGTCGGTCGCGTGTTTAAACAGGTTATTGTTCGTCAACCCAAGTTACGTTGGCCGGTTCCTGAAACCCTGGCAGAAAGTTTAATCGGGCAGCGTATTGAAGCGGTGACGCGTAGGGCCAAGTATCTTTTGTTAAAGACCGCGAACGGTACGCTAATCATTCATTTGGGAATGTCCGGTAGTCTAAGGATTATGACGGCTGAGCAAGAGCCCAAGAAACACGACCATATTGATTTTATATTTAACGACACTATTGTGTTACGTTTTAATGATCAACGTCGCTTTGGTTCGGTACTTTGGACTACTGAACCTATTGGCGAGCATTCACTGCTTAAAGACTTAGGGCCAGAGCCTTTATTAGAGGACTTTAAGGGGGAGTTACTGTATCAGCTTTCCAGAAATCGAAAGGTGCCAGTTAAGACGTTTATTATGGATAGTCATATTGTGGTGGGAGTAGGGAATATCTATGCCAATGAAGCACTCTTTATGGCGGGTATTTTACCGACCCGGCAAGCAGGCGCTATTTCATTAGCGCGTTATCAAAAACTGGCTGAGTGCATTAAGTTAATTTTACAACACGCGATTCAACAAGGCGGGACAACCTTACGCGATTTTGTGAATGAAGCAGGAAAGCCGGGTTATTTTAAACAACAATTGAAAGTGTATGGTCGTAAAGACTTACCTTGTGTTGACTGTCAACAGGTTTTGATTGAAGTCAGATTGGCTAACCGTTCAACCGTGTTTTGTAAAACCTGTCAGCGTTAATTATTTATTGATCAATATCTTCTTTGCCAAATTTATTTTTGCGGCTAAATAATCTGAACCGCCTCGATCGGGATGAATCTTTTGCATCAGCTTTCGATGTGCGGCAATTATCTCTTCCTCTGAAGCTCCGGGTTTAAGTCCTAATACCTCATAGGCTTCTTCAACGGACATTTTGCCTTTTGCACTGGCCTCGTTTTGTCGTTGTGAGCTGGATTGCTGAGCGCCAGTATATTGCTGCCATAGTTTTTGGATCGAGGGGGCATAGTTGAGCAATAACGGGATTGACCGTAAGATAAACGCAATTGCCAAACCGACCAATGCAAAGATGCCATTGAGTTTGCCGGTGACGGCTAAAAAAACAAACACAACGCCAATCAACCAGATTAATGCTGTACGGCAGTATTTTGCCAGGACAGACGGTGAGGCTTTAAGAAATGAACGTAAACCAAAATATACAATGACGCCTAATAGGATAATAAGATAAATTCGAATCAAAGTTTTCTCCTCTGTTAATGATCCACGGTTAATAATACCTTAGAATAAGCCATCCTACGATAACCGTCTTCTTATTTGATAACTATGCAACATGCTTATATAAATTCTGATAAATGTTGTTGTATAACCTGTTCAGCGCGATTGCCGAAGAATTGCTTTGTCACACTAAAAAACTGGCTAAGTCTTCTATGATCGGGTATTAAATGAATAATCAGCAGGTGTTCAAGACTCCAGTCTTTGTTAATGTGTTCTTCAAATAGTTCCACAAGTTCTGCATACCAACGTCGACGACGATTAACCAGGAAGGGACTGTTTAAATTAAGTGAATTAATGGTGTGGTCTGCTCGGTCTTTATCGAGGGGATTCAAACTATAAGTCGGGACTACTCGACCGTCCGATAAATAGGCGAAATAGCGGTCACAATCACCATCATGACAACTGATAAATAAAGTTGGGTCGTAATTATTAGCCTTTGCATGCCCACCAAATATTTCTTCTTTGAGATTTTTAAAGGTTTCTTGGTCATTGCTGCTTAAGGCGCTGACTGCCAGATTTGTGTAATCAAATGTTGTTTGTGGATAAACGCTTTTGGGACGTACATGCTCGATGTGATACCCGATTCCTTCCAGATCAGCACGAAGTTCTGAATAGCAACACAAACCATATTGCTCATCCAATAAACTTTTTTGCACTGTAGCTTTATGTTTGAATGAGTCCCAACGACTTGTTGCATCTGCAGAGGTTAAGGGTGGTTTTGTGTGCGCTTTATCAAGATCATGACCACCACTATGCTTTTTTGTAATAGGTCTCATGAATTCAAGAAATTTTGCCGTTTAATGCTTCGGGCAATCCGTTGTAATTGTGGGTGGGTTGCTCCTAAGGTAGCGTTAAGTTTTTCTAGTAGCTCACTCGCTTCTGAAGTGTTGAATTGGCCTTGATCGACCAGTTCGATTAGTCGGTCCAAGTCAGTCTTTTCTTTAATGGGTGGCTGTGGATTAACGTACATAATGCTTTCTAAAACATCATTACTGAATTCACCATAAGATTCTGAACGAGGAATAACGGCAATCTTATGGCCCTCAGTATCGTTGCCTAATAAGCGAATAGACTCCCGATGCACTAATGAAAGTACCTGAGGACTATGGGTGGAAACAATGAATTGTATATTTGGGAATGTTCTTGATAAGTTTGGGATAATAGTTTGCTGCCATTTAGGATGTAAATGTAGATCAATTTCATCTATTAAAACAATGCCATTCCCTTGTAATGGATCACTTAACGATGGATTCAGAAGTACAAGACGACGAGTTATATCAGCTACCAGTGCTAATAATGATTTTTCACCTTGTGATAGCTGTAAGATATTTAAAGTAGTTCCCGCTTTATCAATTAACATGTCCCACGTTGGGCTGCGTTGAATACGAAGTTGACTAAACCCCGGCATAAAGTCATAGATGGCTTGAGTAACACTCTGAAGGGTTTGACTTGCTTTTGATAGAACCTCATCAGTAATTTGCTGTTGAAGCTGCGCTATTTCATCCTGTTTATTCTTTTGAAATGTTTTCAATATGGCTTGTGTTTCAGTATTTTGATGACTTTGATTTTCCATTTCTTTAACAAAATCACTATTCAACTCGGCTTGAAGTTTTTCAATGCGAGTCAAAACGTCCTGATTTTTTCTATTGTCGGCGTTACTAATATCCTCAAGCTGTTTAAACCAGCGAAAAAACAATTTAAAATTAGCCGATCCTTTAAGAGAGCTTTCATAACCGGAAAACTTGTTCCCATTTATTTGATTTGTAATTTCATCAAACGGGATAGTATCTTTCTCATTAACATCTAACGCTCGTTCAACCGAATAAAATATCAGAATAGGAAAGTTGAACCGATCATTTTTGGCGTTGGCTAATTTATATAATTCAGCAAGCTGTTTAATTTCTTGATACTGACCACTTTTTCTAGTGTTACTGCCGTTCCTGCTTTTTGATAGCTCAAGATTATAGCTATGTCCAGACACTGAAAACACGCTGATAACTGACGAATAATCAAGCTCGCTTTCATTATTGATATCCAATAATTCAATGAAGTCGCCATTTCCGGATTGACTAATAAAACATCTGATTAACCAGCTTAAACTTTTAGAAATGGCGTCTAATAGAGTTGTTTTACCAGCTCCATTAACACCAACCAATACGGTAAAATTTGGTTGCTTAGTAAAATCCAGCTCAATTTCTTTAAAAGGACGAAAATTAATTAATTTTAGAGATGATAGCTGTATTGTTGGATTTATAAACGCCGCCAATACCTTTTCATAATATAAATTCGCTAGTGCGATGTCTTGCGTAACAAACTGTCCCTGAGCGTAATATTCAGCCAACTGAAACAAAGCATTAATATCTCCCTTATTTGCTTTATTTTCCAATGCCCTGACAGAGCTATTTTTTTTCATGACTTCTCCTTACAGAAGTTATTATTTGGCTTATTGTTTCAGAAGAATATTTCTTAATCATGCTTTCCTTAAAAAGGGGTTCAATATGGCAAGCAAAAGCTAATAACCCCTGTAAATAACTTATATCTTCTTCAGGCAGTTGATTAAGTGAAAACTGATGAATTAACGATGAAATATAACGTTTCCTTTGGCGACCAATTGATAACCGATCGTCGTTAGTAATGGTGACTCCAGTCACGTGTCTATTATTAGCCTTTGATGAAAATACCGTTTTACTCTCATTGATTGTTATTTGCCCATTAAAATGTTCAACAAGAAACTGTTTTATCAAGGCAGGAAGATCAAATAACATCTGCTTTTTATTACATGAAAAAGTTAAGTCATCAGCATAGCGCGTATAAGTAATCCCTTTTCTTAAGCAGGTTTCATAAACAGCAGTATCAAAAAAAAACATAATGCTGTTTGAAATAAAAGGGGAGCTGGGAGCACCAATACTCATGATCAATTTACCCCCTGTTTTTTTGCTGGGACTAAAAAACAATAGCTGAGTTAATAAATAACGATCTTCAGAAGATACGCTAATATTTAGATTTTGTAATATTGAAAAGAATAAGTCAGGGGTAATACTATAAAAGAAGTTTTGAAAATCCATCTTTAACAAATAACTCGAGTCTTGATGCTGCATGGCATTTTCTTTAATGCTAATGCTTTTTCTATACGCAAATGCCGCATCATGAACAGGGAGTTTTTGCTCAAGTAACTTTATTAGAACCCGTTGGTAATCTTTTAATCTTTTAGCAGGTTGAGCGATGAGGCGCTTTCCTGATGTCCGCTTAGGAATCGTATAGACTTTATACATTTTAGGCGCTGATGAAACAAAATCATTAATTTCTTGCTTAGAAACAGATAATTCTTTGCATAAAAATTCATAAATTTGCATTGCTTGCCTTTAGATAATCGTTAAAGCGTTAGCGAGACTAAAACTTGCTAACGCTTTAGTTGAATCTCTTTACCTTACTAAAGCGGAAGCTATTTTTCGCGCTTGTTGACCGAAGACATGAGGGTAAGAAGCGCGAAAAATAGCTTCCGCGCCCCTAAAACGACTCAATAAATTAGAGTCTGGCTAAACACCCGACTAAACTAATACTTGATTAGTTCTTAAACTCTAAAGAGATGCCACGCATTCTATAGGACTCCTTAGGTATCAGCAACAATATAAATGCAAAACAGATTGAGTCGCTGTTTCTATAATTTGTTCAAGAAAGTTTTCTCTTCTGTTGATGATCCTCGGTTAATAATACCTTAGAATAAGCCATCCTACGATAACCGTCTTCTTATTTGATAACTATGCAACATGCTCATGTGCCTTTATTAGGTTTTGCCGCCGCTAGCGGAACGGGTAAAACCACCTTGATTGAACAACTTATTCCGATTTTGAAACAGCAGGGGATACGAGTGGGGTTAATTAAGCACAGTCATCATAATTTCCAGATTGATCAGCCGGGAAAAGATAGTTTTCGCTTACGCGCTGCAGGTGCTTCACCGGTTATGTTAGTCTCAACGCATCGTCGGGCAATCATCACTGAAATAGTGCCTGCTCAAGAACCTAATCTGGATGAGGAGTTAAAGCTATTTGATCAAAGTCAGCTTGATCTGGTGTTAGTGGAAGGATTTAAAGCCGAACCATTCCCAAAAATTGAATTACACCGCCCTTCACTTAAGCATCCGTTGCTCTATCCAACTGATCCCGATATTATTGCAATCGCCAGTGATGAGCTAATGGAGCTGCCTGAACATTTACCGAATTTAGACATCAATCAGCCACAGATGATCGTCGATTTTATTATAAAAGAATTTATGGAGAAATTATGATTGATGTATGTAGTCTGGAACGCAAGCCATTGCTGTCAATTGATGAGGCACTGGACAGCATTAAAGCGACTATTCAGCCTATTCTTGAAACAGAAACCATCCCATTACAAAATGCATTAGGGCGTGTTTTAGCTGAACCGGCTTATTCAACAATCAATAGCCCACCGGATAGAAATGCAGCGATGGATGGGTATGCCTTTTTGAGTGCCGATGTTAAACCAGAACAATCTTTTAGCTTGGAATGTGTCGGTACGTCTTGGGCGGGTCGTCCTTATACGGGACAATTAAGAGCAGGGCAATGTATTCGCATTTTTACCGGAGCGGTATTGCCACCTGAGCTGGATTCAGTGATTATGCAGGAGCAGGTGACGGTTGATGGTTTAACAATTCATTTTCCTGAGCAGACCACGGTTAAGCAGCATGTCAGAGAAGTGGGTGAAGATATAAAACAGGGTGGTTTACTGTTTGATCCTCCAAAAAAACTAACTGCTATTGACTTGGGCTTTCTGGCTTCAGCCGGTGTTACTGAAGTCACGGTTATACGATCTGTCAGAGTGGCTATCTTTTCAACGGGGGATGAGCTGGTTGAGTTAGGTAAGCCACTAGCTTCAGGACAGATATATGACAGTAATCGTCATCTGTTAAAGGGCTTATTATCTGATCCAGCGTATTCAGTCACTGATTTTGGAGTGATTGCAGATGACCCGAGTTTGTTGGAAGCGAGTTTTATTGAAGCCTCAAAAAATAATGATGTGATCATAACCACAGGGGGCGCCTCAGTAGGTGAGGCGGATTATATTAATGAGATACTGGCTCGTTGTGGCAAAGTCAATTTCTGGAAATTAGCGATAAAGCCAGGTAAACCCTTGGCTTTCGGTAAAATAGGTGAGTGTTATTTTTTTGGATTACCCGGCAATCCTGTTGCCGTTGTTGTTACCACCCACTATTTTGTTAAGCCAGCGCTTAAGCAAGTATCGGGTGTGTTGGCATCAACGCCTTTGTTCTTGACCGCAACGAGCACATCAGTATTAAAAAAATCCAAAGGACGTCAGGAATACCAAAGAGGGATTCTGACTCAAGATAGTCAGGGTGAGTTTTTTGTGGCCTCAGCGGGGCGGCAGGGTTCAAATATATTAAAATCAATGAGTCAGGCTAATTGTTATATTGTGTTGCCGGTTGATTGCCAAGGAGTGCAGGTAGGCGATAAAGTCAGGGTAGAGCTGATGCAGAGTGTTGAGCTTTACTAAAGATAAGTTGTTTTCCTGTAGCGTATAGTTGACTCTATAATGAAGTATCGTGAATGGCGGCTGGAATATTCTAAGCCAGGTATCCTCAGCTTTTTAGTCGTATTCTGAGTTATATCCAGGCATCATCATCAATGGTTCCTATAGCCTGAAATGCGGGTTTACAGAACAAATAACCTTGTAATAAACTGATGCCAGTGCTCAGTAAGAAGTCACGTTCTGCCTTTGTTTCGATTCCTTCTGCCAACACTTTGATGTTTAATTGCTGGCTGATATGCACAATACCGGAAACTATCGCCTGCTTTACCTTGCTTGTGTCTATATTTCGCACCAAATCCATATCGATCTTAATGATATCAGGCTGAAACTCCGACAACAGATTCAGCCCGGAATAGCCAGAACCAAAGTCATCTATTGCTGTACTGAAGCCCATGCTGCGATATTTCTCGACTATATTGATCAGATGCTTTCGATCAGATAAATGTTCGCTTTCAACCATCTCAAATATGATTTGTTCTTTCGGAAAGTTGAAAGTATGTGCTGCTTCAAGGGTTAAACGTATACAGGCCGCAGGTTCGTATACTGCGTGGGGCAAAAAGTTAATAGACAACAGTTCTTGCATACCCAGTTCAGCCGCTAATTTTATTGCCTTGACCCGACAACTTTGATCAAATCGATAGCGATTATCGTCGTTAACTTTTGCCAGTACAGAGAATGCTGATTCACCGTTAATGCCACGAACCAGGGCCTCATGAGCAAAAATATTTCGGGCGTGAAAGTCAACTATCGGTTGGTAGGCAAAACAAAAATCAAAATCAAGGTCGTCCAGCTCTTTGCAGCGATTACAAGTAGTTGGTAGACAGCTTGTATCTGATAATTTATCGGCTGGAGAAATGCGGCTTTGGTTCATTTCAATAATCCCATAAAGTACAATAATTAAGCTTTATTAAATTTCAGATGAGTATAATCTAATTAATTGATATAGCTAAGTCAAAATTTTTTTAAGAAAAAGCTGAATTTAAACCTTCGATATTGAGTAGCGGCTTCTATAAGCTGTCCAAAACTGATGCCGGCATCATTGCATGGAATTCGTTCTGGCAGTAAAACCTTAAAACCTTCTGCTTCAAGTAAGGCGATAACCTGTTCGGTTAACAGTCGATTCTGGAAGACACCGCCCGTTAAGCCAATCGCGACAAAATGATGTGCTTTCTGGATTTGTCTGGCTTGGGTGAGTAAAGCCAATGCCAGACTTGTATGAAAGCACTGGCCTCGTGTTGATGGATCTAAATGGGTGTTTGTTAACATGGGTAACAAGGGTGCCCAATCGCTTAACCATAAGCCATTATTGTGATGGGTTAGGGGTAAGTCAATGGGGGCAACTGTGTTGATTTGACTGGATACATTGCTTGCTGCTTCTAACCACATTGGCGCGTGTCCTTCAAAATCAGCGAATTGGACGATGCCAGTGAGCGCAGCGGCGGCATCAAATAAACGACCAACAGAGCTAGATTGTGGACTGTTGATTTGACGTTGCCAAGCTTGTTTGAGTAAGAATGCATCAACCGGGCAGTCAGGCCAATCCTGGTTTTGTTCCCAGAGCAGTGCCAAAGCGCTACGCCAGGGTTCTCGACTGGCTTTATCACCACCCGGTAACCGAAAGGGTTTAAAAGAACTAACCCGTTGCCAATGTCCTGGTTGACCTAAGAGTCCTTCGCCGCCCCAGAGTGTCCCGTCTTCACCATAACCCGTGCCATCCCAGGTAAAAACAAGCAGTGGCTCAGTGTGTGTGTGTTCAGCCGATAAAGCGGAAGCGTGAGCATGATGATGAAATACTTTATGTACGGTCAGGCCCGATTGTTCTGCCCAGCGCGTGGCGCTGTAATCAGGATGAGCATCACAAACACAATGTTGGACACTGACGCCGTAAAGTTGGCTAAGATCAGCAATGGTTTGTTCAAAGACCTGTTGGCTTCGTAACGAACCTAAATCACCAATATGGGGAGACATAACGAGGCGGTTCTCCCAAGCCAAAGCAATCGTATTTTTCATTTGCCCGCCCACTGCGAGGAGTGGACTTTTTAAGCAAAAGGGCAATTCTATTTCAAGGGGGGCAACGCCGCGTCCGATTCTGATTGGCTGGATTTTATTGGCAATAATTTTGTAAACACTGTCATCAGCGGGTCTTAGAATAGGGCGGTTATGATGCAAGAAAGCATCAGCAATGAGTCCTAAACGCGCTTCAACTGGGTCTGCATCAGTTAATACAGGCTCTCCACTGATATTGGCTGAAGTAGCAATCAACGGGGATGCATAGTCCTCAAGAATCAAGTGGTGTAACGGACTGTAGGGCAGCATGAGTCCATACTCTTGCATATTAGGCGCTATGGTTTCTGCAAGCTGGATATCGGGTGATTTTTTAACCAGAACAATAGGACGCATTGGGTCAATCAGAAGAGCTTGTTCCTCTGGTGTGGCATTCGCATACAATCTTACTTGATCTAAACCATCGATACCTTGCCAGGGTAACATGACTGCTAAGGGTTTAAAGTGCCGTTGCTTACGTAAGCGTAGTTTTGAAATGGCTTCTTCTGACGTGGCTGAACATAATAAATGATAGCCGCCAATGCCTTTCACTGCGACAATTAAGCCTGCATGTAGTGCATTGACAGTGGCTTTAATGGCGGCGTCATTATCAGTAATGTCCTCCTGTTCGGGTTGCCGAAACGTAAGCTTAGGGCCGCAAGCCGGGCAGGCTAAGGGTTGAGCATGGAAGCGCCGATCGAGTGGATTTTCATAGTCTGCAAGGCATTCGGGACATAAAGGAAAGTCAGCCATGCTGGTGTTCGGGCGATCATAGGGAAGTCGGTTGATTAAGGTATAGCGAGGACCACATTGGGTGCAATTGATAAAAGGGTAATGGTATCGACGTTCCCGTTTATCATGCATTTCTGCTAGGCAATCAGCACATATAAAATAATCAGGCGGGATATGTGCCTGATTTAATTTACCGCTCAAACTCTGCAGTATGGTAAAACCGTCAATCTCAATGGGGATGACTGTGTGTGAGTTAAGCTGCTGTGGTCTCGCTAGCGGTGGCGCTTCGCTTATGAGAGCGTGTTCAAATTGATCCAGTTCTTCATTGTTACCTTGTATCCATATTTCTACTTGACCGGATTGATTACGCACCCAGCCGGACAGGTTTAAATGATGAGCCAGTCGGCTAACAAAGGGCCTGAACCCAACCCCTTGCACACGACCAGTGACAGTGAGTTGTCTGGCTTGAAGAGGCCGGTTAGTCAAGGGTGTTAATGTGCTGAGTGGCTGTTCTTAATACCCGAAGCCCACCAGATTCGACAAGCACCTTCATCTGAGACCATACAAGGCCCAACTGGATTTCTGGGTACACAGAGTTCACCGTATAAGCGACAATCGGTGGGTTTTATCTGTCCCAAGATAACTTTTGCGCAGTCACAACCGGGAGGCATCATACCCGCTTTTTTTCTGGCTTCATCGGCATAACTAGGAAAACGAAGTCGCGCATTGTGTGAGGAAAACTTTTCTTTAAGTTCAAAACCGGACTGTGGAATGATACCTATCCCTCGCCACGGCGCATCAATAATATCAAATGCTGCATTCAATAGTTGTTTTGCTCTTTGATTGCCGCTAGGGGTGACGACCTGGGTGTAACAATTATCAAGAAACTGATGGTGTTCTAAACCTTGTCGGAGCACTGAGTAAATAGCCGCCAGTAAACTGTTGCTGGTAAAACCGGCCACTGCGGTCGGCATGGCATAGTGATCGACAACGAAGCGCCATTCTTCTGTTCCCATAATGGTAGCGACATGGCCGGGTGCAATGAGTGCGTCGAAGGTGGGTGTATCCGAACTTAATAACAAGGCGACCGCTGGCCATGTTAAGCGACCACTCATCAATAACAGTAAATTTTTGGGAATGCCTTCTTCAAGCATTGCAGCAACGGGAGCGCAGGTAGTTTCAAAACCGGCGACAAAAAACACAATGGTTTTTTCTGGGTTGGATCGGGCTATGATGACGGCTTCAGTAGGTGAGGCGATGGGCCTGATATCAGCACCAGCGGCTTTGGCCTGTTCCAGAGTCCGTATGGCCTGCTTGGGCGCATTAACCGGAACCCGTAACATATCACCGAAAGCCAATACCACAACCTCTTCATTAAGACCGATCTGTATGGCTTGGTAAATGTCCTCTTCAGGGCAGATACAGACCGGACAGCCAGGGCCAGGGATGAGTTCAATAGTCGAGGGAAGTGCTGTACGTAATCCCGCCATTGAGATAGAGCGTTCATGGCCGCCACACACATTCATGATGCGCACCGTTCCAGACAGCGGTAGTGCGCGGATTTTTTCGAGTAGTTGCTGTGATTCCATCAGTGTGACTTCAGTTTGTCGGTCACTGGATAAAGCTGACTATAATTAGCTTTATAATGCACTTTCTGCATCCTCTGCTAACATTTGGTCGAGTAACTCCCAGGTTGAGAGTGCCTCTTCCTCAGTTATTTTTTGAATGGCATAGCCGACATGGATTAACAGGTGGTCGCCAACATTGATTGTTTCATCATCCAATAAGAATAAGCTGACTTCTCTTTCTATACCGTGGCTAGCACAGTGTGCAGTGTGGCCCTCGATTTTTGTAATTTGCATGGGCACGGCTAGACACATTAGATTTTCTCCAGAATGATGGGTATGAAATACAGCTTATTGAAAAAAGTGATCTTCGTTATCCTCAATATCCAGGTCAATGGCTTCGCCGGGGATTCTTTTTTCTTCCATTATCCATTCGCCTAAATCAATTAATCGACAGCGCTCGCAACAAAAAGGCTTAAACTCATTTTCAGGTAGCCAGGCAACAGCACGTTTGCAAGTTGGACATTTGACTGTGACGATATTGATGGGAGACGACATTAGAAAAAGCAGCGTGTTACGGAAAAGGGAATGTCATTCACGCTTTGTCTTGCGCGTTTACTATCTTGGGTGGGTTCCATGAACCGTATATTGCAGCGGTGTTTTCCACCACTAATTTCTGCAAAGCAGCCTAAAGACTTATCCAATGTAACTTTGAGCAGTTGAAAGGGTTGGGCTTTATCCAGTGAAACCTGAAAAAAACCTGCCTCAGCTAATTCATGTTTGGGAGGGCGGCTGTTACGAATAAAGTTTAGTATAAATTCTAAAGCCGTATTGACCTCGATATAAGGTTGGCTCCAGTTTTGCAGGTCTTGCGCCCGAACAGATTCATCCTGATTAAGCCAATGATGATATTCAGGTAAATCAAAAGAGAACGCTCCCCCAGGAATTGAACTGCGTTGGGCGATACTTTGCAATAGTTCATTTTCTTCTGTCTGCGAGCCTACTTTTCCATTGTAGGCATAAAGCTTATTCGAAATGTCTTCGAGTTGGTCAAGTATTTCATGCAACTTACCTGTATTGACGCCCTCGTGAGAGGCAATTTTTTTAAGTACAGAAGATTGATGATTGAGTTCTTTAAGAACCTCAGCTCTTAGGTCTGTACGTTTAAAAATGGCAATAATATCTAGCAGACAAGAGATGGCTGCACGTTTATCGATAACAGAATCAGCTTCTGAAAAATGAATGAACTGTTGGAATAGATTTTCGAGCCTTATGAAAGTACGGATTTTTTCATTGAGTGGGAATTCATAAGTAATAGTGTTAGTCACAGAAAAGTGTATCCTGGCAAATGCTTATTGAGATATAGAAATTGTGCAATGTTTTAACCTGTTCTGCAAGTCTATCATTACTTCCAGAGTTATCAATCAGATCATTAGCCTTTGAATTCCTGAAATCTCTAGAGATTTGGCTGTTAATAATTGATTGTATGCGTTTTGTAGTCATATCATCTCGTTTTAGTAAACGCTCAATTTGTTGTTCTTCCGGGCAGTCAACTACTAATATACGGTCGATAAGCGAGGTCATATTAGATTCAAATAACAAGGGAATACTGATAATACAGTAGGGTGCTGTTAAGCGTTTAATTTCAGTTTGTATTGTTTGATAAACCAAAGGGTGAATAATAGCTTCGAGCCTTTCTTTTTCTAAAGGATTGGAAAAAACCAGTTCACGTAGCTTTTTTCGATCCAGTGATCCTTCTGGTTGAAGAATATCACTGCCAAATGTTTGTTGAATTTTAGCCAGTGCCGGTTGGCCAACCGCAACCAGCTGATGAGCAATTATATCAGCATCAATGATCGGAGTGTTCAGTTGTTCAAATAAGGTCGATACAGTACTTTTGCCACTACCGATGCCACCCGTTAAACCAATTTTCAGCATACAACTACAAACCAAATGCACTAAAATAAAACTGGTTAAGGCCATGACCCCATAATAGGGCTAACCATCCAGCGGTTGCTAAGTAAGGACCAAAAGGTATCGGCTGGGCGTGATCACGATTAGCAAATATAATCATTGAGAATCCAAACAATGCGCCAACCAAAGAGGATAATAGAACAATGAGGGGTAAATATTCCCAACCTAGCCAGGCACCTAATAGCGCTAGTAATTTAAAGTCGCCAAACCCCATGCCTTCCTTGCCTGTTATCAATTTAAAGACATGATAGACAATCCAGAGGCTTAAGTAGCCTGCAATAGCCCCAATGATACTCGCATCAGAATCAGCAAAGACAGTAAACAGGCTTAAGAATAAGCCTAGCCACAGTATGGGGAGTGTGATGTTATCAGGTAATAACTGATGGTCAATATCAATAAAGCTTAAGGTTATCAGTGACCATGTCAATATTAACGCAAAAAAAGTGGTTGTTGTGGCACCAAAGTGCTGAGCCACAATGATAGACATGATTGCAGTTAATGCCTCTATAGCAGAATATCGTAACGAAATGGATGTTTTGCAGTTTGCACATTTGCCTTTCAGAAAAAGATAACTGAGGACGGGGATATTTTGATAAGGCTTAATGGCAGCGTTGCACTTTGGGCAGTGCGATAACGGCAAAGCCAGATTAAATGGTTCAGTTTTTTGTGATGTATCGCTGGCATCTATCTGTAAGAATTCTTGACACTCGACTTTCCAGGACCTTTGCATCATGAGAGGTAATCGATAAATAACTACATTTAGAAAGCTACCGACCATTAACCCAATGATACCTATTAAGGGAATGAACAATGAGGGTGTGTTTAATAGGGTGTTAATTTGTTCCATGATTATTTTTATTGTCTAGGTCTGTATCAATTAATTTCACAAAAATGGGGCTTGCTAATATAAATATTTAAGTTTGCGCCCCGCAATTCATTCAGTTACAACCCAGAATATTTAGCGCCTCGACATAATCAGATGACTGAACAGCTATTTTGGTATTGATGTAATTTGCTATATCCCCCTTATCATCCCTTATATCTTTTCTAAGAGGTACATATATCTGAGGTTGAATATTGCTGCTAAAATTATCGGGTTAATTGTTAAAAAAATTTAAACAATAATAAATTGGATTGAAGTCTCTGCTATTTGATAGCGACAATTCGTACTCGCCGATTAACTTCACTGCCTGGATTTTTTGCATCAAGTAAACCACTTTTACCTTTCCCGACAATTTGGACTCGGGCGGGATTGATATTGAACGACTCAACCAAAAAGCGTTTTACTGAATCTGCTCTCTGCTCTGAAAGACTTTTGTTGTATACATCACCGCCTACTGCATCGGTATGACCTTCGACGATAAAGCCTAAGTTTTTTAATTTTTCAGATGCTAAAGCCTCACCGACAGGTTTTAATTGATCTTGAGCCTTTTGTGTCAGTTCTGCTGATTTAAAGTCAAAAAAGATTTCCATTGACAATGCGACTTCAGAATTTGCTTTCTGAAGTTCATGATTGATCGTTTTTTTAAGTTTCTTTTTACCTGCTTCAGGTGTTGATGAAAAAGCACTCATATCAATTGATCGTGATTTTACCTGCGGTTGACCATCCCCCTGAATAGCTGATCCTGGATCTAATGCGTCAATCACTTGACTTGCTGTTGGTGTTTCTTTGCCAAAGTTAACTTCCCCAGCATTAACCATTTCAGTTAACACCATGAAGCCAAATGAACAAAATAATAGTTGTAGTGTTTTCATAAAAATATCCTAAAAACAGTGTGATTGGTTAAGAATTGTAGCTTCGTTGCTAATGGTAACACTCAATGATACATAACCTACAAAACATGTAATAAAGTAATTGTGTTTTTATTTAAATGTGTTAAGTTATTTTATGTAATAAAAAAATGCTGGTTGGGATGTTTTTTATTACTAGTAACATAATAAAAACTAGAAAAATCATAATTTATATTTAAAGTCTAGATAATGTCTTTAGTTCTTGGTGGTTTAAACTTATTAAATTAGAGCCGTCAGGTGCTCGGTTTTTCTAGATAGATTAGAAGCGATCTACCAAAAGAATAGCACGGAAAAATACTTTAGGACTCAATGCATATTATCAATTTATAGTTCGAACTGATAAATATATTTGGGCCTTAGTCAACAATAATCAATTATAGAGGTTTGTCATGAATATCAAAATTATCCTTCTTGCTACTATTTCCTTGTTGGGCGGCTCATTTGCTTTCGCTGAATCAGTTCACCTTCCGCAAGCAATTGAGCATACCAATTCAGCAATCACCCACGGTGAAGCGGGTCATGCCCCTGTCCTGGTTGAACACGCATCGACTGCACTAACTCATGCCGAAGCTTCTGAGAAAGCTGAAGTAAATCAGCACACAGAAGAAGGCATTACGCATCTAAAAGCGGCTATTGATGTTGGAAAAAAAGGTGATGCTGCTGGTGGTGTTACTCATGCTAAAGCAGCGTTAAAGCATCTGGAATTAGCGAGTCAACCAAAGAAATAACTTAAGCGTTAAGATTTGTTCGTAAGTTTTGAATAGTAAATTTACTCAGGTGATTTTGTATTATTTGATGCAAAATCACCGTGTTTACTCAATGGTCGCCTTTATCATAGCTACTTTTCCACTTCTAACGATCTGTCACTGAACTTAACCAATTGCTGCGCCCATCTTAAAGATAGGTAAATACATGGCAATAATTAATCCTCCAATAAGAACGCCTAAGATTACCATGATAATGGGCTCTAGTAAGCTACTTAAATTGTTGACCAGATTGTCTACTTCTTCTTCATAAAAGTCTGCGACTTTAGCCAGCATCATATCCATCGACCCCGATTCTTCACCGACAGCTATCATTTGTTGAACCATGTTTGGAAACAGGTTGGTTTGTTGCATGGCATATTGAAGTCTTTGACCGGTTGCGACTTGTTCTCGCATATTTAAAACAGCTTCTTTATAGATTAGATTGCCGCAAGCACCTGCGACTGCTTGTAAAGCATCGACTAAAGGTACACCGGCTGCTGACATTGTAGAAAGTGTCCTTGAAAATCGGGCAACAGCCGATTTGTTTAGAATCAAACCAACGAGTGGTAATTGGAGTAAAAAATTATCCAGGAAATGATTGAAGGGTGGGGAGTGTTTTTTGAAATAGCAGAAGCAGAAAACACCAATACTTATTATGCCGAGGATAAGCCACCAATCACTGGCTACCCATTTTGAAATACTAACAACGATTTGAGTAAAAAGGGGTAACTCGGCACCAAAGCTCTTGAACATATCTTCAAAGACAGGGACAACGAATAACAGTAGTATAGTGGTGACAATAAAAGCGACCCCAATGACCGCGATGGGATAATTCAGCGCTTTTTTGATTTTCTTTTTTAAAGACTCTGTTTTTTCTTTGTAAGTGGCTACCTTATCCAGAAGTGTTTCTAATATGCCGGCTTGTTCACCAGCGGCGATGAGGTTACAGAATAATTCGTCAAAATGTTGTGGATGGTTTTTCAATGCATTTGCTAGGCTATCCCCGTTTTCAAGGTTAGCTTTTATAGTGGATAGTAAGGTTTGCATGCCGGGATTCTCATGGCCGTTACTAATAATACCTACTGCTTGTACCAAGGGAATGCCAGCACTGATTAATGTTGCTAATTGCCTGGAAAATGTGGCAATTTCGCCTGAAGTGATGTTTCTCGTTCTTGGACTAAATAACGGCTTCGAGTGTTCTTTTATTGTAGTCACCCGATACCCTTGACGTCTTAATTCTGCTTTTGCAATGAGTGCACTTCTTGCAGTAATAACGCCGTTTAATTTTTTGCTATTCTGGTCTTCACCACTCCAGATAAAGTCGAGCTGTTTACTAGATGTCATTCCTATTCCTTAGTAACCCGATCGACTTCTTCCAAACTGGTAATGCCCAGACGGATCTTATTTAAACCTGATGCTCGAAGATCATTGATGCCTTCAGCTTTGGCTAATGCTGCTATTTGTAAAGCATTTCCACCTTCCAGGATGAGTGTTCTCATGTTATTACTAAGTGTTAATACCTGAAAAATGCCGATACGACCTTTATAACCCGCCGTACAATGATCACAGCCAACAGACCCATAGAGTTTGAGATTACTTAATTCTTCTGCTTTAAAGCCGGCAGAGATAAGCACGTTATCTGGGTAGTGGACACTAGTTTTACACTGTTCGCATAAGCATCTGGCCAAACGCTGAGCTATAATAAGAATAATGGCAGAGACCAGGTTGAAGGGTTCAATTCCCATTTGCATGAGCCGGTTCAATGTCTGTGGGGCATCGTTGGTATGTAGGGTAGATAAAACTAAATGACCGGTTTGCGCTGCCTTGACTGCAATATCCGCTGTTTCCAGATCACGAATTTCACCGACCATTATGATGTCGGGATCTTGACGTAAAAACGCTCTTAAAGCATTAGCAAAGGTTAAGCCTGCCTTAACGTTCACATTAACCTGGTTGATACCTTCTACGGTGATTTCAACGGGGTCCTCTGCGGTGCAGATATTGCGTTCAACCTTATTGAGTAAGTTTAGCGCAGTATAGAGCGTGACGGTTTTACCACTTCCCGTGGGGCCGGTAACCAAAATCATGCCGTAAGGTCGATTAATCGCATTGAGAAAAACAGCTTCTTGTTCAGGTTCAAATCCTAATTTTTCTATACCAATTTGTGCGCTGGTAGGGTCCAATAGGCGTAATACAATTTTTTCTCCAAATAGTGTAGGGCAGCTATTCACTCGAAAATCAAAATCATGAGACTTGGATAAGGCGATTTTTATACGACCATCTTGTGGAATACGGCGCTCGGCAATATCCATTTTGGCCATGACTTTTATTCTAGAAATGATTCTATTAGCTGTGTTAATAGGTGGGTTAGAGATTTGATGAAGCATTCCGTCGGATCTAAAGCGAATGCGGAAGTTATTTTCATAGGGCTCCATGTGTATATCTGACGCACCTTGCTTGATGGCATCCAGTAATATTTTGTTAACAAATCGAACGATGGGTGCATCATCAATATCGGTTTTGATTTTAGAATTAGAGGTAAGTCCTATAGGGCGGACCTGATTCTCTAAATTTTCTTCAATCAGTTCGGCCATTGAGGTGTCAGCGATTTCTAGAATAACTTCAATCGCTTTAGTGAGTTTATCTTCTTCAACCAGGATGGTTTCTGGATGCAGTTGGTTATGGAACTTTATTTCATCCAGGGCTTGCAGATTAGTTGGATCAGACATTGCAATAAAGAGCGTCTTTCCACGACAATAGAGCGGTATGGCTTTGTGTTTACGAATTAATTTTTCGCTAATTAAATGAATAGGCAGCGTCAGGAGATTTATTGAATCAAGATCTAAAAATGGAATGCCATATTCGATAGAAGCTGTTGAAGCGACTACTTTACAATTAATAAGTTTATTAGTTGCCAGATAACTTAGTAGCGACTGGTTTTTTCTTTCAGCATCCTGACAATAGTTGCTAGCTTGATTTTCAGTAAGATGTCCTTCAGCAATGAGATATTTAGTAAAACCGCTGTGTTGACAGCCTGTTTGCGCGGAAGGCGACATAAGCGGATCTTATTGGGTCATTAGCATTAATAAAAGATAACTCTAAAAGGACAGCACAGATGATAACGTTTAGACACTCAAGGTTATCATCTGGCTAGGGTTAACGGTTAATTTACAGCGCTTGAATCTTGGCTTTTTGTTGCTCAAGGTTATTCAATATTGAACGTAGGTCAGCCAGTTTGGCTTTTTCTTTATCAATCACCTCAGGAGGTGCTTTATCAATAAAGGTTGGGTTGCTCAATTTTCCTTCAATTCGTGGCAAATCGTTGATGATTTTTTGAATTTCTTTGTCCAATCGGGCAAGTTCAGCATCTTTATCAATTAGACCTGCCATTGGGATTAAGATCTTCAATTCACCGATTAAGGCAATGGCTGATTCAGGTGTAACATCAGAGGGATTTAACCAAGTGATGGATTCTAAACGGCCTAGCTTTTTTAAATACGAGGTGTTGTTTGTTAGAAAAGCTTGGTCATTGCTTGAGCCATTTTGTAATAATACGGGCAATGGTTTACCAGGAGCAATGTTCATTTCTCCGCGAATCCTACGCACACCCAAAATGAAGTTCATTACCCAATTAGTTTCTGCAATCGCATCATTGTCTATATGTGCTTCATCGCTAACAGGGTAGGCCTGCAACATAATTGTTTCAGCATTAATACCCGCTAACGGTGCAACCCGTTGCCATATTTCTTCGGTGATAAAAGGCATTATAGGATGTGCTAGCCTTAACACAGTTTCCAAAACAGTCAACAAAGTTTTGCGAGTACCGCGTTGTAAGTCTACATCTTCTGATTGCAATGAAATTTTAGCTAATTCTAAGTACCAGTCGCAGTATTCATTCCAGGTAAATTCATAAATAGCTTGGGCGGCCAAATCAAAACGATAGTTATCAATGGCAGTGCTGGTAGTCGCTATGACTTGATGAAGTCTGGAAATAATCCAGCGATCCATTTGGGTGTAAGAGCACGGTGCGTCACTTAAGCCATTATCAAACTCTTCTGTATTCATCAGCACATAACGCGCTGCATTCCAGAGTTTATTACAGAAGTTGCGATAGCCTTCGGTACGCGCAAGATCAAAGCGAATATCACGACCGGTAGAGGCCAGAGACGCAAAAGTAAAGCGTAACGCATCGGTCCCATAAGATTGAATGCCATCCGGGAAATGCTTGCGCGTATCCTGTTCAATTTTCTTGGCTAAATGGGGTTGCATCATGCCAGAGATGCGTTTAGCAACCAGAGCATCCAATTCTATACCGTCAATAATATCGATAGGGTCAAGGACGTTGCCTTTTGACTTGGACATTTTTTGACCTTCAGCATCACGTACCAAGCCATGAATATAGACTTCTTTAAAAGGCACTTCGCCTTGAAATTTTAGCCCCATCATAATCATTCGGGCAACCCAAAAGAAGATGATATCAAAGCCGGTTACCAGTACACTGGTGGGATAATGTTTAGCCAGTTCAGGTGTTTTTTCTGGCCAGCCTAAGGTCGAGAATGGCCATAAAGCAGACGAAAACCAAGTGTCTAGGACGTCTTCGTCTTGTTTAAGCGCATAGTCCGCAGGTAGGTTGTGTTTCTCACGAATAGCGGCTTCAGAGTTTCCTACATAGATATTACCTAGTTCGTCATACCAGGCAGGGATTCGGTGTCCCCACCAGATTTGACGAGAAATACACCAGTCCTGGATATTACGCATCCATTCAAAATAGGTGTTCTTCCAGTTGTCAGGGACGAATTTGATGTCGCCATTTTCAACGGCAGCAATAGCTGGTTCAGCCAAGGGAGCTACTTTGACATACCATTGGTCAGTTAATAGGGGTTCGATGACGCTATTGGTACGATCACCACGGGGCACCATTAATTTATGATCAGCAATTTTTTCCAGTAAACCGGCAGCATCCAGATCAGCCACCATCTGTTTACGCGCGTCAAAACGATCAAGCCCACTGTATTTTTCTGGGATGAAATTGTCTTCATCATCAGTGTTGCTTCGAATTGCTGCATCAACGGTTAAAATATTAATCAAACCGCCATGTGGTAAGGCTTGGATAACAGAGGTATGACGATGACGTGTCCAGACTTCATAGTCATTAAAGTCATGAGCAGGCGTAATCTTAACGCAACCTGTTCCAAACTCGGGGTCAACATATTCATCAGCGATAATGGGAATTAACCGACCACTTAAGGGCAGGACGACAAACTCGCCGAGTAGATGTTTATAACGGTCATCATCGGGATGAATCGCTACAGCAGCATCACCCAATAGAGTTTCGGGACGTGTTGTGGCAACAATTAAGTGACCTTGTCCATTGGATAAGGGGTAACGTAAATGCCACATAGAGCCATTTTCTTCTTCTGATAAAACTTCTAGATCAGAAACAGCGGTGTGTAAGACAGGGTCCCAATTAACCAGGCGCTTACCGCGATAAATCAGGCCTTCTTCATACAGTTGGATAAAGACTTCCTGAACGGCATCCGACATGCCTTTGTCCATGGTAAAGCGTTCTTTCTCCCAATCCAGAGATGAACCCATTCGTCTTAACTGGCGAGTAATGGTCCCACCGGATTCTTCTTTCCATTGCCAGACTTTTTCAAGAAAGGCTTCCCGACCATAATCATGTCGGGTTTTGCCTTCGGCATTACATAAGCGTTCGACCACCATTTGGGTGGCAATCCCTGCATGGTCAGTACCCGGTTGCCATAACGTACTGAAGCCTTTCATGCGGTGATAACGGGTCAGAGCGTCCATAATGGTATCCTGAAAAGCATGGCCCATGTGTAGACTGCCTGTGACATTAGGAGGAGGAATCATAATACAATAAGATTCACCTTCTGATTTGGCGGCAAAATAGCCTTTCTCTTCCCACGTTTGATACCAACGTTGTTCTATAGAATGGGGTGCGTATGTTTTTTCCATGTAAAGCTGTCTGTATTTGTGAAGTTAACTGCATTTTAGCAGGATGATGAGGGGGTTTTATTTTTTTAATGCCCGATCTTATGAGTCGTTATGTTGATGCCCGCTTGTTGGTAGTGTCGATAACGTTGCCTGCCCAATGTTTTAGTCGCTTCGCTATTGTCTAAAATTTCAAGGATACGTTCGCTGTGTTCGATGTCATTAGGGCAATACGACGACAAGTTAATGAGGGTATGTTTCCATTGTCCTGGCACCTCTAACGAGCCAATCAAAATGACTTTCTCAATAGTTGGCAATTGACCGGTATAAATTTGGTGCGGAATGAAACTACCTGCTCTAAAAGTCCAGAGTAGGGTATCGAGTATTTGACTCTGTTCGATGTTATCGGTAAGTACATAGCAAAAGCATTGGCTTCGATACGCTTTTTCGATGAGTTTGCAAGCAAACTCATCGCGTTCCTGTATCGATTCTGACGGAAGAATATAGAAGCTGACTTCAGCCATACGCTCGGTTAAGCAGATATTGGCTTAATAATGGCACGGGACGTCCGGTTGCACCTTTGTTATTTCCAGTTCGCCAGGCAGTACCAGCAATATCCAGATGAGCCCAATTGAAGCTTTCAGCGAATTGAGACAGGAAACAGGCTGCCGTAATTGTACCTGCATCTTTACCGCCGATATTAGCCAGGTCGGCAAAATTGGATTTTAACTGTTCCTGATACTCTTCCCATAACGGTAAACGCCATAAGCTATCATTTGCGGTTTCACTGGCAGCGAGTAAGTCGTTGCATAAGGCGTCACTGTTACCTAATAATCCACTAGGTATTCTGCCTAATGCCACTAGGCACGCGCCAGTTAATGTAGCCATGTCGATGACCACATCAGGATTAAAACGTTCTGCATAGGTTAGGGTATCGCAAAGTAGTAGGCGGCCTTCTGCATCGGTGTTTAAAACTTCAATGGTTTTACCTGACATACTGGTTAGAATATCACCGGGTTTGTTGGCATCACCATCAGGCATGTTTTCAGACGAGGGAATTAACCCGACAATATTAAGAGGTAACTGCATTTGAGCGGCTGCCAGTAAAGTACCCAGAACAGAGGCACCTCCACACATATCGTATTTCATCTCATCCATGCCTAGACCGGGTTTAAGCGAAATACCACCCGCATCAAAAGTAAGACCTTTGCCAATTAATACGATAGGCTTAGTATTTTTCTCACCGCCACGATAGTCCAGTGTGATCAATTTGGCAGGTTGTCGACTGCCTCGTGATACCGATAATAAAGCACCCATGCCTAATTGTGCCATATCGGCTTCTTCAAGAACGCTTACCTGAAGACTTGGATATTGGTTACCCAACTCAAAGGCTTGTTCAGCCAGGTAGGTAGGTGTGCAGATATTGCCGGGTAAGTCGCCAAGATGCTTAGTTAAATTAATGCCTTCGGCAATCGCTTTGCCTTGGCGTAAACCTAATTCTGCAAAATTAAGCTCTGCTTCAGGTGAGCTAATAATAATTTTTTCAATGTTACTGTCGGTTTCTTTGTTTGATTTTAACGCTGTGAATTGATAGATAGCATCACTGAAAACTTCCACAATTTGGCGAGTTTTCCATTGACGACTTTGGGCGATAACATCTGCATCAGCCAGTGCAACAACAACATTTTTTATGGATGTCTTTTTTAAGCTATTGATGGCAGCGAGTAAGGCTTTAATATAACTTTTTCCCGTGAGTACTTTGTTATTGCCCAGACCGACTAATAAAATACGTTCTATAGAACTTTCAGGCATCGCATTGATTAAAACGGTTTCCCCGGGTTTTCCGCTGATATCACCACGCTTTAGGAATTTGCTAATAAGTCCTTGGGTACTTTGGTCAACTGAAGTTGCTGATGCCGTCAGTTGATGATCCAAATAAACACCAACAATAAGACAATCACTTTGTATAGTTTCTAGAGGAGCGGTTTCTATAGCATATTCCATAATTTAACTCGTAATATTCACTGTTTAATAATCTTTTCATGTCAGGTGTAATGATCAACCTAATCAGGATTAGTTGTTGTTGATGAATTATACAACCAATATCTTGGCTATACAGCTAGAGTATGTATAAAAACATACTTGGGAGCCAATGGGGGGCATAAAAAAGATTTAGAGCTTCAGTTGCTTCTTAGTGTTATTGATCAGGTTGAGGAGCTCAATATTAACTGTTTTCAACAGATATTTTTAATTTTTGTCCTGGGCTAAGACCTTTAACAAGTGTAGACGCATTTGTTTTACGCAATTCGGCTTCACTTACTTTGAATTTTTTACATATTTGAGTGAGTGACTCGTTCTTGCCTACAGTATAACTGATCATGTGAACGGCTGGAGCAGTAACAAACGGCGAACTTAAGGATTTGATGGTCAGTTTTTTACCAGGTAATAGGGCCGTATTTATAGTGATATTATTCCAGCTAGCCAGATCTTTTGGAGTCACAGAAAAGCGTTGGGAAATATTATAAAAGGTATCACCTTTTTTGATTTCGTAGCTTTGTGAGTCTGATGTTTTTGCTTTTAGCTGCTTACTTTCTGCCAAAGCAACCACTGCTGCTTTGGGGGTTGATTTATTGTCATGAGTGCTTTGTGGTTTCCCAGTATTATTCTTGGGTTGCAAAATCTCATCATTTACATTATTGGCACTTATTTTGTTATTTGTACGGGACAGATGTGTAGCTATTTCACTGTATTTTGTAGCCGCTACTATGGTTTCAGTGGCTTTACCTTTAGCGTTGCTTTCGGGTGATTTATTTTTTTCTGCATTTTGTTTGGTAGGTACGTTTTTAGCGTTGGCTACTAAATTCTCAGTCGGTTTGGTTTTGGTGTTAGAATTATTGATTGCTGCCTTAGCTGTTTTGTCATTAACAGGTGTGTTGGGTTCTTGATGTTTCTCTTGACGAACCGGCTCATCCGCACGATCTTCCTCATATTGGATTGGGGTTACTCTTTCTGAGGGTGGCAATAATGCCAGGTTTTCTTTAAATGTTTGCGCATGAGCTACCGGTACTAATAATCTGTGAGGGCCTTGAGGGGCAGTGCTCTTGCGGTTAAATCCAGGGTTTAACTTCAAGAAAGTGTGTAGCGGCGTATTTGCCAGTTCTGCAGCCTTGTGTAAATCCAGGGGCGATTGAATGTCAACGACTTCAAAATAAGGTCTATTAGGGATGTGTTGCAGATGAATATTGTATTCGTCTGCATGGGCAAATATGCGGGCAATTGCTAATAAACGGGGCACATAGTCTTCAGTTTCTTCTGGTAGATCTAGCGACCAATAGTCTGTAGGTAGGTTAAGGTTGGTATTTTTATCAATGGATTTTCTAACACGGCCTTTTCCACAATTGTAAGAGGCAAGTGCTAATAACCAGTCTCCATTAAAATCTTCACTTAGCTCTTTTAAATAATTAGTTGCGGCCCTCGTTGAATCAAAAATATCCCTACGACCGTCATACCAGTCATTTTGTTCAAGACCGTATTCTCTTCCAGTCGAAGGTACAAATTGCCAGAGTCCAGAAGCATCGGCTTTTGAATAGGCATCAGGCACAAAGGCACTTTCAACAACCGGGAGCAACGCAAGTTCTCCAGGCATGTTCCTGGCTTCAATTTCATCGAGGATATGGTTAAGATAGGGTTCAGCGCGCTGCTGAATAATAGCAAGAGAGGTGGGGTGCTCCAAATACCAGTATAATTCTCTGTTGATGCGCGGGTTATCAATTTCAGGCAATGAATAGAGTGAAATTAAGCGTTCCCAAACAGTATTCTTATGATTAGAAGCTGTTTTATTAAATTTATAGGTATGCTGGTTGACAGCTTCATTATTCTGGGTAGGTTTAACAGGGGGTTCCTGGCTTAAGTTTAAAGGTAATTTGGGTGCTTCAGTACAGCCAATGATAATTAACGATAGTGTGATTAATAATAAATTAACGAACCTGTTAAAATTAACACGTATCATTTTTTAAGCCTAAGTATATGGTTTCTTTCTATTAGTTTAATGATACCATTTTTTTTAGTAAAGATCATTAGCGTAATCAACATTATAGTGAGTGAGTTTAATGAAACGTAATTTTTTGTTTGCCTGGTATCAAACACCTAGAGGTAAACTATTAAAAGAGCTAGAGGCGGATTATTTAAAAAAATCCATTACCGTGAGTTGTCGACAAAATATATTGCAACTCGGTGGTTTAGGCTGGGAAAGTGATTTTATCGATTGCACCTTATACAAGAATTATACGATACTTGATGCCAAAGGTTTCGGTTGTGAAAGCGCTAGAAAAATAAGAGCTAAAGCCTATTGTTTGCCAATACAAACCAACAGTATGGATATGGTGATCGTACCGCATTTACTAGAGTTTGATACCCATAGATTTCAAACAATGAGGGAAATTGAGCGGATATTAAAACCAGAAGGTGTCTTGGTTGTATTAAACTTTAATCCTCTAAGTTTTTGGGTAAGGTATCAATTTTTATGGGATAAGAAAATGTCGGATTCTTGGCGTGGGCATTTTATTTTTCGGTCAAGAATTATGGATTGGCTAAAATTACTAAATTTTGAAGTGACTTTATCTTCAAAGTTTAATTTAGATACGGTCACGTCTAAACAAGGCAAATTTATCAATGAAGGTTACTCTTATTTCTTTACCGCTTATGCTATTAAGGCGATAAAACGCCGTTATAATATCATTCCATTGACGCCAGTCAAAAATGCAAATTCTAGATTAACATTAGTTAATTCATTAAATTCTGTCGCCCAAATAGAAAAACATGATTAATGTAGTAGTGATTCATACCGACGGCGCTTGTCGCGGAAATCCTGGTCCTGGTGGATGGGGTGTAATACTCAGTTATAACGGTATACATAAAGAAATGTATGGGGGAGAAAAGCTGACGACCAATAACCGTATGGAGTTAATGGCGGCCATACAAGCTTTGGAGGCTCTAACAAAACCCTGTTCTGTACAACTCAACAGTGACTCAAGTTATGTCCTGAAAGGTATTACCGATTGGCTGCCTAACTGGAAGAAAAGAGATTGGAAGACTGCGGCTAAAACACCGGTAAAAAATGAAGATCTGTGGCGTCGCTTAGAAATAGCTATAGAAAAACATAGGATAGAGTGGAAATGGGTAAAAGGGCATTCGGGTAACACTGGCAATGAAAAAGCCGATGCTTTAGCTAATTTGGGTATTGACTCATTAATTTAGCCCAACGAATGCCAGTTTTGGATGTTATTTTTTATTACCCAATAAGTTCTTTAGGTCTGCAAAAGGATTGTGGGTAGCAACATTATTAGTGATCGTTTTAGTTGATTGAGTGTTGCTGCTAAATCTTGTCTCTTCATACCGGGAATGTTCATTATCATGGCAATAAAGGCAAAGTAATTCCCAGTTACTTCCATCAGAAGGGTTGTCATCGTGGTTATGGTTTTTATGATGCACAGTCAGTTCCGTCAGATTGGTGTGAGTGAATTCACGTGCACAACGGCCACATATCCAAGGATAGAGCTTAAGCGCTTGGCCACGATAAGATTGCTCTCTAAGCTCTTGATTGCGTCTGGCTTCAGTAACAATCTGGTTTAGCTTTTCTTTATTGGGTACAGTCTTTCTTAGGGTCATAATATAAACGATTCAAATAATAGTTTAGTTACATAATGAAAAAGGAAGCAACATAAAGGCCGCTTAAAGCGATTAAGCCCAGTTTTATTCTTTCATTGAGAGATAAGCTATGCCAGTAGAGAGCCAATTCGGCTTTGTTAAAGGCCCAGGAAACTTGGATCTTATCTTTTAAGAATAAATAAAATCGCGGTACTTGACGAGCCAATAAATAGAGTGGTCCTGCTAAGATACTAACAATTATGTAGAAAACAATTGTTTGTGTCTCGTGAAGTTCAGTATGTAATTCATGTTCGACCAAGTGGTCAAGCATAGACTCAATCCATTCAAAACCGATATGAGCAACTTCACCCAGCACCTCAAGAATTAAATGGATTAGTTCAGTCGCTAATTCCATTAGAACATCTGGAATAGTAATTGTTGCAATAATGACAAGAATTACAAGAGATCTGAAAATATAGGTACGTCTTTTTAAAATCATTCGTCATCCGGTCGTTGATTTTGAAAGTAGCAAGATTAAATTTTTTATCAAATTATATTCATTTTTAACTTTGTGACCACACTTTAGCGTTTCTAAACATCCTCATCCACGCACCATAATCACTCCAATCATCAGGATACCATGAGTTTTGTACCGATCTAAAGCAACGCTCAGGATGTGGCATCATAATAGTGAAGCGTCCATCAAGTGTCGTTAGACCGGTAATTCCAAATGGTGAGCCATTTGGATTTGCAGGAAAATCAGTGGTCGCAGAACCATAATTGTCAATATAACCTAAAGCAACCGCATTTGCATCAAAAGCCTGTTGAGGGTCAAAACTGAACTCGGCTCTACCTTCGCCATGTGCAATGGCGACTGGCATTTTAGAGCCTTCCATGCCCGTGAAAAAGATCGAGGGTGATTTTTTGACTTCAACCATGGCGACTCTGGCCTCAAATTGTTCTGAGGTGTTGCGCATAAAGCGTGGCCAATGATCGGCGCCTGGAATGATCTCTTTTAAACCTGACATCATCTGACAGCCGTTACAAACACCTAAGCCAAAAGTATCGGGACGTTGGAAGAAAGCACTAAACTCTTCTCTGGCACGAGTGTTAAACAGAATAGATTTAGCCCAACCACCGCCCGCACCTAATACGTCACCATACGAGAAGCCACCACAAGCGACTAAGCCGGTAAAGTCACGTAAACTCACTCGACCGTGAATAATATCCGTCATGTGTACGTCGATACTCGTGAAGCCTGCGCGATCAAAAGCAGCGGCCATTTCTACATGACCATTAACGCCCTGTTCGCGTAAGATTGCCACTCTAGGGCGAATATCCGCATAAGGTAGCGTGATGTCTTCATTAATATCATACGTTAATGAGGCAGATAATCCTGGATCATTATCCTCGGTAATGCGCTCAAATTGTTGCTTTGCACAGTCAGGGTTATCCCGTAAAGCTTGCATTCTATAGCTGACTTCAGACCAGATGCTTTGTAACTCGGCTCGACTTGCAGAATAAATGAGCGTTTCTTTAGAGGTAATACTTAGTTTTTGTGCTTTTGTGACTGAGCCGATTAAATGATTATGATGACCTAAGCCAAGTGCGTTCAGTTCAGTTATGACGGCGTCATAATCAGTGGCGCGAATTTGTATGACGGCCCCTAGTTCTTCATTGAATAAAGCTGATAATTCATCATTGCCCAATGTGTCTAGTGTTAAGTTAACACCTAAGCGACTAGCAAACATCATTTCAGCCAAGGTTGCTAAAACACCGCCGTCTGAACGGTCATGATAGCTTAGAATCTTTTGTTGACTGTTTAAGGATTGGATTGCTTTAAAGAATGCGATTAATAAGTTCGGGCTGTCTAAATCGGGACATTCATCAATGTGCCCGATCTGATTGTAAACTTGAGCTAAGACAGAACCGCCCAAGCGAGCTTGCCCCAAGTCTATGATCAATAACAGGCTTTCTTCATCGTCTAGCCATTTTAATTGTGGAGTCAACGTCTGTGCAACGTTAACAACGGGGGCAAAGGCAGTGACTATCAATGAGAGTGGCGATGACATGGTTTTTTCAATGCCATTATCTTGCCAGACTGTTTTCATGGATAGAGAGTCTTTTCCTACCGGTATTGCAATCCCAAGGGCTGGGCATAAGTCTAGGCCGACTGTTTTAACGGTATCAAAAAGAGCGGCATCTTCACCTTGAAAACCCGCCGCCGCCATCCAGTTAGCAGAAATCTTAAGTTTACCCAGTGAGTCTATACTGGCCGCTGCAATATTAGTAACCGCTTCACCTATCGCCATACGACCTGATGCGGCCGCGTTAATGACAGCAAGTGGGGTACGTTCACCCATAGCCATTGCTTCGCCCGTCAGCGCATAAAACCCTGAAGCGGTGACTGCCACGTCAGCTACAGGAACTTGCCAAGGGCCTACCATTTGATCACGAGCAACCAAGCCGGTGACAGAGCGATCGCCAATATGAATTAGAAAGCTTTTGTCAGCTACCGCTGGAAAAGAGAGTACTCGCTTAACTGCTTCTTGAAGATCAACGCCCGCAAAGTCTAGTTTTTTTGTATCAGGCACTTGATGTTGAGCTTGGCGATGCATTTTAGGCGGCTTGCCAAATAAAACCGACATCGGGATATCAACGGGTTGAGACTCTAACAAGTTATCGTTGAGCGTTAAATGCTCTGCTTCGGTCGCTTCACCGATGACGGCATATAAACAATGTTCGCGTTCACAGAAAGACGCAAAAAGGTCTAATGATTCTGGTTTAATCGCAATTACATAGCGTTCCTGGGCTTCATTACACCAGATTTGCATGGGCGACATGCCTTTATCTGCAATATTAACATTGCGCAATTCAAAGCGGCCGCCGCGATCGCAATCATGAATAATTTCAGGAACTGCGTTTGATAAACCACCGGCACCAATATCATGGATTGAGATAATCGGAGTATTGTCGCCTAGTGAGTTACAGTGGTTAATGACTTCTTGGCAACGACGTTCCATTTCTGGATTTTCACGTTGTACTGAGGCAAAATCAAGATCTTCAGAACTAGAGCCAGAGGCTTGTGATGAAGCAGCGCCCCCGCCTAAGCCAATTAGCATGGCAGGTCCACCTAAGATAATAATCAAGGAGCCAGCAGGAATAGGGTGTTTGTCAATCAGCATGGGGCGAATATTACCCATGCCGCCAGCAATCATAATAGGCTTATGATAGCCTTTAAATTCATTAGTCGCATTGCCGGGCGCAGGTTGCTCAAAACTACGGAAATAGCCCGCTAAGTTAGGTCTGCCAAATTCATTATTAAAAGCCGCACCGCCTAAAGGACCTTGCAGCATGATGTCTAGGGCCGAGGCAATGCGCTCGGGTTTGCCATTGTCTTGTTCCCAAGGTTGAATAAACTCAGGGATTTTTAAATGTGAGACAGAAAAGCCTGTTAAGCCTGCTTTAGTTGAAGAACCGCGTCCTGTGGCGCCTTCATCTCTGATTTCACCGCCCGAGCCGGTTGCCGCGCCTGGAAACGGTGAGATAGCAGTAGGATGATTATGTGTTTCGACTTTCATCAAGAAGTGTGCGTCTTCTTGTACATAACTATATTCGCCAGTGATAGCATTACGAATAAAGACTTGTGCTTCAGACCCTACGGCAACAGAGGCATTGTCGTGATACGCCGATAAAATGCCTTCAGGGCTTTGGGTGGCGGTATTACGAATCATGCTGAATAAAGATTGCGCTTGTTCAACGCCATCAATGGTCCAATTCGCATTAAAGATCTTATGGCGGCAATGTTCTGAGTTTGCTTGAGCAAACATCATTAACTCAACATCGGTTGGGTTTCTGCCCAATTGAGTAAAGCTGGTGGTTAAATAATCAATTTCATCGTCTGATAAAGCCATGCCGAGTTCGCTATTGGCGGCAACCAACGCAGAGCGTCCTTCTTCAATTATTTTGACACTAACTAAAGGTTTTGGTGTGTGTTGAATAAATAATTCGGGTTCAGTCGCATCAAGTATAACTGACTGGGTCATTCGGTCATGTAACATTGTAGATAGTTTAACCTTAACAGCAGGGCTTACTGTTGCTGTGAAGGTTAGTGTGTATTCAATGCCTCGCTCGATACGTTTGACAGAAGATAGTCCACACCGCTGGGCGATTTCTGTCGCTTTGCTTGACCAAGGTGAAATCGTGCCAGCTCTAGGAACAACCAAGAGGATTTCAACGCATCTGCTCTCTATATTTTGATCAGAAGTGCGCTTATTGCCATCAGTTAATAATTGCTCTAATATCGATCCATGCTGATCGTTAAAATTATGTTCAATATCGACAAAGTGAATAAACTTCGCAGAAACAGCGACTGTGTTTGGTTCTATTGCACTTAGTTCAGCGAGTAGCTTTTTTATGCGGAAGTCAGATAAAGCAAATGTACCAGAGATTTTTAACATGAGAATAACGTGTTGTTGAATTAGGTTAGAGCAGCATCACCAAAAAATATAAGTGGTTATATTAATCGGGTTACGCTGTATCAACTCAATATAAATTAAGATAGGTTATTTAACGGTCTGTTCTTTTTTAAGCGTATTCTCTAGAACACTCAACAACTTAACACTGTCAGGATCCGAGATAAGGTTTTTATTTTCATCTAGCACGCTAACAACTGTTTGTTGATTGCTTTCATCAAGCTTGATTAGATAGACGTGTTCAGTTTCCTTAAGGGTGCCTAATACAGATTTAATTTCATCAAATGTCGATGTTATGTCATGCCAATATGAAGTGTCTTTTTCTGTAGGTTCAGCTTCGGCCTTATAGCGGACAGTGAAGATTTTTGTTTCCAAGTCACGATCAATGACTTCAATCGCATTCCGACTTAAAGCTTTATTAATCAGGCGCCAGGATTTTGTTGCTGGAGCATTGAGACGTATAGCATTTTTGTCATTAATCTTGATAGGCTCGACAGTAATCGGCGTATCAATATTGTCGGCCAGGTTTTCTGGTGAAATAGCTACGGATTCAGGTGTGCTTTCAGACTCAACAGCGGATTTAGGAGGTAGAATAGCTTTGGCCTGTGCTTCTGGCTTTGTGCTGACGTAATTCGATTCTTCGACAGGAAGATCTGACATCGCAGTTGCAGAAGCAGGTTTTGAAGAAGTCAAGCTAGGGATTTGGCTTTTCTTTAAGTCTTCAGGAATGATAAGCGGTGGAATCTCAGTCGTATACTGATAGTCCTTTTCTTTGTCAGGAAATAGGTTTTTTATATAGGTGCAACCGGATACATTAAGCAGCACCAATGCTGCCATAAAAATACTGCGTATGTTTAATGTCATTTTATAACTTCAGCCTTGCGCATTGCATCGTGAACTGCTGTAAAACATTCTTCAGATAACCAGGTTAAAGGTAAGCGAATGCCACGTTTCATTAAGCCCATTTCAGCAACAGCCCATTTAACAGGGATAGGGTTTGATTGAATAAATAAATATTCATGTAAGTCAGTGAGTTTACTATTGATTGCCAGAGCAGTCTTTTTATCACCTGCCATAGCCGCTAAAATCATATCGTGAACAAGGCGAGGAGCAACATTACCGGTTACTGTGATAGTACCATTGCCGCCCAAAAGACAGAACTCAAGACTGGTTGCATCATCACCTGTATAAATTGCAAAATCATCACCGGCTAATTCACGTATTTTATTAACTCTTGACAAGTCACCGGTAGCCTCTTTCACACCAACAATATTGGGTATTTTAGAAAGTCGTCCCACAGTTACAGGTAGCATATCACACGCAGTTCTGCTGGGAACATTGTACAAAATCTGCGGTATATCTACCGCTTCAGCAATCGCTTTATGGTGTAAGTACAAGCCTTCCTGAGTGGGCTTATTGTAGTAAGGCGTTACAATTAAACAGGCATCTGCACCCAGTTCTTTCGCTCTACGGGTTAAGTTAATGGCTTCAGTGGTTGAATTTGCACCTGTACCAGCAATAACAGGGATCTTTCCAGCCGCATAGTTAACAATAGATTCCATCAGGTCGCAGTGTTCCTCTTCACTTAAAGTTGCAGATTCTCCTGTTGTTCCAACGGCGACTAATGCATCTGTGCCCTCATCAATATGGAATTGAACTAATCCTTTTAGACTTTCTTTGTCTACAGCACCGTCTTCAAACATCGGTGTGACTAGCGCTACGATACTACCTTGAATCATGAACTCTCTCGATCAGAATGGGTGCAATTACAAACAGAGGGCATTATAACAAGCAAATTGATAAAAAAGGTACTGCCTATTAATCGTGATAATGTACTTTTGTAAGGGTGTGCATGACGTTGTTTATCGTAGCCAAATTCAATGTCTGAAAAACCATAAAATGGTGATGCAAAAACAGATGAGGATATCATTAATTACTGCAAAATTAAATAATATAAGGTACAATGGCTTTATAAACAAATAGTTCCCCGCGCTCTACGCGCATTCCAAATACTCCAAACAGGTAAATCCATGTCCAATGATGTTTCTACATTACCCACTTTCCGTGAATTAGCACTGATAGACCCTGTGTTAAAAGCACTGGACGATGTTGGTTATGAAACACCTTCGCCAATTCAGGCACAAGTTATTCCCTATATGCTGCAAGGCAAAGATGTTTTGGGACAAGCACAAACCGGTACAGGTAAAACAGCTGCTTTCGCATTACCTATACTTTCTAGAATAGATCTTCGGCAAAAAGATCCTCAAGTCTTGGTTTTAGCGCCAACACGTGAACTTGCCATTCAAGTAGCAGAAGCTTTTCAGCGTTATGCTGCACACATGAAAGGGTTTCATGTGCTGCCCATTTATGGTGGTCAAGACTATAGTACTCAATTACGTCAGCTTAAAAGAGGCGCTCATGTCGTTGTGGGTACTCCTGGCCGGGTTATGGATCACATGCGTAAAGGCACGTTGAATCTTGATACGCTTAAAGTCTTAGTGCTTGATGAAGCGGATGAAATGCTGCGCATGGGCTTTATTGATGATGTCGAATGGGTTTTAGAACAAACCCCGGATGATATTCAAATTGCTTTGTTCTCGGCAACAATGCCTTCGGTTATTCGTAAGATTGCTCAAGAATATTTAACTGATCCAGAACAAATCACGATTAAAGTAACTACTGCATCAGCGGAAAATATTCGTCAACGTTTCTGGATGGTCAGCGGGGTTCATAAATTAGATGCATTGACCCGTATCCTTGAAGCAGAAACATTTGACGGCATGATTATCTTTGTCCGTACAAAAACCGCTACCATTGAATTAGCAGAAAAGTTAGAAGCACGCGGTTATTCAGCAGCGGCTATTAACGGTGATATGTCACAAGCTCTGAGAGAACGCACCATTGCACATTTAAAAAATGGCAAGTTAGATATCTTGATTGCAACTGACGTTGCCGCTCGTGGTTTAGACGTTGATCGTATTACCCACGTTGTTAACTATGACATTCCTTATGATACCGAGTCTTATGTTCATCGAATTGGTAGAACAGGTCGGGCTGGCCGTACGGGTGATGCGATTTTGTTTATTGCGCCCAGAGAAAGAAAATTGTTAGGCAATATTGAAAAGGCCACCAAACAAAAAGTTGAAGAGATGGGCTTGCCTTCAACTGAAGTGATCAATAACAAACGTATTTCACGCTTTAAACAAAATATTACCGATACCTTAGCGGTACAAGAGTTAAGTTTTTTTACCCAGTTGATAGAGCAGTACCAACAGGAGCATAACGTATCAGCATTAGAAATTGCTTCTGCTTTGGCAAAATTGGTTCAGGGTGATACGCCATTATTATTGCAAAATCTACCTAAGAAAGTCTTCGATAGTAGAGAAGATAGACCGCAAAGAGACAGAGATGATCGTCCTAGAAGAGAAGATCGTGCAGGCAGAGAAGATCGCCCAGATAGAGAACGCAAACCTAAGCGTACCTTTGGCACTGGAGCCAATATCGAAATGGAAACTTTCCGTATCGAAGTGGGTCATACACATGGTGTAAAACCAGGTAATATCGTTGGAGCCATTGCTAATGAGACCGGCATTGATGGTGATCATATTGCCCGTATAAGAATTGAAGAAAATTACAGTACCGTTGAGTTACCTGCCGGCATGCCCAAAGAATTAATTGAAGAATTAAAGAAGATTAGAGTCGCTGGGCAGCAGCTTAATATATCAAAGCTGGATGAAAACAGTAGAAGAGCTGCAACAGATGATACTGTTAAGCGTGTGGATAAGAGTAAAAAAAGGATTAGCTCTACTTCTCGTCGTGCAAAACCAAAAGAAGAGTAAGTCAGTACTAGCTACAGCTAGACACTACAGGTAAACAAAAGGGTTAGTTTAAAAAACTAACCCTTTTTTATTGCAGCCACATACAGATACCGCCCGCTTTTTCAAGTTCAATCAAACGGGTTTGATGGGCTAATAACTCTTCATCAGTACAATGAATAACTTTTAAGGCAGGGCGATCTGGATTCAGTTGTTTAGCAACCTTGTTAGTATTGGCTGAATCCATGTCAGAATGCAAATCATCTAATAACGAGGACTGCCCACCGGTCATTGATAGAAAGACATCTGCCAGGATTTCAGAATCTAGCAAGGCGCCATGCAAGTCACGGTGGCTATTATCTATGCCGTAGCGTTTACAAAGCGCATCCAGACTGTTGCGTTGCCCCGGATGTTTCTTTCTGGCATAGGCTAGTGTATCAAATACGGCACTATAGTCTTTTATAGCACCGCCTTTCTGTTTAATCTGTTTAAGTAAAGACAGTTCGTAATTTAAAAAACCAATATCAAATGGGGCATTATGAATCACTAACTCTGTGTCTTTAATAAAGTCTAGAAACTCTTCAACAATATCCTCAAAGACAGGTTTATCTTTTAAAAACTCATTAGTAATACCATGAACCGCAATCGCACCCTCATCAATTGACCTATTAGGATTAATGTAGACATGAAAACGTTTGCCGGTTAAACGGCGTTTAATCATTTCTACACAACCGATTTCAATAATCCGATGGCCGTCTTGTGGACTTAAACCCGTGGTTTCAGTATCAAGAACAACGATACGATTAGTAAAGGTACGATTATCCATGGTGTATTAAATCGCTTAATTATAACCTTGAGGATTTTTTGATTGCCAATTCCAGGTATCTGCAACAATATCGTTCAAACTTTTCTCAACTTTCCAGTTGAGTTCTTTTAATGCCAAGGCAGGATTAGCAAAATACTCCGCAAGATCACCTGCACGGCGAGGAGAAATCTTGTAATTGATTTTTTGTCCGGTCACACTTTCAAAAGCAGTAATGATTTCAAGTACACTGTAGCCTTTACCTGCGCCTAGATTATAAGCTTTGCAACCACCGTCTTTAAATGCATCACTGTTTAATGCGGTGATGGCATTAATGTGGCCTTTAACCAGATCAACGACATGAATATAATCCCGGATACCGGTTCCATCGGGTGTTGGGTAATCATCACCAAATACCGATAATTGCGGTAATTTACCAATAGCGACTTGAGCAACATAAGGCATCAGATTATTGGGAATGCCATTAGGATCTTCACCGATCAAACCGCTTTCATGGGCGCCAATAGGATTAAAGTAACGTAAAAGTGCTACCTTCCAAGGGGATCTATTGGGATTAATCTTATCTGAGGCTGAAAGATCTCTTAAAATATCTTCAATCATTGCCTTTGAGCGACCATAAGGATTAATTGGGTCGAGTGGGAAATCTTCACTGTATTGTGTTAGGCTGGTTTGCCCATAAACAGTGGCAGAAGAACTGAATACTAACTGTCTGACATTGGCTTCGTCCATGACTTCGAGGAGTATCATGGTGCCATACACATTATTATTATAATAAAGCAGTGGCTTTTCGCAGGATTCACCCACTGCCTTTAACCCTGCAAAGTGCATCACTGTTGAGGGGGATTCTTTAGCAAAAATCTCAGTTAGAGCCGCTTTATCACGAATGTCAGCTTGATAGAAAGTTAAGGTTTTACCAGTGATTTGCTGAACTCTTCGGAGGGATTCATACTTACTGTTACCTAAATTGTCAACCACCGCCACATTAAAGCCGGCTTGTAATAATTCGACACAAGCATGGCTGCCAATATAACCGGCTCCTCCGGTGACGAGTACTGTTTGATGACTCATTGAGGCTTTCCTCTATTTGCTGATTTTAAGTTTAATAAGGTGTAAGCGTCTATTGTCCGCTCGGATAACTTCAAAGCGCATGTTGTCAACAACAACACTTTCGCCTTTTTTTGGCATATGTTCAAGTTGGCTTAAGATAAAGCCGCCGATGGTGTCATATTCATCGGTGGTGAAATGAGTAGAAAAATATTCGTCAAATTCTTCAATCGGTAGCAGCGCCTTAATCATATACTCATTCGAGTTGCGCTGAAAAATATAGCCTTCGTCTTCGTGGTCATCGTGTTCATCCTCAATCTCGCCCACGATTTCTTCCAGGACATCCTCAATGGTTACGAGACCGGATGCCTGACCGTATTCATCCACTACAATCGCCATGTGATTACCATTGGTACGCAATTCTTTAAGCAAGACATTAAGACGCTTGCTTTCAGGAACAACACAGGCAGGACGCATAATGTCCTGAACAGTCATGGTTTTGTTTTGCAAGACTCGTGCAAGTAGATCTTTGGCAAGTAAAATACCGACCACTTTACAGCGATCTCCATCAATAACAGGATAACGGGAATGACAAAACTCAATGACCAGTGGGAAAATAGTTTCCAGTTCTGCATCTTTAGGTAAGACAACCATCTGTACGCGAGGAATCATAATATCCCGTACCCGCATTTGAGATACCTGCAAAACACCTTCGATCATGGATAGGGCATCGGTATCCAATAATCGGTTTTCTCTCGCTTCTCTTAATATTTCGAGAAGATCATCCAAGTCGTGTGGCTCCCCTGAAAATAGTTGGCTAAGTCTTTCTACCCAACGTTTACGGGGGGCGGTTCTACTCGGAGGTTGATCATCGCTCATGCGCTTTGTTCCTGTATATAAGGGTTTTTTATACCTAAGTGACTTAAAATCGTTATCTCTTTAGTTTCCATCAGTTCGGCTTCATCATCCTCAATATGGTCGTAACCCAATAAATGTAAAACGCCATGGATGACAATGTGCGCCCAATGATCTTGTAAGGCTTTATTTTGATCTAAAGCTTCTTTTTCTAAAACGGGTGCACAGATGACCAGATCTCCCAGCAAATTGAGTTCAATTTCTTCAGGTATTTCAACAGGAAAGCTGAGTATATTCGTTGGGCCTGATTTTAAACGGTATATTTCATTAAGCTCAGTACTTTCTTTTGCATCGACAATACGCACTACTATTTCGGTATCGTCAGGATAGTCTGTTAAGGCGGTATCAACCCAAAGTTGAATCTGTGTTTCTGTGGGTTGACCGGGTGAGGGATGGATAGTTTGAATTTCGACAAGATTCATAGTTCAGTTTTGTTCTTGTTCTCATAGGCTTCATAAGCCGAAACAATGCGTTGAACGAGAGGATGCCTAACCACATCGCGAACCGCAAAATAAGTAAAGCTGATGCCTTCAATATCTTTAAGTACTTCAATAACGTGTCTTAAACCGGACATTTTTTCTGAGGGGAGATCGATCTGAGTAATGTCCCCCGTAATCACTGCAGTAGAACCAAAACCTACGCGGGTAAGAAACATTTTAATCTGTTCAGTCGTGGTATTTTGTGCTTCATCCAAAATGATAAATGCGTCATTCAAGGTGCGACCACGCATAAAGGCTAATGGTGCAACTTCGATAATACCTTTATCAATCATTTTCTCAACCCGTTCAAAGCCCAGCATTTCATATAAGGCATCATAAAGCGGGCGTAAATAGGGGTCAACCTTTTGGGCCATGTCGCCGGGTAAAAAGCCGAGCTTTTCACCGGCTTCAACCGCTGGACGGACGAGAATTATTTTTCTGACCTGTTCAGTTTGCAATGCTTCAATTGCGCAAGCAACCGCCAGATAGGTTTTACCTGTTCCAGCTGGGCCGACGCCAAAGTTAATGTCGTGTGTGGTGATTTTCTTTAAGTAGGCCTGTTGATTGGGGCCACGACCTTTAATCAAACCAAACTTTGTTTTGATGGCAATCGGTTTTTCAATGTCTACTTCGGTCTTGGGTGCTTCCAGGATCAGATCAATAGAAGAGTCTTGCATGGCCAGATGAATCAATTCAGCGGTTAACTCTTCATAAGCCGTGCTTTCAAAGAGTTTTTGCATGACTGCACAAGCGGCTTTAACTGAGCACTCCAGACCGGTTACTTTAAATTGATTGCCACGATTAGCTATTTCAACCTGTAGTCTCTTTTCAATTTGTTTTAGATGGGTATCCAGTTCACCACAAAAGTTTGATAATCTTTCATTATCGGCAGGGAGTAAAGAAATTTCCTGAGATGTCGTCATTATGAGCCATTAATTGGTAATAAGTTTTTCAAGGGAAGATTCAACCATTCTGCCTCGCAAAGAATTTGGCAAGGCTTCGGCAATATGTACATCAACAAACTGACCGGCTAAACGGGGATGACCGATAAAGTTAACAACCCGGTTATTTTCCGTTCTACCTTGCATCTGCAGAGGATTCTTTTTAGATTGGCCTTCAACCAAAACAGTTTGAACGGTACCAATCATTTGATTAGAAATTTCAGTAGCCATTTCATTAATGCGATTCTGGAAACGTTCAAGTCGGTGTTTTTTTACTTCAGCAGATACATCATCGGGTAATTCAGCCGCTGGTGTTCCTGGACGTTGACTATAGACAAAACTAAAGGATAAATCAAAACCAACTTCATTAATAAAAGCCATTGTTTCTTCAAACTCTGCATCAGTTTCACCGGGAAAGCCAATGATAAAGTCAGAGGATAAACTGATATTGGGACGGACTTCACGGAGTTTACGAATGGTTTCTTTATAATCAGCGATGGTATGACCTCGCTTCATCATTTTAAGAATGGAATCGCTTCCGCTTTGAACGGGTAAATGCAAATGATCAACCAATTGGGGTAGTTCCGCAAATGCTTCAATTAAGCTATCTGTGAATTCAACCGGATGAGAGGTGGTAAAGCGTAAACGGTCAATGCCGTCAATCGCAGCGACATAATGTAATAACAGTGAAAAGTCGGCAATATCACCGTCTTCCATTTCACCGCGATAGGCATTAACATTTTGTCCTAACAAGTTGATTTCACGAACACCCTGTTTAGCAAGGGAAGTGATTTCGGCTACCACATCATTCAGAGGGCGGCTAATTTCTTCACCACGGGTGTAAGGTACAACGCAAAATGAACAATATTTACTGCAACCTTCCATCACCGAAACAAACGCTTTAGGACCTTCGGCACGGGGTTCGGGAAGGGCATCAAACTTTTCAATTTCAGGAAATGAAATATCAACCACTGATTTATGCTGATTACGCACTTGATCAAGTAGTTGGGGTAAGCGATGTAAAGTTTGGGGGCCAAATACCATGTCAACATACGGTGCGCGCTTTTGAATGGCTGCACCTTCCTGACTGGCTACACAACCGCCTACACCAATGATAACGTTGGGGCGCTTATCTTTAATTTTGCGCCATTTACCTAATGCTGAAAAAACCTTTTCCTGGGCTTTTTCGCGGATTGAACAGGTATTTAACAAAAGAACATCGGCTAATTTTGGATCATCAATCAATTCAAAGCCGTGTGATGCTTGAAGTACATCCCGCATTTTGTCGGAATCATACTCGTTCATTTGGCAACCGTTGGTTTGAATATAAAGTTTTTGTGTCATATTTTTTCTGGATAACTCATAAGTACTGCAAAATACCCCGCTGAAAGCGTTATAAAAAAGTCATTATTCACTGTCATTATAACCTGAACAGGCATTAAGCAAGAAAAACGTTAATTTAATCTTGATAAATTAATTTACTGTTGCTGCTGTTGTTGTGCTTGCAGGCGTTTGATTTTTGCTTCACGTTTGGCAATTAACGCTTTAGCCGCATCCGCTCCAATATGGGATTCACCACGTCGTTTGGCTAATTCTATTTGCTTTTCACGTTCCATAAACCGAATCTTCTGGGACTCGCTCACTTTGCCAAAGCAATGCGGACAACTCACGCCTTTTTCATAGTGAGGACTGGCTTTGTCTGCTTCTGTAATGGGTAAACGACAGGCATTGCATTGATCGTACTGGCCTTTTTCAAGTTGAAGGTTAACCGTTACCCGGTCATCAAATACAAAACACTCACCTTCCCACAAGGTTTCATCAGCAGGGACCTCTTCAAGGTATTTTAAAATGCCGCCTTTCAGGTGATAGACTTCTTCAAAACCTTGCTCTTTTAAAAACGCCGTTGATTTTTCACAACGAATGCCACCGGTACAAAACATAGCGACTTTCTTGTGTTTTTCAGGATCGAGATGCTCACTCACATAAGCCGGAAACTCCCTAAAACTTTCAGTATTAGGGTTAATCGCATTTTTAAAGGTGCCCACCTGATACTCATAGTCATTACGGGTATCAATCAGAATAACCTCAGGATCAGAGATGAGTTGGTTCCAGTTAGAAGGCTCAACATACGTACCGACCACCCGTTTTGGATCGATGCCTTCAATACCCAGGGTCACGATCTCTTTTTTAAGCTTAACTTTAGTCCGATTGAAGGGCAATGTATCGGTGAAAGACTCTTTAGTGTCTATATCAGCCAGACGGTTATCGGTACGCAACCAGGTTAATACCTTATCAATGCCTGTTCGGTTACCCGCGATAGTGCCGTTAATGCCTTCATTGGCGAGTAATAAAGTACCGCGAACCTGATTGGTCTCCATGACATCATGTAAAGGTTGGCGTAAAGATTGAAAATTTTCGAGGGTAACAAATTTGTATAAAGCACAAACTACTATTTGGGTCATTTAACATCCACACTGCAAACTGGAACGTAAATCCAGGGCAAAAAACGCTATTATACTGAAATTGTTAACAGTTGTCGGTCATTTAATGGGGTTGATTAGGGCGTCTAACCCCCGAATAGTGTTGAGTCCAGTATTTGTTTTTAAGGCTGGAGACCAACACTTTACCGGTTTTATGACTGGGGGCATGAACAAATTTATCGTGATCCACATAAATACCCACATGGGAAAATGCCTGACCATTCACATCAAAGAAAACCAGATCACCTGAGTGAACATCCTTTTTAGCAACCCTGGGTAAGGTTTGAGCCATCTCAAAGGATGAACGTGGTAAATTGATACCCTGCGTTTCATAAACGTGTTTTACAAAGCCGCTACAATCAAAGCCTTTTTTAGGAGAGCTTTGCCCATAGACATAGGGTGTACCTTGTAAGCTGAGGGCATAAGTAACTGCAGAGGAGGGCCTTTCGGTTTGAGTAACCGGTTTTATTTCAGGAGTACTGGCACACCCAGTTAATACTAAAATAGAAACCAGTAAAGAAAATTGATTTAAATAGCGAGTGTTGTTAGATAACTTCATTGATTGGGTAAACGGGGTGATACTTGTTATTTAAGCCATTTTTCTTTTAGCTTGTGTTTGTTTAAAGCCAGCCATTGAATTGCAATAATCGGAATGGCGGATTCAATTTCATTGTTTTCAACCATTCGATAAGCTTCATCAGAACTGACGGTATGTACCAGGATATCTTCATCTTCATGATCCAAACCATGAATGCCACCCACCGTAGTGCTATCAACTTTTCCACAAAACAGCGTGATCCGTTCAGACGCACCGCCTGGGGTTGTATAAAATTCATTAATCACGATGAGATCCTGAATTTCACAACCGGCTTCTTCTAATGATTCACGGTAGGCTACTTCTGCAGCGGTTTCACCTGCTTCTATGGCACCGGCAACAATTTCAATCAACCAGGCTCGCTCAGGTATGATCAAAGCACCGGCACGAAACTGTTCAATCAGGATGACCTGATCAGTGTGTGGATCATAGAGCAGAACGGCTATGCAACTACCTCTGACAAATAACTCCCGACTGAATACATTACTCCACCCACCTGCAAAGAGTGTGTGCTTTAATTGGTATTTCTCCATACGGAAAAACCCTGAATACACAATTTCTTTATCGACAATCTCAAATTCTTTTTTCATGAGGGAGTTTAGGTAAAACGCATTTAATAGTTGCGCGTTTTATACCATTAATCACTGCATCTAACAAATCTGAATGACTCTCTTATTAATGCATACCGGGTAATAACCTATCAACAATTGATTGACTGTCAGCGTCAGATATTCTAGAGTTTACGGGGTAATGAAAAAAACCAAAATATTTAATAGATTTCTAATTATTTAGAGGTATTAACTAGTGCGTTGAATGCCTACAATCAAAAATGGTGAGCGACTATGGGATGGAGAGAGCGAACACACGAAGACGTCTATTCTGATGAGGAAGTTGAGGTCCGGTTAAAAGAAGAGTTACCCCATTGGTATCTTGAAAACGGTTGGATAAGACGGAAATATAAAACCAGTGGCTGGAAAGCCACCTTAATGGTCGTTAATACGGTCGGGCATCTTGCTGAAGCCGCCTTCCATCATCCTGATCTATCGGTATCTTATGCGTTTGTCATCGTTAAGCTGGTGAACCATGCTGCGAAAGGCATTACCAACAAAGATTTTGAATTAGCCCGTAAGATCGAAGAGGTCATTATGTGGCAACCGGGTAAAGAAGGCGGGTCTTTGGTTGGAACCCCGGATGATCCCAAGTTTAAATATATTAAATACGATTAGCGTGATAGCGTCGCCATTAACTTATTTTGAGTTTCAAGTTTGGGAGAGCATAAAAGATATGGGCTCTCCCAAACTGAGTCAAACAAACTTAGGGAACAAACTTTTCAACGGGATTTGAGAAATTATAAGTGCCCATTTTATTCGCTTCCGAACTGGTGGCAGTGGCCTTAAAGATATATTTAATGCCGCTGGTTAAGTTTGAGATCGTCCCTTTGGTTTTAGAAAATAGTTTGGTGTAATATTCTGCATCGTCTGCGGGTGCGGGGGAGGGTGTAAATAGCAACAAATATTCAGTTGAATTGGGAACAAAGCCAATCTCAATAATCATTTCTCCCGGGTTTTTACCGTAATAAACGTCTAAGGTGGGTGCATCTAATATACCGATCACCGAGGGTATTTTTGAGACATTAAAGCCAGAGCTATCTAGCTTGATCAGGTCGTTTGCTGAAGTTTGATTGACGTAACCCCCTAAAGTGCTCAGCAGGTTTTCTAGAACGAGGCGTGTAGCGACTTTATTTGCGGTATCTTCTTTTGAGCCATCTTTAGACTTGATTAAAGCCGTCGAATAAAGCGTAATGGCCTCTTGAATTCTAGATAATTCAGGATTAGGCGTTGTAAAGTTAGGGTTGTTGGTCATTTTTAGTACGATTTTTTGAGCGTAGCTGACAAGCTCATTATCTTTAATCTTACTAAAATGGATTCGTGCCTTTTGTGCTCTCATAATTCCCTCGAATGCGCCCATTAATGGGCATTAAATGTTGAAATCCAATTCAAAATTGTTGCAACAGTCAGTACAATTTGAATGTTAGCGATTTGAGTATAGCCCCTTTTACAAAAAATACACTTTAATTATGGTTTAATTTCAAATGAGTTAAAATCAGTTCGAACCATCCAGTGTTTAAAAGCACTTTGCCAGAAATAATAGAGAGAATGCACTGTTGCAAAGTCTATTTGAATTAGAGCTTAGGATGTATGCAATGGCGTAAAGTAGGTATGCATTGGTGCTTCGGATACATGCAATGGAGTAAAGCAGCTATGCATTAGATCAACGGATACATGAAATGGCGTAAAGCATTTATGCATTAGAGCTTCGGATACATGCGATGGCGTAAAGCAACTATGCATTGAAGCTTCGGATACATGCAATGGCGTAAAGCATGTATGCAATGGAGCTTCGGATACATGCAATGCAGCATTCTTGGGTAAGAAAGTTCAGGGATGGCTGATTTCTGCAGCATCCATTCAACCTCTAAGCTACTGAAAATATGACAATCCTATCTCAATCATAAGCAGTAATACGGTTGGGTTCTTTTATTTGATTGACCTAATCAGTAGAATGGCTGTTTTTGTTTATGGGCCCTTATAATGACTAGTCCTGCTGATACCAACCTATTATTACCCTTGTCAGAAGAGGAGATAGAAGAACTTGATGGGTTTCTTATGTCAGGTGCTATTTCTTTCGAAACTATGTCGATTGATGAACTGGATGGGTATTTAACGGCTATTGTCATCGGGCCAACCCGGCTGAATTTTGATCAATGGTTTCCGGGTATTTGGGGATTTGATGATGCTCCAGACTTTGATTCACCAGAAGAAGCGAAGCGTATCATTGAGCTAATTGTTAGACTAATGAATGGCATTGTCACAGAGTTTAATGATGATCCTGATGATATAGCCCCGCTTTTTGTGACTTCAACTTATCCCGATGATACGCGTGAGTACACAGATGCCATTATGTGGACGCATGGTTTTTTGCAGGGCATAGAACTGTGTAGAAATGATTGGCAGCCTTTTTTTGATGATCCAAACGGAAAGACCGTATTGCGGCCTATTTATCTGTTGGGTTCTGACGATGTCACTTTAGAGGAAGAAGCGCTGACAGGAACCCCCGAACAAAGCGAAGCACTTGCGCAACAAGTTATTGAAAGTCTGGCCTGGATTTACCGATTCTGGCTCCCGTACTGATATATATGGACCATTGATATTCTCTGCTTCCTGAAGGACGGGGGGGTCCTGGTTTCCTAAAATGGCATCTATCGTTATCGTTGGAACTATTGGTTTTTATGATATAAAATATTTGGTGATTTGATACTGCGAGTGTTTATCTCGAAGATTAGCACAAAGTACTCAACGCTTATAATGCTGGAGCCAAACAATAATGACAACAGACGTGCTAAAAACGTTTTTACTCTATAACCTGGCTTTTAATATTGCGGTGGTCACTTTATGGTTTTTGGTTTTCACCTTTAAGCATGATTGGCTCTATGGCCTGCATACACGTTGGTTTCAAATTACAGCCTCTCAATTTGATACCCTGCACTATACAGGCATGATGATTTACAAGATTGGGATTTATTTTCTTAATCTCGCGCCCTTGGTGGGGCTATGGTTTATCCATTAGTCAGTAATAGCCAATTTTCAAGCTTAGGTAATTTAAGCAATTGCTCTGCAAATAAGCAGGCTTGATGCAAATGGGCTTTAGCCTGCTCACTGAGACCTTCGCCTAATTCCATTTTCTCGGCCCGGATGCTGAGTAAAAAGCACGGTGGCGGTGTCTGTTTATTAATCGCTTGATAAACAGACAAGACCGCCGCCGGACTCATGGCATGAGTGGTGTAACTCTTGTCTCTGTCCGGTTTAAGCCGATAAAAGTCATAAGCATCAACACAGGCAACAGAGGCATCGACAAACAAAACCAAGGCTCTGTTTTTAAGATCCAAGGCATGTTCAACCTGCAATTGAAAGTCACTCAGAATTTCAATGACTTCCAGATTGCAATAGCTTTCGATGTATTCTAATAATAACGGCCCCAGTGCATCATCACCTCGGCTTAAATTACCATAGCCGAATACAAGAACCGGTTTAATCATGGATATTGCGTTCTATGTCACCGTTGCTGTGTTTAACCAGCTTATCAATTAACTGACCTTCTGCATTAATCAACTCAAGTTGCAAAGGCATTTTCCCCATGGCATGAGTCGCACAGGATAAACAGGGATCATAGGCACGAATAGCCACTTCCAGATTGTTTAGCAAAGGTTCTGTCAGTTCTTGT
>Ga0194062_1000030_pt1 | contig 60582 bp, 65 predicted proteins | sample SepL2225m_MetaG_FD_155481 | JGI IMG/M metagenome (GOLD analysis project Ga0194062, IMG submission 155481) | Anoxic zone freshwater microbial communities from boreal shield lake in IISD Experimental Lakes Area, Ontario, Canada - Sep2016-L224-25m | ecosystem: Environmental > Aquatic > Freshwater >... | reverse complement strand
CTTCAATTTTCGCAAACTTCACTGTAAACGAAACAAATTTCTGGATACATACGCTGGAGACATTTTTCATAAATCTACTTTTAGTTTTCATTATTGGGGTTTGTGCTAACTTTGTAAGGGTAAAAAACTTTCCATTGGGATATGTGGTTATGCTTTTCAACGGGATTATCTCAGGATTGATAGCAGGAACAAATTCCTTTGCTGTAAGCAGTAGCGTTTCGCCATATACACTGCAAGGTTGGCTTTCGGCTGCACCCATAGGATTCTTGGAAATGTTTTCATACTCTTTAATTATTGCTTCAACAATTAACATCGCACTTCTCAATGATGAGAGTAGTTGGTTCGCAATTAAATCTAAATTTAAAAGAATAAAGAAATTTAAAGAAATAAAATTATCTGCTGCTGAATGGGCTGCTTTTGGCTTGGGCTTTTCTGGTTTATTTATCGCTGCCGTTAATGAAGCAATGGATTTTTTTAAACTGCTGTAAAATCTGCAATATTGTCACTCGCCGTCAGTTAGATATATGTTGTTCTAAACTCGTTCCACCAAGCAACCCCTATCGGACTTTGAACTTTTGAGTTAAAATACTTTTTATGGAAATATATAATAAAGTAATTATTATCACTGGTGGAAGTAAAGGTTTTGGTAAATCACTTGCAGAGGTATTTAACAAAGAAGGCGCCAAAGTTATTATTGCCAGCCATGACGAAATCGAACTAAAGAAAACTGCAAAAGACTTAAATATAGATAGTTTCGTGGTTGATGTTACGAAGACCGAAGATGTTGAATTACTTGCTGATTATGTAGCAAATAAATATGGGGGAATAGATGTTTGGATAAACAATGCAGGAATCCAGATAGCCCCTTCTTTGATTGAGGAAGTGAATATTGAAAAAATACATCATCTTTATGATGTAAACTTCTTTGGTTACTTCTATGGCTGCCAAACAGCAATAAGAAGGATGAAAAAGCAGAAAGAAGGCTTGATAATCAACATTAACTCAACTGCGGGGCTTGATGGTAAAGCAACAATTTCGGCATACTCTTCTTCCAAGTGGGCAATTAGGGGGCTTACAGAGTCCATCAGAAAAGAACTTTCAGATTCTCCCATTAAGATTTATTCCGTCCATCCAGGTGGAATGCAAACAGAAATATACAAAGAAAAATATCCTGATGACTTTAAGGAGTATATGTCAGTTGAGTATGCCACCCAAAAAGTGATTGATAACCTTAAATTGGATAGCCCAGAGCAGGATTTGGTTATTAAAAGACCAGGTGTTTGATATGAAAAGCGTGTATGTATTCGGACCAATCTATATTTCAGGACAAGACTATCTTCAGGTATATAAAGATATAAACAAACTATGCGAGAAGTATTTTGATAAAGTAATCGGCACCTACCCAGACTTTTGGGATTCAAAAGAGACACCAAGGGAGTTCTGGGACAGAACATATGACACAATTACTAAATGTGACCTCTTTATCGCTGAATGTAGTTCACCTTCACACGGGGTGGGGATGGAATTACAAATGGGCAAAGAGCACAATATCCCAGCAATAGTTCTTGTAAAAGAAGAAGTTGAGAATTTTGATAAATCAACTATGGTGTTGGGGTTACCAAATCTTAAGACTGTAATACGCTACAAAGACATTCCTGACCTTTTCCAAAAGTTGGAGAAAGAACTATCTCAGTTCTAAACTCGTTCCACCAAGCGAGCCAAAATAAATTCAGCATAAACGACCCTAACTATCGTTATGCTTTTTCCACTGGAATATACTATAATGTCCACATGGAAGAAGGATCAAACCCTGGCAGTGAATTTCTAAATAAAAAATATCCAAACCTTCAGCACGCAAGAGAAGTGGAAAGAGCTTCTGTAATTAAGGCTGATCAAACGGAGGATAAGCCATACACCGGAGATGAACGCATCCAGGCGTATCTGGACCGTTTGGTTGGTATTGTCTTTAATTCAGATCCAGCTAAAAGAGAAAGAGGCGAAAGACTCTTAAGAAGGATGCTTTTCGACAAGGAGATTTTGGATGAGGAAGAAATACCCGACGCTTATTTTGAGAATCAACAAAGACTTGCCAGAGAAAGAGGTCAGGGAGACGTTGAGATAACCGCTGCAGTAAAGCATGAGGCGGCGGAAATGATCAGAGTCGATCAGGAAGCTAGCCTGGGGCGATGGTTGGACTACCTTAAATCAGATGATGCCCGGTATCCTACCTGGTTTAAGTATTTTGCCATCAGAAGTGTCCTTTCTATGTCAGAATATGATAAAGACCAGCACAGTTTCGGCAAAAGGAGCAAGACCACGACCAAGCCATATCCCGACTTAAATCATGAGGCCTTGGCATATGTCTACGATGCTGTTCAAAAGCAGAGAGAAGGGGAGAATTTCCCTGAAGATGAAGAGCTATCCCGGCTTCTAAGGGGAGCAAACTTTACTAAACTCTATGCTTATGCAATCGAAAAAATTACTCCCGCTTCACCTGAAACAAGGGAAGAAACGGAGGGCGAATGGATCAAGTTTGATCAGGGGACAGACCCCAGAAAGCTCACCGCAACACTTCAGGGCCATGCTACGGGCTGGTGTGTGGCAGGTGAAGGAATGGCTCAGAGCTACTTGTCTGGTGGTGACTTTTTTGTCTACTACACTAAGGATGGAAGCGGTAAATATACTATCCCCAGGGCCGCCATTGCCATAACCGACGGCCAGGTGACGGAGGTAAGGGGCGTTACGGAGTCTCAAAATATGGAAGGTTCTATTGCAGAAATTGCAAAAGCCAAGTATGAAACTCTCCCCGGTGGTGAAAAGTTTGAGAAGAAAGACAGTGATATGAAGCGTCTGACCGAGTTAGATCGAAAAAGTAAGGATGACGAAGAACTTACCAAGGAGGATTTAATCTTTCTTTATGAGATAGATGAAAGGATTGAGGGATTTGGATATGAAACGGACCCGAGGGTCTTAGAAATTATAAGGCAAAGAGATGAGAGAGCGGACCTATCCTTTATTACCGGTTACGCGCCTGAGGAAATAAGCATAAGTTCTTCTGGTGCGTTAGCTGGTGGTATAAAGTTTCATTATGGAAACCTAGATCTTAGGCGGTTTGAAAGTTTGTTTAGTATTAGCCTGCCTCAAAGGGTTGGAGGCGATCTGTTACTTGATGGTATTGTCTCGTCCGAGAGTTTGACCTTGCCTCATGAGGTTGGTGGCAATCTCTCTATCCCTAAACTAAAGTCAGCCAAAAATCTAATCCTCCCTGAGAAGATCGGTGGTAGCCTTTATCTTCCCGGAATAACTTCAGCCAAAGGTCTAAATCTACCTCAAACGATTGGGGGTGGCCTTCATCTTGGGGGGCTTACTTCAGCCGAAGGGCTAATCCTACCTCAAAAGATTAGGGGAGGTCTTATTCTTAAGGGTCTAGCCTCGGCCGAAGGATTAACTTTGCCGGAAGAGGTTGGAGATCATCTTAATCTTGCTGGTCTAACCTCAGTCGAAGGATTAGCTCTGCCCCAAAAAATTGGAGGTAGTCTTTATCTTGATGGTTTATCTTCTGCCGAAGGCCTAACCCTACCTAGAGAGATTGACGGCTATCTTTCTCTTGAAAGACTTGTGACGGCCAAAGGACTAACCCTCCCTGAAAAAGTTGACGGCCCCCTTTATATGCAGAGCCTCAGCTCAACCGAAGGCTTAATTCTGCCGCAAGAAATTGGCGGCAATCTCCATCTTGGTAGTCTAACTTCAGCCGAAGGCCTAAAATTCCCGCAAGAAATTGGCGGTGGTCTTTATCTTGGGGGCCTAACTTCAGCCAAAGGCCTGGTCCTACCTGAAAAGGTCGGTGATTACCTCAATTTACGTTTTTTAACTTTGGCCAAGGGTTTAGCCTTGCCTAGAGAAATTGGCGGCGCCCTCGTGCTTTATAATTTAGGATCGACGGAAGGGCTAATTCTACCGCAAGTGGTCGGAGGTGATATTTATCTAGAGAGCCTATCTACAACGGAAGGTTTAAATCTGCCCCGAGAGGTTGGTGGTAACATCTATCTTGAAGGGCTCTGGTCATCTGAAGGCTTGATTTTACCTCAGAAGCTTGGGGGTGAGGTGATAACCGATAGTGCCCTTCATGTAACATAAAGAAGAAGTAAAATACTGTCTCTTTTTGATGCCTATTTTCCTTAACCTCTATCGGACTTAGAACTTTTTTCTGTATAATTGAATTATGGGAAAATACAAAGTATATATTTACTCTTGCCCCTGCAATTTACCAACCCCATTTATTGCTCATAATTGGATTGTCATTGATAACGATGGTCAAATTGAGAGATGGGAGGCGGGTTATATGAAGAATATAGGCGAAGAGAATTATGGGCATCTCCGTAAAAATCTATTGAAGGGTAACTATTGTGACGGGATTGCCATCATTCCTGGTGTTGGGAAAAGATGGAAAGGAACGATAGTCAGTTCGGTTAGCGGCGATGACCAATCTATCGCATATCAATTAATAAGATATATAAAAGATTCCCCCAAGAATTATCCGCACAAGGGCAAATACTCATTATTGGGACCCAATAGTAACACCTACGTTCAGTGGGTAATCAATGCCTTCCCAGATTCTGGTTTAAAACTACCATATAATTCTCTCGGAAAGGGATTTGGCAGTAAATTGTTCTAAACTCAGCCCACCAAGCGAGCCAGAGAAGTCATTTATAATTCCCGGGTAGTCCGGCAGCTGCCGGACAGTTGACTGTTAATCAATTGGTCGTCGGTTCGTGGAGTTTACCCGCCTTTGGAGGGACCCCGGGAGCCAAAATAAATTCGGCTTTATCAAGCCGTTTTTTATATACCCCAAATCGTGAGTTAGAACCATTTAGATTGTGGTAGAATTTGTTTATGATAACAAAAGAACAAGAAAAATGGATCAACCACTTATCTGATACTAATAAGGTGATAATAACTCCCTATAACCCAGAAACGCCCGCTATATTTATCGAGATAGCCAATAACATACATGCAACCATTGGTGAAGATATAGAAATTCAACATCGTGGTGCATCTAGTTTCAAGATTTCAGGCCAGGGTGAACTTGATATATATTTGCCTACAGATGAAAGCAAATACGAATTTATGGTCGAGAAACTGACAACATTATTTGGAAATCCTGAAAGCAACTATCCGCTCGAAAGGGCTCGTTTCGTAACTTTTGTAAGAGGCACAAGGGCTGAGATTTTTGTGATTAATAATAAAAGTAAAGGCTGGCTAGATAGTTTAAGGTTTGAGTCTGCTTTAGAAAAAGACCAAACATTACTTGACAAATACCGGTTACTGAAAGAAAAAGGCAATGGTCTTAGTACAAGAGCGTATTATCGACAAAAAATTGAGTTTATAAATAACATTCTAGAAATAGCTGGATAGTAAATATAGATAGTTACAATTTTAGCCTACTGGCGAGCTAATAACAAAGGTCCTTTCAATACTTAGGGTATTTTCACTATCGGACTTAGGGTAATTGATATAAAATTATTGCATGAAAATAAATAATACGATAAAAATAATTTTCCTTGGGATAATTCATTTATCTATTGATGTTGTACCCTCTTTTCTTATCTATAAATCTTTTTCATCGGGCTTAATAAATACCCAAGAAGCAGTTTTTCTTATATCGATATATATATTTTTAGCTTTCGGGGCACAGTTTTTTTTTGGGTATTTAGCCGACATTGTTAATAACCCCAAAAGAGTTATCCAGTTAGGGTTGACCGCGGCCATATTTTCCTTGTTAATCGGATATTACTCATTGATAATCGCTGTAATTTTAATAGGGATTGCGAATTCATTAATACACGTTGGGGGCGGAATAGTTGCTCTTAGAACTTACCCGGGGAAGGCGACTTACCCAGGTTTGTTTGTGTCTTTCGGGGCACTAGGATTGTACGTAGGGTTGCTGCTAGGTAAAACAAATATAAATGCTTTTTGGTATATATTAAGTTTAATAATAATATTATTTTGTTTCTTATGGTTTATAGAGATGCCGAAACCTTCATCAAGGGTGATAAAAACAAATATATCATACATTTTGCCATTAATTTTAATACTTGCGGTAATATTTTTAAGGAGTTATTTGGGCTCGTTTTTAACTTTTTCATCAATAAATATTATGAACTTCGCATTATTACTAACACTTTCTGTGTTTTTAGGGAAATTTCTTGGAGGGTTTATTGCCGATAAGTTTGGATGGCTAAAGACAGTCATTCTTTCATTAATATTGGCTTCCATATTGTTATTTTTTACTTCCAGCTATGTGATATTTGGCTTAGGTGTATTATTTTTATTCCAGATTAGTATGCCAATAACATTAACCATTCTAGGAGATATCTTCCCAAAAAATCCTGGGTTTGCTTTCGGTTTATCTTGTTTATCTATTTATTTTGGTTATTATTTTGCCCAAATTTCTTTTGGCTTTAATGTTGGAAAATATTTTCTCGCCACTGGCTTTTTATTGTCTCTAATTATTATATTCATTGGCATTAATATAATATTTGAATTAAAATATACACATGAATATATACCAAAATAAATTGACAGATATGCTGGCCCCGATAAGGCCTACCACAAACCCAGTTACTGTGACCTCTACTCCAAATCCGTCTCCTACGATTAGCCCCGATTGTTGTGTGTTGGGTTTGCAGAATACAGTTTTTAATCAACTAATAATATCACTCTTTGTAGTGGCATTTTTGGCTACTTTGTCGATTATAATCATCCGTACTATTAAGAAGAAATGATATTGATATTAGGAGCTTTGCTTGGCACGCTTCTTATTGAAGTCCCAATAGCTTTTTTCTTGGGTTATAGAACAATAAAAGAAATAATTTCTGTTATCGCGATTAATGTTCTTACAAACCCTTTACTAAATTTACTTATTATAATTAACAGTCTTTTATTGTTTGTTAACTATCAATTACTAGTGTTGCTGCTTGAGGTTATTGTAGTAATCAGTGAATGGTTATTACTGCGATATGTGCTGGCTGAAGATTACCCTCGAAAGAGATTTCTTCTCGATTCTATTATCCTAAACACAACATCATGTCTTATTGGATTGATTATTATTAAATTATTCTTCTCATAAACATAATCTTCTATGGGTTATGATATAATCCATTTATGAATAATAAGTATGTATATCACGGTTCTTCAGAGAGCGGTCTCAATAATTTGATGCCCAATAAAAGTACTCATGGTAAGTCTTGGGTTTATGCTACGAAAGACAAAATAATGTCGGCTGTATTTCTTGGGACTGAAGGCGGCGACTATACTGTCCAAGTCGGTCGGGATCCAGAGGGGAAAGTATTTCTGACAGAAAGGTTCGAAGGCGCCTTTGAATTACGATATTCGGTTTCGGGATCGATATATACACTGAGTAGCGAAGGTTTTCTAGAAGACTTGACCAGTTGGAACGAAGAGGTCGTAAATCCGAGCCCAGTTAAAATTATAAGTGAAGAACATGTTAATGATGTTAGTAAGTATCTGAAGGAGTCTGAAGTAAAAGGCGATATTATAATAAGTTATTTTCCTGAGAGATATAGGGTGCCAATAGATGATTCTGATCTCGTCGAAAAGGCTATCAGTTGGGTCGGGCAATTCGGTGAACGTGAATTTGAACATTTAGAAAAATACCACCCAGAGCTAATCGTTAGAGTGAAAGCTGGCCTAAAGAAATAATTATTTTTTGTATATTTTGGTTCGTTTAGATTTCGATTTTAATATTTTTGTTGTACTTGAGATAGTCTACTATTAGTAACTGTACACAGGCAGCGACAGGAACGGCTAGGAATAAGCCAAGAATGCCAGCTAGCGTACCACCGATAATGACAGCGATAATAATAGTGAGTGGCGAAATATTTGTGGCTTTGCCATAGATAACTGGTTCTAGATAACTGTATTCGAACTGAGCATAAAGAAGACTATAAATAGCCATAATAATGGCTGGCCAGAATCCGCCAAATATTGCTCCCATGCCGACAAGGAGTAGTCCTATAAGCCAGACACCGATCATCGGGATAAGATCTAGGAAAATGACTAGAATACCCAGGAAGATAGCGGCCGGAGCCCCAACAAGTAATAGCATAATAGCAGCGCCTACCCCGGCGAGCGTAGCAGTTGCTAGATTTGCGATGATGTACTTAATAACTATTTCATACATTTTTATTGCATTGGTATGCCATCTTTGGTATTTTTCTTTACTTAAAATGGACCAAAATTTCTTTAACAATTTAGGACCTTCTAGGCTCATATATATTGATGTTGTAAATATAGTGAAACCAGCAGCAATAGAGCCAAAAATACTTAATGTTTGAGTAATTAAATATTTATTTATTCCTGCGATGACGTCTGTTAGATTTTTATCCGATGTCATAGCGGGTAGGAAGTTTTTGATAGATTGAGCTATGGGAGAGCTGCTTTCCATGAACTTTTGATATGCCTCAGGCAGATTTTTCATCAAACCAACAGATTGGATGGTGATGATAGGAATTACCAAGGCCAGCAATCCGCCAAAAAGTAAAAATAGGATAACATAGACGATTGCTATCGAAAGTCCACGTTTTTGATGCCAGACATGTTTTGTTAACCAACCGACAACAGGGTTTAGGAGTAAAGTTATAATAAAGGCAGTTGCGAACCAGATAAGCGGAGTGATAATCGCATATGTGAATAGCAAAAATAATAAAAACATAGTCACGGCTGTCATAATTCTGAAAATTGTCTCGTTCGAAATTTTATTTATTTCCACAGTAATCTCCTTTATATAATTTAGTATAACATGTAATTATAGAACAAATATGCCTATTAGTCAATAGATGTGTGTTTAGTGAATCGATTGATAAGAAAATGTTTAACCTCTTCGAGGACATAGAGTATAATATAAAAAAGTAAAAAGGAGAAATAATGAAGGCCTTGAAAATGATTTCAATCATAGTCGGTATTATAGCCGTTATCGTTATTTTGGCACTTGGCTATTTTGGTTACATTCCGGCAATCGCTAGTTTGTTCGGAACTAATAAGCCTAAAGACTTGGGGGTCAAATATACTACTGCAGATCTCGCAAGCGCCAAAAATAAATTTGGAGTAGAAATAGCGGTTTCTAGCTCAAAAGATCCATCTAGCTCTATGAAATATGAAGGCAGCCATCCTGTAAGCACATCTTTCACTGACGAAGAATTGACTGCCATGGTGGCAAGCGAAAACTATATATACCAGCCAGTAAAAAATGTTCAAATCAAAATAGGTGAAAACGGAGCTTTAGAATCGTCTGGAACTTTGATTGTTTCAAACCTGACTAATTATTTTTTAGCACTTACACCCGGGGTAGTTGATAATTCGATAACTAAGTATATCGGCTTACTTCCTAGCGAGGTCCCTTATTATATATCGGGAACTGCTAGTGTTTCCGATGGTTCAGTATCGATGGAATTGAACGATATTCAGATTGGTGCAGGTAGTTTTTTCAACAATATCATTCCCAAGGCATACGCGAATTCGGTCGAAGCTAATGTGGCAACCTTTGTAGTTGGACCGTATACCATTCCTGGGAGTACGCTATCTTCATATCAGCCACAGATAAACACATTTCTTTCTACGAGGCTGAATAGAGTGCCGGGGTTGCAAGCAAAAAGCATAACATTTTCTGCAGGTAAGATGAACTATGAGGGAACAATGCCCAACAAAACAATTAGAGCTGTGCAGTAAAGCATACGACGACCATGAATAAATATAAACAGCATTTTTTAAAAGTTTATGGAAAATCAGAAGTAAGATATCAGACATTTCCTCATCATGTGGATATTGTCGCAAAATGGGTTGAAAAGCTCTGTGATATGCATCCCGAAGCTGATAGGGAAGCAGCACTGGTAGCTGCTTGGTTTCATGATCTGGGTCACTTTATTGATGAAGGTAATGATCATGCAGTTACTTCAGAAAAAGAGGCGATAGATTTCCTAAAAAAAGATGGTGCGAACAGTGAATTTGTCAAAAAGGTAGCACATGCCGTAAGAGCTCATCGTAATAAAGATGTAAAACCAGATACTATTGAGGCAAAAATAGTCTGTTGTGCTGACTCTGCAAGTCACTTGACTGCAGACGTATATATGAATGTACTTGCCGACTACGGTAAAGACACAGTGATGGGAAAACTAGAACGAGATTACCGCGATTTGGAAGACTTCCCAGGGATAAAAAAGGAGCTAACACCGATTTATTTGGCTTGGAAAGCTGTTATTGAAGCATTCCCTGAAGACTTTACAAAATATCTTCACAATTAATAAATTAATATTTAGTTATCTTGAAAGGCTATCTTGGAAAATAAAGAAATTCTGTTCGTTACCGGTAACGCTGGCAAAGTGACTTCACTGAATAAGTATATGCCAGAGATTGGGTATAAAATTATCCAAATGGACTTGTCTATTATCGAACCTCAAGCTGATACTGTTGAGGAAGTTTGTCTTGCAAAAGCAAAAGAGGCCTACGCAATCCTTGGGAAATCACTTGTCGTTAATGATAGCGGGTTTTGTATTAATGAACTTAATGACTTCCCAGGACCATATACAAAGTATGTGATTGAGACAATAGGCGCTGAGGGTATAGTCAGGATGATGGATAATCTAAAAAATCGTAATTGCCATTTTGTCCAAGCTCTGACATATGTTGACGAAAACGGTCAGATGAAAACTTTTTCTGAAAACTCGGAACAGGGGATAATTGCGAAAGCAGTAGATCCCGACTCTCATCCAGATGACTGGTCAGATCTTTGGAGAATATATATCCCGAATGGTTACGATAAAACACTGAATCAAATAATAGGTAAAGACGACGCAGCCTTTCACGAGAGAAAAAAGAAAACAGCGGTCTTTAGTCAGTTTGCAGACTATTTAGCAGAGAAGTAGTTTTAAATCTACAGTTTATTGGGTTTGCCACCAACTAGTTCTTGATAGCCACTACCAGCGATATCCTTACCGTTTAGTTTCGCGTTTATTTCGATTGGCCCTTCCCAATATTTAATAAAACGGAAATCCACTTCATGGTCTTCGACTAGTGCGTGAGTTGATATCGATAGATTTGCCTCGGGTATATTGATTTGCCAACTAAGCGGATATGATATTCTGCTTTTTGGGCTTGTCCAAGCTTCTTGTCCGGCAATAATCTGAATATTAGTGAAAGATTCCTGTCGATTGTCTTCATAGGAGATCGTGGCTAAACAATGAATATCCCGTTTATTGCCCACTTGATAGCATACTATTTGAGTATCGTTCTCTAGTTGGATTGAAAACCAATTCCAAAAACCCCTTGGTATCCCGAAGTCTCCCCACTGATGGTCCATCCAAGACACCCCAGTTACTGGGACTTCTGTATTATTAACAGTTAGTTTGCCCTTGGATTCGAGATTTGATAGGCTGTAATAAAATGTTTTTTCGCCAACATTGTCGACAAAACCGCTACCACCGACTAATATTGGGTCCTTGGTATTATCCATAGACAGAGAAAGATTCTTACCGTGTATTTGATATTTTGTTTTTTCTGTTTGTGAAATACTATAACCTTGAGATTTATCTTTCGAAAGAAAGCTAAGATTTAAGAATTTGTTAGATCTATCCTCTGTTTTAAGATTAAGTTCGATATTGGGGTAAAACTTATTATTATCAATATCTGTAATAATTGAATGGTAAAAATAGACGTTTATCGACGGAAGGTAAGAAAAAAATCCACCAAATACTTTTGGATATTTAATTTTAAAGAGAGTATTCATATAGGCATAATTATGGCCGTTGGGATCTTTTAGGTGCCCATTATAATACCACCATTCTGTCGTAGAATCGTGTTTTTGTTCATCTTTTGGGAACGTGATTTTCTTTGCCTTCATACTTACATTTTAACATGAAACAAATTTAAAAACGTTCGATAAAATAGCCAAATTAATAAATTTAAATACTTACAAAATATCAGTAGTTAAAATTTTTATTCTTCTACTTCGATTTTGATGCCGTTAGAACCACCTAGTGCTACATTATAAAACCAAGCTACTACAGCTCCACCGATCCAGCCTGCAACAGCAGCCAAAGCTGGAAGTAATATAATAGCGAGTACCCCAAACCCTGTGTTCCAACTAACGATATTTGGGAAGTGAGCGCTAAGCTGAGCATAATTAACCAACGCAACTAACCAGCTAATAAGAACTTCTGCGGCTACAACTGCGGCTGCCAAAACAGCTGCAAAATTTGCAACAGACACAACATCAAGTTTTTTGATTGTCAAAGTTTTCATTTTTTCCACCTCCTTTCTATTTAGTCTCTATACTAATTATACTCCTATGGTATAGGATAAATAACGAATATATTAGAATTAAGTACTAGTCTTTCTTTAGTAATTCCATGAAGACATTTGAAGGAATCTCAACTTTTCCGAATTTCTTCATCCTTTTTTTACCTTCTTTTTGCTTATTGAGTAGCTTGTTTTTTCTGGTTACATCACCGCCATATAGCTTTGCCGTTACATCCTTGCGCATCGCCGAAATATCTTCTCGTGCAATAATCTTGCCGCCAATAGCGGCCTGTAAAGCGACCTTGAAGAGCTGTTTTGGTATTAGGCCCTTAAGCTTCGAAACAACACTGATCCCAACTGTCTGGGCTTCACTTCTGTGAACTAGTAAAGATAGGGTATCAACTATAGTTTCAGCGATATAAATGTCGACTTTTACAAGATCTCCGACTCTGTATTCGATAAACTCATAGTTCATACTGGCATAGCCGGAGCTGATGCTCTTAAGTTGGTCAAAAAAGTCAGTCACAATCTGAGAAAGTGGCATTTCGCACTTTACTATCACTCTAGTTTCTTCAAGATAATCAATTGTTTTAAATATACCGCGCCTATTGGATATAAGTTCCATAATTACCCCAATGTAGTCGCTAGGAGTAACGATTTCTACTTTTACCCACGGTTCACGTATTTCCTTGATGTGCATAATATTCGGCAGTTCGGCGGGACTGTTGATTATTACTACTTCTTTGTTTGTTTTCTCAATCTCATAAGCAACAGAAGGAATGGTCACTAGTAAGTCTAAATCGAATTCTCGTTCGAGCCTTTCCTTGATAATATCCATATGTAGCAGGCCAAGAAAGCCACAGCGGAAACCGAAGCCTAGTGCGCTAGATACTTCTGGCTCATAAGAAAGGGAAGAGTCGGACAAACTTAGCTTGCCGAGCGCCTCTCTTAGAAGTGGAAAATCATCTCCTTCGGTGGTATAGATTCCTGCAAAAACGAATGGTTTTACTTTTTTGTAACCCGGTAGAGCTACCAATTCCTTGTCGCTTGCGAGTGTCACTGTATCCCCGACTGGTGCTCCCGAAACATCGCGGAGGCCGGTAACTATATATCCGATCTCGCCTGTTTTTATCGAATCTTGTGGAATAAATTTGGGTATTATATAGCCGATTTCTATACTTTCTGCTCCTGATTTACTACCAAGCATATAAAGCTTTTGGCCTCTAGGCAACATACCATCCATAATACGAATATATGCGACAACGCCCTTATAGGTATCATAAAAAGAATCGAATATAAGAGCCCTAAACGGCTTCGTGCTATCTCCTTTTGGTGACGGTACTTTCTCGATTACTCGGTCTAATATTTCAGCCACCCCGTCGCCGGTTTTCCCAGATGCAAGGATTATTTCCTCTCTTTTTACTCCAAGGAGATCGACTATTTCCTGAGCTACTTTCTCTGGTTCAGCATGAGGTAAGTCTATTTTATTTAGAACGGGTATTATTTCTAGATTATGCTCTAGGGCGAGATAGATATTTGAAAGCGTTTGGGCTTCTATTCCTTGCGAGGCATCAACTACTAGAATGGCACCCTCGACAGCTGCCAAGGACCGTGAAACTTCATAAGTAAAGTCGACGTGACCAGGAGTATCTATCAGGTTTAATATAAATTTCTCACCGATAAGTTCTTCTTTTGTATTTTGTATTTTGGATTTTGGATTATAAGTGTACTCCATTCTGGCGGGCTGTAATTTAATAGTGATACCACGCTCTTGTTCGAGCTCCATGGTATCTAGATGTTGGGCATGCATATCTCTCTTATCAATAGTGCCTGTTACTTCCAAAAATCGATCAGACAGAGTAGATTTGCCATGATCGATATGGGCTATTATGCAAAAATTACGAATTTTTTCCTGTTCCATTATGTTTTCTTGAGGCCTAATTTTTTCATAACGAAAACCGTTTCTTCACAACCCATCGCCCAAGTAAGGGAGAAATATACTATTACTCCAACAAGAATAGAGGCTAATGTCTGAGTGAATATTCCTATAACAGTACCTGTTTCAACAAAAATATCAAAAAATTGTAAGGAGCCCCAAACGGCTAGACCCATTATTAACGAAGCGAAAACAAGTCTCGAAGTGGAGACGAAAATTTTATTGTCTTTATCGAGCACTCCCAGTCTTTTGTGGAGATACCAAAATAATAAGATAATGTTAACAAAACCAGCAATTGAGAATGCTAGAGCCACCCCAGCGATTCCTAGGCTATCATGAAAGAAATAGGGAAGAGCGATAGATAACACTGCATTAACAGCAACTACTATAATGCCAATAAATAGAGGTGTTTTGGTATCTTTGAGGGAGTAAAAAGTTCTAATTAGTAGAGGGATTAATCCTTGTGCCACAAGTCCGAGGGCAAAACAACCCAGTGTTAAAGCTGTCAATTCTGTCATCGTCATATCAAAGTTATCACTCCATCCAAAAACCAATCTAACAATTTGTGCTCGTAAAATTAGTATTCCTATGGTGGCAGGTATTATAAAATATAAAATATTTCGCGCCGCTTCAGAAAATGTCTTTAAAAATTCGGCTTTTTCTTTCTTTGAATTCTGTTCTGCAAGAAATGGAAAAACCGCAGTAGCAATTGCAATTCCAAAAACCACCGTCGGTAAGGTTTGGATATCATTAGCAAAAGTAAACTGAGTTATACCGCCAACGAAGAAAGAAGCTACAATCGTGTCGACAATTAAGTTTATTTGTCCGACCCCGATTGCTATGGTTCTTGGTATCATGAGTTTTATGATTTTTGGTAACTCGTGCTTGTCAAAGCTAAACACAGGCCGCCATCTCCAGCCACTCATCAGGGTGCCGGGAAGCTGAATAAGCATTTGTAAAAATGCTCCTAGTATTACACCTGCTGTTAAACCATACAATGGTTGTTTGAATATTTTAGTAAAAAAAACGATCCCAATAATAATAGATAAGTTATATATAAGAGGTGCTAACGCAAAGGATAAAAAACGTTTTTTCGAGTTTAATATAGCTCCGAATACCGAACTGATAGCGAAAAAAATAGGAGAAAGAAGCATGAGTCGAACTGTAGAAACAGTGGTGTTTAAAACGATAGGATCAGGATTCTGGCCATTTAAAAAAATCCCGGGAAGTAGGAGCGGAACGAGTTTCCAAGAAAGTAAAAAGGCCAATATTCCAAACACTACAGTTGATATCAAAAGAAAGTTCATGAAGTTTGATGCGACTAGGTTTGATTCTTCTTTTTTATCTTCCGAGAGATAGTCAACATAAACCGGAATAAAAGCGGAAGAGACAGCCCCCAGGACAAGAAGATTAAAGATTAGATCTGGAATACGAAAACTTGCATAAAAAATATCCGTTAAGTGCACGCCTCCGACAAGAGTCCCGCTGTAGCTGGAAATTAGCGACTCTCTTACCATTCCGAGGATATTGGAAGCCAGATATGTTGTTCCAAGAATAATAGCTGCGGATGAAACAGTCAGTTTCTTCTTCGAAATAAAGTACCAGAATTTCTTTACCTCGTTCATTACGCTTTCGTTTTATCCATTATCGCCTTAAATTCTTCTGCGTCGAGAGTTTCTTTTTCGATTAATTCAGTGGCAACGGCTTCAAGTTTCTTTTTATTTTTATTAATTGTTTCGGTTGCTTTTTTGTAGCCTTCTTCGACAAACTTATCTACTTCTGAGTCGATAAGGGCAGCTACTTTTTCAGAATAATCCTTGTCGTGTTCTCCAAGCTCGCGGCCAAGGAATACCATCTCATTCTTCCTACCATATACTCGATTTCCGAGGACATCGCTCATACCATATCTAGTAACCATTTCGCGTGATAGTTTGGTAGCTCTCTCCATATCATTAGACGCCCCAGTGGTGATATCTGAGAAAAATATTTTTTCTGCAGCACGACCACCTAACATCATTGCGATATCGTCTTCTAGTTCTGATTTTGAAGAAAGTTTTTTATCTTCTTCTGGTAGTGACCAGGTTACTCCGAGGGCCATTCCGCGAGAAACTATGGATATCTTATGTATCGGGTCAGTTCCAGCAAGTAAGTGACCGACGATAGCGTGACCAGCTTCGTGATAAGCGGTAATTTTCTTTTCTTTTTCGTTCATACCGGCACCCTTGTGTTCTGGGCCAAGATATACTTTTTCGACAGCGTGTTCGACATCGATGGCAAATATTTCTTTCTTATTTTCTCTAGCTGCTAATATTGCTGCTTCATTTAGTATATTTTGTAGGTCGGCTCCAGAAAATCCCGGTGTCTGCCTAGCAATGACTTTAAGGTCGACATTTTTTGAGAGTGGCTTATTCTTAGCGTGAACTAGGAGAATTGCTTCACGATCTAGGATGTCTGGCATATCGAGTATTACTTTTCTATCGAAACGACCCGGTCTTTGTAGCGCTGGATCAAGAACGTCGGGGCGGTTTGTTGCAGCCATGACGATTACATTTGAATCTTGTTCGAAACCGTCCATTTCGGTAAGAATCTGGTTAAGTGTCTGCTCTCTTTCATCATGAGAGCCACCCATACCAGTACCGCGTTGGCGACCAACCGCGTCTATTTCATCAATGAATACGATACAGGGTGCGTTTTTCTTGGCCTTTGCGAAGAGATCGCGTACACGAGAAGCACCAACACCGACAAACATCTCGACGAATTCTGAACCAGATATAGAGAAGAAGGGCACGCCCGCTTCCCCGGCAACAGCTCTAGCCATCAGTGTTTTGCCGGTTCCTGGTTGACCGAAGAGTAAGACACCCTTTGGTATTTTGGCACCTAATGCTGTAAATTTCTTAGGATGTTTTAGGAAATCGACTATTTCTAAAAGTTCTTGCTTTGCTTCCGCAGCACCAGCAACGTCGGCAAAACTAATCTTCGACTTTTTATCATCAGCAAGCCTTGCGGTTGATTTGCCAAAAGACATGGCTTGATTGTTTCCGCCTTGAGCTTGACGTAGCATAAAGTAAAAAAAACCGATAATAAGCAAAAATGGTACTATATTGATCAATAATGTCACCCAGACAGCGTTATCGCTACCAGATTTGATATCGATGCTTACTTTACTTGGATCTGCGCCAAAGTCTTTTAAGGTGGTTGTGATTTGTTCATTGACGCCTACTTGCGAAGTTAGCTTTTTGCCATCTTTAAGAGTGGTTTCGACATTTGTACCGGTAACCGCGATATTTTTGACTTTACCATCTTTTACTTCTTGTGCCACTTGGCTTATTGGAACTTCTTTAGGCTTTACCCCTTGGTTTGAGTAAGTATAAATACCCGCAAAGACCAGAATTACTAATAGGAGTATGCCGATAGTGGCATATCTATTTGTTTTTTTGTTGTCTTTTTTCATTAGTAACCTCGCTAACTTTTATCAATATTGGTTTTTCGGGATTTTCCGGCACTAGCCTGCTTATAGCAAGACCCGGTACCCAGATTATGTCTTCATCTATTGTTACTACAGGCCATTGTTGTCGTCTTACTCTATCTATTTTAGCATCTACGAATAGGTCTTGTAGTTTTTTATTCCCCGCGATGCCCCTTTTGGCTATTTTATCACCATTCTTTGGTGGTCTTACAACCATTTTACCCAGTAAATCCTCGGTAGTTAATAGTGAATAATTACTTAATCTACTACCTATATATCTTTCGAACTCAACTTTAAAGCCATTATTAAAGGTGTTTATCTCCTTTAATGCGACTTCTGCTTGAGTCGAGGTATTATTATGCTCTTTTTCAGCACAAAAATCAAGCTTATCATAGGTTCTTGTTGCAACAATACCGCCAGGAAGATTAATGGATTTAGTCCCGTTATTGTTTTCTATAAGTTTGCCTAGCGCAACAAGGTTGGCAAGAGACAGGTTTTGTCTATCGCCCCTTACCTCTTCATACATTCTGCCAAAGATTTCGAATAAGACTGGCCTCGGGAGACTTTTGTTGGCAATTTGATTTGCAGCTTGTTGTTTAATATATTTGTCAGTATCACGTTGAATCTCAGCTGAGCGATAGATGTTAGCCAAATACTCAGGATTTAATCGATAAAATAATGGAAGAATATTGTGCCGAATATAATTTCGAGCATAGGTAGTGTCGAGATTTGTTTTGTCTTCATGCCATTTTAGTTTATTTAATCTGGCGTAGCTCGCTATATTCTCTCGCGTTATATTTAATAGGGGACGGATGATTATATCGTCTTGCATGTTCATTGCACCCAGTCCAGCGGGCCCACTACCGCGTGCTAAATTCATAATAAAGGTTTCTGCTTGATCATTTGCGTTGTGAGCAAGAGATAACAGTGTCGGACCCTGTAGGCTAACCCCGTTATTGTTCGCAGTGTCGAGCAAGAACCTTCTTCGTTCGTCACGTAGCTTCTCTTCTAAATTACCACCGTCTGGCCTCTTAATACTTTTTGATACAAACTTGTAGCCATATTTTTCCGCAATTTTCTTTACAAACGATTCATCACTTTTTGCCTCTTTTCGTACCCCATGATTTAAATGCGCAACTACAAGGTTGAACCTTGTAGCGAGCTCGGATTTGGCGAAAAGATCCAGCATTGTCATAGAATCTACACCACCGGAAACGCCCAAGATGATGGTTTGTTCAGGTTTTACGCCGCAAATAACCAGATTCTTTGAAAATTCTAGCGTTATTGCTTCAGTACTAGGGCAGCGGTCAGAACTACTTGGCATTACTTGAGTGTGTGATTCTGCAGGATTTGTTGTCTCTTCCATACAATTCTTACACAATATTTGTGCGTTCTTGATTTTTTGTGCCAATTTTTCATAGTTATTATTCGCTAGTTGATTGGTATTGATGCGGAGTGTTTCACCTTTCTTGTTGTAAAATGATAGGGCAGATAAAGATGTATTATAGCCACACTGGCTACATTTACCGCCAAGGTTACTAACAAGTAGTCTTTTTGTTTTCTCCGCCCTCCTTTTTACTTCGGAATAATTTAAATAGTGGTCGTTCTTGCAATCTATCGAACAAAAAGATCGTTGTTTGCCAACTAATTGTTTACTGCAAACAATGCAGTTATATATAGTGTTCATAACAGAACTATATCATATATTCTTGAATCTGAGCTATATATTTGCTATAATCTACTCGTTCTCCAGGTAATGGGGACCCCGAAAACCAAAGGTTTTAAGGGGAAGAGGAGGCGAAGCGAAAGCCTGAAGTATTTCAACTAAAAATACAAAAGGCGACAGCTATCGCTGACGAGGGCCTGTAGCTCAGTTGGTTAGAGCAGGGGACTCATAATCCCTTTGTCGTAGGTTCAAGTCCTACCAGGCCCACCATAGTGGAAATAGAGGTATTTTGTGCCTCTTTTTTCGTGCCAATTAAGTTCAAAATAGGGCTAATTAGGTGGGTGCAAACTTTTTCTTTGAAATCTAGATAAATTTCGCCCGGAAATACCAATTGTTTGAACCTCTGTCTATCCTCAAAGTCTAAATCCCAAACTCTTTCCTGTTTGTTCTCTATAAAATCTAGGGCGAAAGACACAAACTCTGTTAAGTCGTCTTCAATCTTTTCTGCCTCCTTGATTCTTCCTTCAATCTCCTGAATATCAGTTTTGATTTTCTCAATAGCTATCTTGAAGTCGTCTGACAGGTCGGGATTCTTGGACAGTTCTATAACAAGGTTAGTTTTTGCCTCATTTAGCTCAATTTTCCTATTCTGGAGCGTGTTCACGTGGGCAAGATTGAATTTTTGCTCATCTCTCCAAACTAACTCCATTGATGTTAATACTTTCTTCTTAAATCCCTCTGGGAGCCTCACAGTATCAATGAGCTCTTGGGTGCCTAGATGTAGGTCATCACGCCTTAATTGTCTCCCACAAGTCCTACATCGGTATCTAGGATAGAAGTTACCTTTACCATTACCTTGCATTAACCCAACAAATTTACCACCACACTCACAGTGGAGCAGATTAGACAATGGAAATTCGTCATTATGCTGTTTGCGTATGACTGTTTTCTTGCCCTTCATATAGCCCTTGATGGCTTCGTGCTCAGCTTCGGTTATCATTGGTATGTGAAGCCCTTTTAGACGGTGGAATCTCTCATCCCACTTGTTAACCGTTATATATCCAGCGTAAAAGTCATCCACCAGTATTTTGTTAAACACATCAATCCTTAAATCTTTTCCAGAAGGAGCCTTATAGCCCTTCTTTGTGAGGTCCATAAAGGCTTCGTGTTTGTTCATTATGCCACTAGCTACGTTCCTTAAAGCCATCTGGAGGAGCTCAAAACTTTCCCCGTCAGGTATGTGGAGCCCAGGCGTTTCGGATGTTTTATATCCTTGATGGAGTGGAAATAGATAGTAGCCCTGGAGTGTTCGGTCTTTCATCCTGGTGATTGTCGTGTTAGCTCTCTCCTTGTTATCTCTCTCTGCTTCATAAATCGCTAGAAAGGTTTTGAGCTGGGCAATTTGGTCATCTCCGTTCAAGTCCTGTTGCTGGGGGTCTGCAAAATATGTTTTTACGCCTATTTTTTCAAGTTCATAGATATACCAGTAGAACATCTTTATCTCTCTCATAAGGCGATTTACCTTATCCACGATGAAATACTTTATGTATCTATGCTCCTTGCAGTATCGGAGTATTTCTTCTAGGTCTTTCCTTTTGACGTTCTTCCCAGCTTTACTTGATACGTCTAGTGACCATATCTTCTCAATGCCTGAGCCAAGATTTTTCTCAGAGAACTCGTATACGTGAGCTTCCTGACTCTCGAGACTGCTCCCCTCCACCCGCTGTCTTGCGGAGGACACTCTTGCTAGGGCGACTGATTCATTCTTCATAATAGGCTCCTTTCAATTCAACACAAAGAGAGGCAAACTGCTGGACACAATCTCCATAAGGAAACTGACGCAGAATGCCTCTCTTTGCTTCCTTATATATTAAGATTGTGTCCATATGCATTATACCTCTTTTCGTGCTTGATTTGGAGCTAATCGTAGCTTCCTTTTTGTGTAAGCTGAGTATAAAAATCTAGCCCAAGCCATTGCCTCAGTATCTTCATCTACAACTATGCTGGTTATGGTATTATGCTTACTATTTTGGGATGCATTAATGAGTCCTGGCACCTCTTTGCTGTGGTGCTGATGGACTGGTCCTACATTGATATTAGAAGGAGTGCTGGTGTCCTGTGAGGAAGTCATATGAAAATCCAACAAGCATTAATGTTGCTCTTTCCATACGTATTTCCTTTTTCTGCAGGGTGCTTATGCCTACTATCTTCTCTACTTTATTATAACAGATTTGAGCGTTTCTATAGACATACCAAAGCTGGCTAAGATTTTGTGGGCCTTACCCCCTTGTTTTGTGAAGGTCCCGACATAGGGATGCCGATGTGCGTTTGTGTCAGGATGTTCCTTTATCCACAGGGTGTATAGTTCTATAAAATAATTCTACAGATAAGGCAGAATGATTCTATGATGAGTTGGCGCCTATTTATCATCCCCCTGGCGGGGGTAGGGTGCGTCCTCTAGTCCCTTGGTAAACATTTCCTTCTTATAGCCTGTTATCTTTTCTATATTATCGTAATAAACTTCCTTGTCGTGTTCGTGGTTATATTCATTTTCAATAAAGTTTAGTGCCTCTGCTTGTTTGTTGCTTGGGAGTTGCTTCGCAATCTTTATAGCGTTCTCTTTATCTACTCTCATTATTTCATGAATTGTCTTAGAGCTAACCCAGATAATCTTATATATGTCTTCTTTCATTCCCTTAAACTCCTTATTCGTCTATTTCTATTTTAATTGTGTTTTTACATTTGGGATAATTCGAACAAGCATAAAATATTCCATACTTACCTAATTTTTCTACCATTTTCCCGCCACATTTATCACATGGTTCTTTTGCTTCTCTTGGTTTCTTATGGTGAATCAGGGGCTTAGTATACCACGAACGAACGTCTTCCAATGTAAATCCCAACATCTTCCATCTCGCTTCTTTTTCTTGGGCCATTTTGAGAATCAGCAGGACCAAAATAAGAGTTATTCCCAGCAGTATTATAACTAAAACCACTTTTTACTTGCTTTCTGTTTGTCGTATAAGTCTTTTAGACACTTTTGCTGTTCTGCTTTTTCCAGATAAGGGTCATGTCCATTAAGGCAATGTAGTTCTTCCGTATTATTGTAGTTTTCGTGTTGTAATTCATTATAATTCGATATCATAACGATTAGTATAAGGGTTACACCAATAAGCAGAAAGGTGGCAACATAACATCTTCTCTGCCATTTTTCAGCCTCAGTCTCGTCAATCATATTCATCTCCTTTGGCTTTAAGGTAGCATAAAGGGGCCAAAAAATCTATATTTAGTGATTTTTAGTATGCATATTGAGCCTTGAAGATTGTGCAGAGGCAATAATTATAAATATTGTGTTAATACCCTTTGGGAGATAAAATCTTATTGAGTTTGTATCTTTCATACTCAGAACCAAGAAGAGAACGCCATCGTCGAGTCTCTTCCAAGATTGGGTTCAAGTTTTTTCGGATAAGGTCCACCATTCGACTCATTCCATTCGCTCATGGTCTTCGACCAGGGGCGTTTTGAATATTGGAGTCGAATGCCCTGAGCATAGTCGAGGGACAGTACACTGTTAAAAATGGCTTTTGTAAGCCATTTTTATTATGGTATAATAAGTATATGATTATAAAAGTAGCTTCTATTAATGATATAGACCAAGTAATTGCCCTAATAAATGCTAGCGATGAAGAACAAAAGGACTATCCTGGTTATTTGGAGCGTAAAGAGAATGCTGACGAAATTCTGAAAGAAGAAATTTTGAGCAGAATTGATGATCCGGATTATCTTTACCTTGTGGCAAAAGAAGACGAAGAAGTTATCGGTATCATTGTTGCAAATATTGTGGATTGGAAAACCACAAAAGCAAATAGATGCGGAATATTATCAAATCTTTTTGTAATAAAAGAACTACGTGGTAGTGGCGTCGCAGACAAGCTAGTTGAAGAAGCTTTTGTTTGGCTAAAAGAGAATAAAATATATATAGTTGATATTTACGTTTTCCCTGGCAATGTCGGGGCACAGAGGTTCTGGGACAAGATGGGCTTTCATAAGATACTTGATCTTAGAAGCAAAGATTTAAGGTGTTAACCCTTTCAGGGATATAAAATCTTATCTATCTTATAGCGCTCATACTCAGAACTAAGAATAGATCTCCAGCGACTCACTTCTTCTAGGATTGGGTTAAAACTTTTTCGGATAAGGTTCAATAATGATAAATTAAAGACTTTGTGAAGCAACTTTTGTATTTACAATCGATATAAGTGCTTCGCTGCTCCTGTCATATAGCGGAACAAAATCATAATGACTTTCATATGCATTTTGTAGGAAAGAAAAGTATTTAAGCAAAGTATTAAGGCGTTCCAAAAGATAATTCTGCCTCTCTGAGACTGGCTTTGCCCCTAATTCCATTTTATAAAGTTCTAGCTGAGCAGTAATCTGTTGTATAAAGTTCATAATGAATGGTATTTTCGATTCTCTGCCGCCCTCTAGGCCGGTGATACCAACCTTTTCTGGATATTCATCCTGACTAATTTTGTGCAGTGGATTTTCAGGTATTTTTTTAATCTCCTCCGCGACTTGGTGAATCAGCTTGTCGGTATTCTTGGCACCAAGTGCTAAAACGATAGGGAAGGAATCAGCAGCTACAAATTCGTTGTTATATCTTATTTTACCAATCAGTTCCTGTGTCCTTAGATTTTGCAATCGATCTAGGCCTTTAGTGAGTTTGCCTTCTAAGATTTCGGGCTTAGCAGAAGTGGTGAAATCTATACCCAAGTGGTCGGGTTGCTCGGGTCTTGCACTTATTTCTAAAAAACTATCAATTCCTCTAAATTGGTCCTCAGCATCGGACACCTGTAAGACTATTGAGTTATCACCAAACCAAGCCTCATTCGAACCAAAATAAGTGAAAACTAACTTGTAAGCGTCTTCGCTCCTTTTTTCAAGAATTCTTTTGTGGTTCAATTCCTCATACCTAACATCGAGGGGTCTATAAAGACGAGATAATCTGTCCTGAAGTTTTTGGTTTTGATGATCTGAGAGTTCAATGTCGCCTCGCTGTTCTAGACTCTGGGCATAGTTATAATAGTGTCCGTGAACCCTCTCTGTATTAAGTCGAGAATCTACATATTTAGTGACTTCTCGATAGTCAGGCTCATTGGCTTCGAGTCTTTCTCTATGATAAGTGTTGGGTGTTTCGCCGTTCATACTGCTATTATAACAAACTATGTTAATCCTTTCAGGATTATATAACCATATCTAACCTTTACTGTTCATAATCAGAACCAAGAACAGATCTCCAGCGTCTTGTTTCTTCTAAGATTAAGCGTAAATGAATCCGGATCAGGTTCACCAATATTATTGGAAAAATAATAGACCGTAACAGGCTATTTTTCTATGCTATAATTCACATATGAGCGAAAAACATGGTGAAAATAGTCCCCGGACTTCTGATTCAGAACTTCTTAGCGAAACAATGCCGCAGTCAGTGGAAAAAGAAAAGCAAAATCTTCTGGCCGAATCTGACTTCTTAGAATCTCACACTACTCATCTTGAACGAGGGTATCAGATTTCAGAGATAAAAGAATCTTTGATTTCAGTCGAGAAAACCGCAGAGGAAACACAGCGAAAAATAGATGAGACAAATGAATCAATCTCCATTAAGGAACAAAAAATACTGACCCGGATATTTGACTTTGTAAAAATCATAAAGCTAAAACAACATTTGTCTTCATCTGAGAGTGCCCGAAAATCTCAGCAAGAAGAAGTCACCAAAATCAAAGATGAACTTTCTGCTCTAGAAAACCTACACCAAACCGAGAAAGCCCAACTCAATCTGACGGTTATAGACTTTCTAAAATCAGAAGAGGTCAACACTGAAGCAACGGGGATAGCTATAGAAACAAAGAAAGCGGAACTTGAAAGCATTCGTGCTGCTAGGGATGTGTCGGCAATGAGCGAAAAAGAAGATTGTTTGGTTTTTCATACACTTATGCCAAAGGGCTATATTCCAGGAACAACCTTTAAGACCGCGCCGACTGATAATTCCCCACTTGATTACGAGGTGGCAGCAGCTAGTGGAGTAAGGCTAATTGCGGATATTACCTTGGGCTATGACATCGAACTGAGCTGTTGCACGTTGCGAGAAGGTAGCAAAGATACGATATGGCCAGGCGCAGGCGGTTTTATTATAGGTGGTGGTTCGGTGAGGATGGCGGCTGATCAGGACATGGCCACATCTGTTGACTCTGAAACTGGTCGTCGTTCTCGACCTAATGGCTCGGGAGCGAGTGGTGAAGCGGGGCTACATGGGAGAAAAGATAATTTTGTTCGCAACGAAGAAGATCTACATTTTGCTATCGCCGGTAAGGGGAGAGATGTGCCGGGAAACCACAATGAGTTGGTTGTAGAATCACCAGATATTTCTGGGGTATTTATAAACATAGCCCCAGATGCTCAGGTTATCTTTTGGGATGAAGCTATGAGAAATGAGTTTATGCAAGAAGATACTGGTTATAATAGCGGATCATATCTTGCAGAATCATCTTTTCAAGATATCATTGATATCTCTAAACAGAACGAACTACCAATTTATGCGATGTACAAGGGAGAGGCGTTTAAGGTTGGCCCGTCAGTTCAGAGGGTAAAAACTAGAGGTGTCTATAGCACCCCAAATCGTCTTCCTTTTAAGGAGATTACTCTGATTCCAGGCGTTGTTTCCTTTGAAGAAATCAGAGGTCAAGAAACTGGTGTTACCGACGATAACAAACAGGCAGCTAAGGACCGGGTCCCCTTAGAGGTTTTTAAGTAAAAACTGTAAAGTAGTTTTTAGGGAAGTTTATACTTTGTAGAAGATTAATCGAAGTAAAATATTTTATGGGGAAAATAACAAAAAAGAATATAATAATTATTTGCATAGTAATATTGATAGGGCTAATAGCCGTCTTGTCTGTCTATTTGGGTTTTGTAGGGATAAGTACTTGCGGTGGGATTGATGGAAAAATGTGTCCGAATGGCTTTTCATGTGTGTACCCAAGATCTATTGGTACTACTTTCGCGGACGAAAGAGGAAGCTGCGTATTAAATTTTGAAATAAATAAAAAAGAAGTGACCGATCTAGACTGTAATCCACCCGTAGGTGCACCAGCGAATTGGGAAGCTCCCTATAGCTGCCTAGTTCGTTAGATTTTGTATCATCTTTTTTGGGGAGATAAAAAGCATAAAGTTTCAGCGAAGTTATTTTTTTATATTTTCCGTTTGTAATCCACTTTGATATATCCTGCGCAGTAATATTGGATTTTTAAATAGCATTATTTTTGATTATGATATAATTTAGCCATATTATAGATAACAAAGGAGTAATAATGGGAGCTGAACAAAATGGGCCTGAACCACAAGACATGAACAGAGATCAAGGAGAGTTGGCTCCGCAGATTATTCCAGAAAAATCTGCCGGTCTAGACAGAAGAAGTTTCCTTAAATATATGGCAACCTTCGCAATCGGTGCAGCAACAGGGACTTTGGCAGACGAGGTTATAAGGAACAGACCTGATTCCGAAGCTCAGGAAACACAAGAAGCATTATTGTTTAGAAGCGGTGAAATCATCAATGATCCAAACTGCCCCATGGCTATAGACGGATGGCGTTTAGTATTTGACGGGCATAGCCAAGGAGATTACTTTAAGGCTGAGGCTGAAAAATATCGAACTCTGCATCCAGATGTGAAAACTAGTGATTTATTGCAGATTGAATTGTCTTTAGTTATACCCGATGCTAGTCTGTATGGAAGACCTATTCGAATTTCAGAAGTAGGCAGTGCTTCTGCCATGATGTTTGATCAGCTAACTTTTACTAGCGGGGAATTGGGGGGTAAAAAGGCTTCGGCAGTTAGGTTGGGTCCTGGTAGGCATCATGTGATTGTTAAGCGGGTGGGAGCGGGAGGAACTATAGTAGGTGAAAGAATATACACCGTAGATATGGGCATAGAAGAAAAAGTATCTACCGAAAGACCTATCAGTGAAGATGTTCTTAGAAGCGTTGCGGATTTGCAAGATAAGTTTGAGCACTTAATAGGCGCAGACATGTATACTTATTTTTTCGCGGATACAGAAGATCAACAAAACGGCTACTATCTCGGCGATGCAAGAACTGCTATAGCTGACTCATACGTACTAAATCCTAAGGTACCCGGAGAAGCTCTTGGTGTGGCTTTTCATGAATATTGTCACTGTATGGTGGATTCACTAAGTATGTCGGAGCAAAATGAAGATATTGATGAGTCGGAGTCATTACTTCAAAAAAGTCGCTGTCTACTAAGTTTAGCAGACTCATACAAGGACGTTGTGATTAAGTCTGGCTACGAATATCCGATTCAGGAAGACCTGATAGCGGGAGCCCCAGACGGCATAGAAGACAATAATTTATTTCGATTTTTCGACGAAAGCGCATATGAGAAGGTAGATACAGGGGGACACCCTTATTCAAACTATTCAGAGTTATTCGCCTCTACCGTAAATGTTCTTCGTAGTTATCCGGATGAGTTTTTGGCTAAATTTCAATCCGCAGGCAACGATAGGGAAATTATTATTGGAGTGGTCCAGAGCGTTGTTAATATTCTTGAGTTAAGAGAAGAGGGCGAGTCAGTAAAAGCGCTTGTACCGGAAATAGATAAAGTGAAGGCAGTGCTGGGAATAAAGCAGGGGCCAAAGATAGTATATCTTGGCTAAATAGTGCTTCTTTGTGGGTATTTTTCTGTTCATGGTATACTTTTATCATGATAGAAAACAATAACGAAGAAAATTACTCAATGTCGACTTTCAACGCAAAAGAGCATGCAAAGGAACTAACAGAAAAACTTATCATTAAAAAAGATGCTGGTGTTCTCAGGGCACGGGCGGAGGTTGACGAATTAGCTGATCGTCTTGGTCTAGAAATCGACCCTGGGATAAAGGAAACTGTAGTAGCTTTAAGGGCCTCTGGGTTAAACACAACTCAGTCTTGCGAGGGTCATAGTGGTCCAGGTCTACCCTGGCCTTGGGTAGATGTAGTGGCTCCAGGCGAACCCGAAGAAAGATGGGAAGGTGAGCTCGCAGAGTTTTTAAGGGTCGCTGTCGAAAAGGGTTTGAATTTTGACAACTTAAGAAGGGGTGATCCACTTGATATCTATCAGCAAATTATTAATCAAGTCTCTAACAATCCTCAAACCGCACAATTTGAAGAATGGCGTGCTAGTAATGGTGAATTGGGCAAGCGGCTAGAGCAGTTATTAAGTGAATTTTACGTTGGCAGAATGGTAGATGAGGCTGTTCGCATAAGGATTGATCAAGGCGAACTCACCGGATCAAGACTGCAAAGCTTCGAACAAAAAGCCGGAGATTTTGTTTTTGAATATACTTCTGTGGACTCGGAAAAGCATCAAGGAGAGATCCCTCTTCTAGAAAAAAGAAGGGCAGAAATGAATGCGTTTGCTGAATTTTTACTAACAAGGAGTTAAAATAGAGACAAGAAAGATTACTGCAAATTCAAAAAATTTCGATTATGAGTTTTATGGAGATTATAGAAAAAGCGCCATAGACGAGTTTATAAGAACCCAAGAAATTGACTTGGGAAAAATTATTGAATTTTTAGGCGAAAAACTACCCGATACAAGGTTTGTTTATAAAATATATCCGACAATCGAAGAAAAAAGAGCGGGTGACCCCTTCCATAGTAGTTCCTATGCTTGTGCAAGACTAAAGACTATCTATCGTGTGCTCGGAGAGGCTATGCCAAACCCTAGCTTTCCACACGAAATAGTTCATTTGGTTATGCACGCAATTAGTCCAATATACGACTGGAAGATAGAGCTGGATACTTTTGATGGCAAAAAACAAAAGGAAACAGTCTCGATGGATTCGATTTCATATTTACAAGAGGGCCTGGCATTACTAATCGATGAAATAGTTTTTGGGAATAAGTTACGGGAAGCAGGAGAATATCGGTACATAAACGAATGGGTCCATTACAATCAAGGAAAACACAATATCAAAGTAAGACAGCAAATAGAATTTTATGAATTCTGCGCTCAGAATCCAATCTATGGAACACCTTTATGTGGATCTTTTTGCATGTATTTAGTGAAACAATATGGTTTGCCTAAATTTTTAGAATTATATAGGGGGGCCTCTGAGCTTTTTTCCAAGGAAAAGAACATTTTAATAATAGAGGCAACATATAGTAAACCGCTAAGTGATCTAGAAAGAGACTGGGGCGCTTCGCTTTTATAGTAGCTCGGTGTTATCGCCTTAGCAGCTGTAGGATTCGGGATATGGTTTTTTGGGAAAAATAAAAAAATATCTTCCAAGTAAATTAATATTCCTGTCAAACCAGATTCGTATTTTAAAAGAGGTTTTTATGACCTCTTTTAAAATATTGATTTTTCGATACCTTCGTCTAGATATTTTATGCGCTTAAAACAGGCGATACCAGTCATAATAAACAACAAAGTAGTGATTATCATAATAAACAAGCAACTGCCACCCACGAACATATAGTTTATTGAATCTATGGTACCGATCATTCTCATCGTTATGTCGATTATTAACAATGTCACGATGGCCGTCAATAGTGTGACAACAGTCATTATTCCCCAAGCTATTACTCCCTCAAATTCTTTTGTCAAAACACACCTTTATTTCTTCCATTTTTCTTGTGTTCTTTGCACGATACCGCTAATAACAATTTCTTTTAACCAGAAGCTAGGGTAATCACCACCATTGGCTGCTATTACACGATCGCAATTAGCATTCCATTCTTTTTCGTCCTTACTGCTTTCCATTAGGGCGATGACTGCTTCTGGAGAAGTAAGATCTACTGTAGATTCTTTTTCTGGTATATCCATAAGTTCATTTGATTCGTCAAAATATTTATTTTGTTTATCTATCTTCTTGCTCAACTCGTCTTTATTGTAATCTGGGTTTATATAATTTTTATAATCACCCTTGCCATCATCTCTAGGTGTAGCGACGGTTTCAGTATGAGTAGAGTGTCCAACTACCACTTTACGGACAATTTGGCTTCCTACAACGAGCCCTGTGTCAGGATCTATTTCGAGCCCGGCTTCAAGCGCATATATGGGATCGCCTTTTACAATTTCACTTACCAACATGTCTGGAGGATTCTCTTTATTGTTATCAAATTTATCCAAATGTTGATTTTTTTTATTTTCTGAATTAGTGTAGCCATTCTCATTTGATTCATTTTTCGGAAATTTTTCATTTTTTGAGATATCTGAAGATTTATCTCCTCTATTTTCCATATGTGCTCCTTTATATTATTAAAATAATTATAACTCTTGGGCTTTGTTATTTCTATGTAGATTTTCTATAAATGATATAATATAGGTATGAATAAATCATTGTTACTAAAAACACTTAGAAACACTTTTTTCGCAGCTGCATATATATTCTTGGTTTCGTTGGTGATGCAAAATGGAGATCAATGGTTTGGGAATAGCAACATGCTGGCACCATTTGTCATTTTGCTATTATTTTGTTTTTCAGCGGCCACTGTAGGATGTTTGGTATTTGGCCAATCGATATTTTTATTTTTTGATAATAAAAAGACTGAGAGCGCCAAGGCTGCAATATATAGCATAGGATGGTTTGGAGTTTATACCGTAATTGGTTTATTATTATTAATAATTACTTAAATAAAGGAGAAAAATGTACGACTATTTAATGAACCCATATGTTATTATTCCTTTAGTGGTTTGGTCCTTAACCTGGAAGGGAATGGCTCTCTGGAAAGCAGCAAAAAACGACAGCGTTCCGTGGTTCGTTGCTTTATTACTTATTAATACACTTGGTATATTAGAGATATTATATATATATTTCCCTACAAAAAACACAATACCTAAAGACAAATAATATAACGAGAAAGTCATGGTACAGTTAATTATCGGCGGATAATTAATTGTTTGTGCTATAATAAAGCAAAAGAAAGGGCTAAATATGAAAAAGTGGCTACCGGTAATTGTACTCTCGCTCGCGTCGTTTGTGATGGTGCTCGATAGCACTGTAATGAATGTGTCTATATCCAAGCTTGTTACGGATCTCAATACTTCAGTAGCAGGAATTCAGCTCGCTATTACACTTTTTACTCTAGTGATGGCCTCTTTTATGCTCACAGGCGGCAAAATGGGTGATATCTGGGGGCGCAGAAAGGCATTTAAAATCGGACTACTGATTTATGGGACTGGTTCGCTAATCACATCTCTTTCTCTTGGTCTACCAATGTTGATAGCGGGATGGTCGATTGTGGAGGGTTTGGGCGCAGTACTAGTAATGCCTGCGATAGCGGCACTAACTGCGGCTAATTATCAAGGCAAAGATAGGGTGGCAGCTTTTAGTATACTCGGCGCAGTTGCCGGAGTTGCAGCAGCAGCAGGCCCTCTTATCGGTGGCGCAGTTACTACTTATCTGTCTTGGCGATATGTTTTTTCAGCAGAAACCGTAATAGTCTTGATAATATTTTTCGTTTTTGCGAATAAAATAAAGGACGTCCCCGTTACTTCGAAATCTACTTTAGATATACCAAGCGTAATCTTATCTGCGCTCGGTTTATTTTCTATAGTTTTTGGAATACTCCAGTCTAAGGTCTGGGGGTGGATTACTCCTCTCTCAGCCCCAGTAATAAATGGGCTGAAAGTTACCCCATTTGGTTTTTCTTTAGTGCCTTTTCTTATCGTTTTTGGGATAGGGATACTTTGGTGGTTTACAGCCAGACAGGAAAAACTTAAAAACCAAGGTAAAGATCCGTTGTTAGACATATCAATGTTAAAAATACCCGCTGTTCAAGCAGGGCTTTCAAATATCACTATTCAGTATCTTTTAACTGCAGGATTGTTTTTCGTAATGCCAATATACCTTCAAATGGTTCTCGGGTTAGACGCATTGTCTACTGGTATCAAGATATTGCCTATGTCTATCGCGCTTATTATAGCATCTCTAGTTGGCGCTAAATTAGTAAGTAAATTTTCTCCTAAGAAAATTATAACTTGGGGTAAAATATTGCTATTGCTCGGTATGTTTACCATATTGGCTTCCATCGATCCTGAGCTTAAAAATGGTTATTTAATAGTTGGCATGTTTTTTGTTGGTGGTGGGTTGGGCTTTATGGCATCTCAGATTGGGAATGTTATTCTATCTGCTGTGGACGAAGACAAAACTTCGGAAGCAGGGGGACTACAGGGTACTTTTCAGAATTTTGGGTCATCCCTCGGTACCGCACTTATTGGCTCTGTTCTTATTGCGTCTCTTACCTCTGGTTTCGTTGCCACCGCTACTGGCACTTCAAGCGCGCTTCCAAGCAATGTGAAAACATATATTTCGGAGCATACTACAGGTGGAGTAGCCGTTGTTAGTAAAAGTGAGGTTTATCAGTATTCTATAAGTAAGGGGCTAAGTATTTCAGAATCTCAAGAAATATCTGATTATTATCTATCGGCACAGATGCAGGCACTGAAGACTTCTATGCTTGCACTTACTCTTTTGGCACTTCTGGGACTTCTATTTTCAAAAAACCTACCAGAAGAATTAGTAAAATAGTAAATTTTTGACTTTATATAATATATTCAGCCACTATCGGAAGGTGGTCTGAGGCTTTTGATGCAATAGCGTCTGAACTTGTTTTGGATAGAATTTTACTTGCAAATATATAGTCGAATTGCTTCCGGGGATTGTTTGCTGGGTACGTTTTGTACTCTCCGGCGAGGTTGTAATATTTCAGTAGGGTTGATAGTTCAGAAACAGGGCCGTTGAAGTCGCCACAGAAGATAATGGGTGAATATTGTCGTATGTACTCTGTGAGATGTGATATCTGTACGTCTCTATCGATTTTTCTAAGCCCCAAGTGGGTAGTCCCAAAATATATATTTCTATTATTAATAAATATTTCTGCTATCGCAATGCCCCTATTTTCTATTCCAGCGATTTTAGGTAGTTGGATACATTCTGAGGTTTTTATTTCCCCTTTGGTCAAAATAACGTTGCCATACCCGCCAAAAGGTCCATAAGTTACATTGCTTTGGAAAACATATTCCATCCCGAGCATTTCTGATAACTTTTTCGGTTGATCTAAAAACGGTGGAATCTGATATACCTCATTTAGACCTACGATATCGGGGTTTTCCTTTGCTATTGCTTCGGCAATGCTCCTTAGGGAATATATCTTTCCTATTCCCTGGCCATGCCGAATGTTGTAGGACATTACTTTTAACTTCATATTTGTATTGTAGGGTAAATGGCTGTTTTATTCTATCTTTATCCGTGAGGGTCAGTATGTGATATCATGTTTGTATGATAAATTTCTATTTAACTATACTCTTGGTTTTCGGGGCATTATTAATAGTCGTGTCTAGCCTCGGCGTTATCGGCTACTTCGCCAGGGGACGTTCGGGATGGGCGATCTGGGGAATAATGATTTTCTATTGGGCGCTTTATCTGGGAGGTATTTATCTAATGATTATCACCAGAAAGGGATGTACCGGGCACTTGTATTGTGACCTCGGTTCCGTTAGTGGTCTTACCATGGTCGTTTTTGGTTATAGCGCTATTGGTTTTTACTTACTGACGATATATTCTTATACGTCATTGATTCGAAAAGTAAAAAAATTGAACTTTTCAGATCGATTTGCTGAAGAGATTCGTAGACAACATACAAACGCCGTTATCGTTTTTTTCTTTACTACCTGGGTTGCAGCAGGCTTTGTCTATTTGATTCATCTCAGGGCTGGCAGAATCATTAGACAGGCACTAAAAAATCCAAACCAAACAGATAGAAAAGCTTTAGAAGCCGAGCTAGATGAGGTATTCGGCCGCAAAGTCGACTGGCACAAGAAGAAAAAGACTAAAGTATAAACAATTGGGATAATAATCATATAACGAGTTAGGAATACAAGATGTGTTTAGCAACACCAATGCAAATAAAAAGAATAGAAAAAGAATATGGCTTTCTTGTGCACGGCGGTAAAGAGTATCGTGTAGAGCTTTCACTTATTGATAATCCAAAAGTGGGGGACTGGATTCTTGCTCACGGTGAGCTTGCAGTTAGTAAAGTGCCTTGCAAAGATGCCAAAGAGATACTAGAATTAATCTCCCAAGCCGGCGTAAACCACTAGGAGGTGATACGTATGAGTACGGAAATGACTACAGGAGGCAAGGACGCACTTGTGCGTATCTTGCCAAGTTGTGGTGGTACCATGAGCACAATGTGGCATCTAGCGCGAATGATTCGTGATAGCAAAAGTATGAATCTCCGAGAAATACTCGGCGGCCTACTCGATCATCCTGATTCGGCGGCGCTAGGGGAACTGGTAGAAACTTGCGAAAAAGTGAATGACCTCATCGACATGGAGGGGGTAATAACCCACTTCGCAAGCTACGAACACCTGTCCAAGTTTGACACAGTTACGACAGTCGTCGCAGCTGAGCTTCCAGAAGAAGAGCAGACAATAGCGCACACACTTTTGCCGTTAACCCTTATACATGGGGGTTACTCATACGAGAATGACGACGTGTATTTGCCTATTTCTGGTCTTGTACAGATTGGCCCAAGCAACGGGACTCCGTATGCACATCTTGCTAGCGTGATCTGGCTAGAAGACGGTGGCCTGTCAGCTCGAATCATGTCAGAACAAGCGGGAAACGGAGTCGTTGAAAGAGCGAGGAAGCTTAGCGGTCTAGACTACGGCAAAGCGCCTAGACTTACAAAGGCAACTATCGCTGCCAAAGAGGCTCTAAAGATGTAGGCCGGCTTCCTTTCAGGAAGCCGGCCTCAACCATATATTACAAACATTGTGGTTTGTAATTAAGATAGTTTAATTGGGGATTAGTTCTAAAATACTGTCAATAACAACTTGTGGTTGGTCAATATGAATATAGTGGTTGCTGTTTGGAACAATGATTTGTTTTCCGTTTTGAGAAATCTTTGAAAGATTTTGCTGCCACTCTTTCCAAAAAGGCTCCACGTCAGCACTTCCTTTGGCTGTTAATACTGTTATCGGAATCACGCCAAAATTATTTGTTTTCCTTACTTCCTCAAAATTAATATTTGAATCGCTTACTTCTTTAGACCCTGCAATAAATTGTTTGGGGGTAACTATACCGGCAAGCAATAGCCTTGTGTCCGTAGGATAGGCATACATATTGGGGTTTATGGTCATTACTAGACGCACTAGTCCAGTATAAGAAGAAAAAACAAGAAGTTTTATATTTGCTTCGTAGATAATTTTATCAAGAAATGTAGGTTTGAAGGTGGCCATTTCCGGGACTGAAGAATCAACAAAAACCATTCCCGCAACTTTGGTTTTATTTTTATCCGTATAAAGTCTAATGTTAAAACCACCAAGCGAGTGACCAACAAGAATATATGGACTGGGGACATTTGCTGCGTTTAACAGGTTTTGTAACTCCTTAGCTACATCTAAATTATTATGTTTATTGTTTGTAGTGTCACTAAAGCCAATGCCAGCTCTGTCATAAGAGCAGACCTTAGTATACTTTGCTATATTTGGCTGAATTTTATACCAATCATAATAATTGCCACCAGCACCTGATTCTAGTATCACGGTCGGCTTGCCATTGTTTTCGCCTGTACAATAAATGTGCATTTTATGACCATTTACATCGACTATTTGACCAGGAGGAGTAAGAGTTTTTGAATCGATATATTCTGAGACATTCTCGTAAATAAAACCAAACAACATTAAGCCCAAAACAATACATAGTACAATTAGAGCCACTTTCTTTGCTTTTTGAATAAAGGTCTTCTTGGTCTTCTTTTTGACCATATTTTAGTGCACCGAACAGGTTATGCAGGGGTCATACGCCCTGATCAGCATTTCTACCTGTCGATATAGTTCTTTATCATCAAGATTACCGAATTTTTCCATCATTTCATTGGCGTCTTCTTCTAGATTTACCAAACTTTGAACTGTAGGGGTGACGATGTCGTAATAGGTGATTATCCCGTTTTTATCAATTTTAACAGAGTGATACAAGGTTCCTCTTGGTGCTTCGATAGCCCCTACGCCAGCGCCAGCCTTTACTTTGAAGGGTACTCTTTTTGATAGTTTTTCATAAGTTATCGCATTTTCTAGATTGTTTATAGCTTCTTCTATGAGATGTACTATTTCTATCGCTTGAGCGACATTATTGTGAAAAGAATTATATGTAGGAAGACTCTTGCCCCAGATTTCTCTAAGCGCATAAAGTGCTTTCGGATTTAGATTTTCATGGTCGAGAGAAAGTCTGGCAAGAGCACCGACCATAAATCCACGGCCATCTCGTGTGCCATATTTTGTTGGTGAATCTTTCCTTATTTCTTCTTTAAAGGCGTAACCATAGTTCTCTATAGTAGAGACAAAATCTTGGTTTGATCTAATCTCATTTCCATCGAGATAAGTTAGTTTTCCATCTTTTTGAGTGGCTAGATACTCAGTTTTTCTTTTAAGATTTGGATATTTGAAATTCGCAAAAAGCTCAACTGCTTCCATGGCTATTGGTAGAGAATTCTTTAGTTCTGTAATAAGATTCTTCAGGTCGTCTCTATCTGGCACAGATAAGAAACCTCCAACTACTGGGGCAACGGGATGAACTTCTCTGCCGCCGATACTAGCGACAACTTTATCCCCGAGTTTCTTCAGTCCTAGTGCAATCTTGTATATTTCAGGTCGTAATTGATGTAGTTCGATCGCGTTCACTACGCCCAAATAGTCGGGAAGTGCTAAGAAAAAAAGATGCAAAGCGTGAGACTGTATTATTTGCCCCGCCAGGAGAGCTTGTCTCAGACTGTTAATACGATTGTTAGTTTTGATATCAAAAGCCTGCTCGATTGCTTTAATAGAAACAAGAACATGAGCCGTCGGACAGACTCCGCATATTCTTGCGGTTATAAATGGCGCATCTTCATACGGCCTATCGAGAACAAGTTGCTCAAATAGTCTTTCGCCTTCATCGATAGTTAGCTTGGCTGAGCCGTTCTTATAATTCAAATTAAGATTACCGTGACCCTCGATCTTACAAATATAGTGTGATAAAACAGATTCTTTCATTATTTTCCTATTGTTTCGTTCCCACTAAAGTGAAAACCATTTTTGATATTTTATTGTTTAATTATATATTGTTTTTGATACTTTTGTCAGTCGATACAAAAGTATCCCAAAAATCTTTATTTATGCAGTGACCTGCGGGTCTCTGCAGTGTCTAGTTATCATTATAACTCTTTAAATATTTTTGCTAGTTAAGGTTCATCCAGTTGGATTTGTGATTTTGGAATATGGTGTGTATGTTAGCGTGGATTATTTTTCCTTTAGATACAATTCTTTGTATTCATTTTGTTGACTCATAAACGATGCAAAAAGTTGTTCGGTTCGCTTTTTTCCAAATTTTGCTTCTAACATTTTTTTCATAGCTTGCTGGTTGCCACCTTCGAGAGCACCGAAACAACCCCAGCACCTGAGCCCCTTTGATGGGCAAGCGGCATCACATCCTCCTCTAGTGATGGGGCCGAGACAAGATTCGCCTTCAAGAAGTAGGCAGGTATTTTCGGCAGCCTTACACTCAAGACAGACCGGGTAGCGCTTATCGTCTGGTCTTTTGTTGATAAGAAACGCTCCTAGGAATCTCTCTAACTCGACTGGACTGATAGGACATCCTGGCAATCTGTAGTCGACTTCAATGTAGTAGGAAAGCGGTCTTGGCGGTTTGCTGTTAGTCTTATATTTTGCGCCATACACTTTTTCTATACCTTTTTTCCAGCCAGAAATGCCAATACTGCCTTGGATTCCTCCCAGGTCGGCACAGCTGCCCAGGGCAACAATGATTTTAGATGCTACTCGGGCCTGTTTGACGGCTTCGATATCGCTTTCAGAAATAGGTGTGCCTTCAATAAAGGTAATATCAAAAGGTCCTGGATTGCTATTGTCGCTAGCAAGACGCCAGTTTGCAAACTCTACTTGCCCAGCCAGGCTGGCAAGCTTTTCTCTGAAGCCGATAAACGCAAGTTCGCAGCCTTCGCAATCGGTCATATCGAAGATTGCAATTTTGAGTTTTCTATTTAGATAATTCGCCTTTGTTTTCATTATAAAAATGCTTCCCAGTTATCTTCTATCTGCGCGAGAGTAAATGTCGGCCCATCTGTGCAAACATATAGCTTGCCACAAGTACAGTGTTGGCATTTACCAATCCCACATTTCATTCTTCGCTCAAACATAAGGTTGATATTTTCTTTTTTTAAGCCTTTTTTGATTAATACATCAGAGGTTGACTGATACATTATAGATGGTCCACAAATAATTACCGTAGCGTCTTTGGTTATTTCTACCTTTTTGACTATATCGGGGATAAATCCAGACAGACCTTGCCACTCTTTATCGGCCTTATCAACGGTAATATAGGTTTCGGCGATTTTATTCATTATGGCAAGTTCTCCCTTGAATAGGAGGTCGTCAGGGGTTTTTGCGCCATAAATAAATGTGAGTTTGCTTACCATGCTTTGGTTTTCTTTTATCTGGCGTACTATCGACATTAGGGGGGCTATGCCGATTCCTCCAGCGATTATTACAAGTTCTCTGCCGTAGATTTCCTGAAAACTAATATTATTCCCAAGGGGTCCTTTGATATATGCAGTATCTCCGATAGAGAGTCGGTTGATCGCAAAAGTATTATTTCCGACGCTTCTGACGGCGATTTCAAATTCTGGAAGTGATGATGGAGAAGTGGTGATAGTCAGCGGGGATTCCCCAAATCCAGGAATCGACACCATAATAAATTGGCCAGGCACAAAGGTAAAATCTCTACCATCAGCCGTCTCAGTAAACTTAAAGCGAATAGAGCGAACGCTCGGACTCTGGCCGTTCGTAGAGATAACTTCAACCTTTTTGTACTCTTTACTTTCGTTTGTCATTTTCAATCAAGCTCTTTAATACTTTTCGATAATTTATTCTCGCCGGGCAATATACGATGCATCTACCACAATCTACACAGCCAGGGAAGCCGTATTCACTGGGCATTCTGACGAATTTATGAAAATACCAATTGTAGATTCTATCTTTGTGAGTATCCCGAAAATCTTTGAACGGCAAAGCTGCAAAATCCGGTAACATACAAGAATCCCAGCGTCTCTCTCTGCCACCCTTGATATCGTTTCCAACGTTACCAGTGATGTCGATGCGGTCTTCTTGCTCGTAGCAATAACAAAGCGGGCAAACATAACTACAAATACCGCAATTGAAGCAAACTTTTGCAAGTTCATCCCATACTTTTGAATTCCTAGATTTTTCGACTATTTCGGCTAATCTAGGATGAAAAAGTACATCATCGGGCATGTGTCTGGTTGAAATAGTTCCCACATCGCCTTCTTTCCCAAAAAGTGGGTTTCCTTCAATCAACGCTCCACCGTATTCGGTAAATGGATATGCAGACAAGTGCTCGGCATCGACTAACTGTAGATATAAATCACAAGTAACGTTATTTGAAGGAGGTAGAGAATCTACTATAATCAGTTTCATATGTTTGCGTCTTTCAATATAGTGCTCTTCAGGGATTGGATGGTTATAGATTTCGTCCAAATAAAAAATTCCCTCCCCGTCTTTTTTGTTAACACCAAAAACGACAAAGTCTTTGTTTGAAGGGGGTAAAATTTCACCTTTTTCAAATTTCATCACATCTTCTTTGGCAGGGAAAAGATATTTTTTCGGCGGGATTACCGTTGGTCCGTATATCATAGAGTAATCTTTGGCACGACGAATTCTACCAAAGCGAAATCTTGTTTTTGTTCCTGTTTTATCCTCTATTGGGCCGTATACGGGCAAATTTTCAGCAATCTCTAGTATAAATTTTCCGATATCTTTATTGTGTATTACAAGACTCATAGCGACATGACCTCATCGATGCGTTTTAACAGTTCTTTCATTTCGGTTTCCGACTTGATGATGAAGTCCTTTGCTCCGTGTTGCAAGGCTTTTTCCTTAATATTGCTATCCGATACCTCAGTTAATATCACGACATTTACAGAGCGGGTATGGTGATCGTTTCGAATTCTGTCCAGTATATGCAGACCATTGATCTTTGGCATCAGGATATCTAGAAGAACCAAATCAGGTTTTTCTTTATAGATTACATCAAGTGCTTCTTCCTCGTTACAGATTGCCGTCGCCGAATAACCCGCTGCATTTAATGTATCTTCGTATATTCTACAGACGTCTTTGTTGTTATCTACAATGATGATTCTAGCTTTTTTCATAGTTATTTCTCTATTAAATAGTTTAGCACGAACTAAGAAAACAATGAATAAATAATGTCATAAAAAAACTCTTGACACTCGGTATACCGGAGTGCTAATATATTTCTAGCACTCATACTTAAAGAGTGCCAAAAGAGGGAAAATGAATCTCAGACAAGAAGCTATTTTAGATGCAATCATTCGTGATTATGTTGAAACTGCGGAACCCGTAGGTTCTCTGAATCTTGGTGAAAAGTTTGATTTTCCTTTTTCTCCAGCAACAATTCGAGGTGAAATGGCTGAGCTCGAAAAGCTTGGGTATATTTCACAGCCACATACATCTGCGGGACGTGTTCCAACAGACAAGGGGTATCGGTACTTTGTAAATCTAATGGTCACCCAGACGAAGGCACTTGCCAGACAAGATGAGCACGAAATCAAGCACAAGATGCTTGAGCAACACATGCGTTACGAGAAACTTATTGATCTAGCAGCCAAAACTCTAGCCGAAAGTACTGGCAATGTAGGAATCGTCGGAGTTTCTGGTTTGATATACTCTCATGGACTAGCCAATCTTTTTTCTCAACCAGAGTTTCAGGACTCAGACAATGCGGTTCGGGCAGCTGAAATACTCGATAGGATGCATGAGCTAGTTGCAGAGATTCCAAATGTCGTGAATCCGATAGTCTTTATCGGTAGCGAATCACCATTTAGCGCAGCCGCGGGTTGCTCACTAGTGGTTACAGGTTTTGAGACCCCATATAACACCATCGGTAGACTCGCAGTACTCGGACCTACAAGAATGGATTATGAAAAAGTAATCGCAGTTGTTGAGGAAATAAAGCAAATGCTAGAAGATTGGCAAAATAATAGTAAAGAATTGCCGAAAGTAACGAAGAAAACCACAGTTAAGAAGTATCGTTTGCAAGCCAAAAACAGAAAGGAGAAATAATGGCAAAAAAAGAAAAAATAGTGAAAGAAGATCAACCAAAAGCAGAATTTGAGGAATTAAAAAGCCTACTTCAGCATACACAGGCAGATTTCGCGAATTACCGACGTCGTAACGAAGAAAACAAAGTTGATTTTGTAAAACATGCTACAAGCGACATCATAGAACAGATATTACCAGTTATGGACACTTTCGCACTTGCTGCTAAACACGTACCAAAAGAAATAGAAGGAATCTCGTGGGTTATGGGAGTTAGGGCGATCGAGAAACAACTAGAACAAACACTATTTGCAAATGGCCTATCCAGAGTAGAAACAGAGGGACAACAGTTCGATCCCAAGCTTTATGAAGCAATAGGCGAAGTGGAAGACAAAAATCAACCAGATGGGGTAATAACGAGTGAGGAATCACCGGGGTATTTGCTTCACGGCAAACTCATTCGACCAGCAAAAGTAATAGTAAACAAGTTAAAATAACAAAACAAAGGAGAAAAAATGGGTAAAATAATCGGAATCGATCTCGGTACAACTAATTCAGCTATGTCGGTAATGGAAGGTGCGGAGCCAAAAGTAATACCAAATGCAGAAGGCAATCGCACCACACCATCGATAGTGGCTGAATCAAAGAATGGTGAACGTTTGGCAGGACAGGTAGCGAAGCGTCAGGCTGTTATCAACTATGAAAATACTATATTTTCAGCAAAGCGCCTCATTGGACGTTCTTTTAATGACGAAGAAGTCAAAAAAGACATCGAACTTATGCCTTACAAGATTGTCAAAAGTGGCGCTGGGGTCAAAGTAAAGATGGGCGAAAAAGAGTATAGCCCTGCAGAGATTTCTGCAATGATCCTTGGTAAGCTAAAGACTGATGCAGAAGCCTATCTCGGCGAGCCTGTGACGGAAGCAGTTATCACTGTTCCTGCTTACTTCAATGACGCTCAAAGACAGGCAACAAAAGATGCCGGTAAAATCGCCGGTCTAGATGTAAAGCGAATCATCAATGAGCCTACAGCCGCCGCTTTCGCTTATGGGCTAAACTCAAAGAAAGAAGAAAAGGTAGCAGTGTATGATCTTGGTGGCGGAACATTTGATGTTTCAATACTGGACATCGGAGACGGTATTATTGAGGTTTTGTCTACCAATGGTGACACTCACCTCGGCGGTGATGACTTTGACCAAGAAATCATGAATTTCTTAGTTGATGAGTTCAAAAAAGAACAAGGAATCGACCTCAAGAGCGATACCGCTGCCCTTCAAAGACTCAAAGAAGCTGCTGAAAATGCCAAAATTGAATTATCTTCAAAGACTGAAACAGATATAAATATTCCATTTGTAACAGCCGATGCTAGTGGTCCAAAACACTTAAATATCAAGATGACTAGAGCGAAACTCGAAGGTATAGTAGAGACACTAATAAAGAAAACCCTAAAACCCTGTGAAGTTGCCCTTAAAGACGCTGGAATCAAAAAGACTGACATCAATGAGATTATTCTTGTTGGTGGTATGACTCGTATGCCAGCCGTCCAAGCTGCAGTTAAAGAATTCTTTGGTAAGGAGCCTTTGAAGGGAGTAAATCCTGACGAAGTAGTTGCTATCGGAGCAGGTCTCCAAGGCGGACAGCTTTCTGGTGATCTTAAGAACACAGATATCTTACTTTTAGATGTCACACCATTGTCACTTGGTATTGAGACTCTTGGTGGAGTATCTACGAAGCTGATCGAGAAGAATACTACTATTCCGACAAGTGCTTCTCAAGTATTCTCAACCGCTGCTGACAATCAAACAAGCGTAGAAGTTGTGGTTCTCCAAGGTGAACGCGAATTTGCTGCTGACAACAAATCACTAGGCAGATTTACTCTAGACGGTATTCCACCAGCACCTCGTGGTATCCCACAGGTTGAAGTTAAGTTTGATATCGATGCGAACGGTATTGTCCATGTAACAGCTACTGACAAAGCTACTAACAAAGAGCAAAAGATTACCATCACAGCTTCTTCAGCTCTTACCGATGACGAAATTGATAAGATGCAAAAAGACGCAGAGGCTCATGCAGAGGAAGATAAGACGCGCAAAGAGTTTGTTGACCTCAAAAATATGGCAGACGCGCTTGTTTACACAGCAGAAAAGACTCTTAAAGAGGCTGGAGATAAGGCTAAAGACGAGGACAAAAAGGACGTTGAGGCCAAAGTCGAAGAGCTCAAGAAGGTCAAAGACGGTGATGACAAAGACGTAATTCAGAAGGCTTATGATGAATTGTCTGAGGCAATTCAAAAAGTCGGAGCTTCTATGTATGCTCAGCCAGAAGAAGGGGCCGGAACTGACGAAAATACGTCAGAAGATGCCAAAACAGACGAACCTGTTGAGGGTGAAGTTGTTGAAGAAGAAAAGAAAGAAGATGACAAGAAATAAGGTAATTTCGTACAAAATATTTGTCTAAAAGTTTTACTACTTTCAAGTATTTTGAAGCAAAATGAGTAATATAGTTATTCATCTTGAGGCTCGGGGAAGACTCCTCGAGCCAAATAGGTGAAGTAATGCAATCATGACACGGACAGGAAAATAAAAGCGTAAATTACTAAGTCCAAATAATATTAAACTGTCATTCCTGCGTATGCAGGAATCCACACAATTATGAAAACATATTATGTCTACATTGTTACAAATAAAAAGAATGGTACACTGTATATTGGTGTGACCTCAAATCTCCCAAAAAGGATATTTGAACATAAACAAAAACTTGTGGACGGTTTTACTAAAAAGTATGGTTTAGATAAGTTGGTTTATTATTTAGAGACAAGTGACGTTAGTACAGCAATACAAAAAGAAAAACAAATGAAGAAATGGAAGCGCGAATATAAATTAAATGTTATTAACGAATTGAATCCAACCTGGAAGGACTTATATATTGAAATTATCAAATAGATTCCTGAACAGGTCAGGAATGACACGGAGAGTATAGATGGCCGAAAAACGAGATTATTATGAAATTCTAGGTGTACAAAAGAGTGCCACTGATGATGAGATAAAAAAGGCTTATCGTAAGCAAGCGATGAAGCATCACCCCGATCGTGGTGGTGGTAAAGAGTCAGAAGAAAACTTCAAACAAGCAAACGAGGCTTATCAGATACTTTCTGATCCACAAAAAAGACAACAGTATGATCAGTTTGGGCATAACGGTCCTTTTGGTGCCGGGAATGGTCCTGGGGCAAATCCATATGGTGCTGGGGGCCAGCAACCTGGTGGGTTTAACGGGCAGGGCTTTAATATTAATATGGATGACTTAGGAGGGTTTGGTGATATTTTTGAATCATTCTTTGGTGGCGGTGGCGGAGGAGGACGTTCTCGTACGCGAAGAGGTTCTGATATTCAGGCTGAAATACGAATCAACTTCGAGGAAGCTGTCTTCGGCGTGGAAAAAGATTTTTCACTACTCAAGATGAATGGTTGTGATAGATGCAAGGGTAATGGAGCTGAACCGGGTAGTGGCCAAGTAACTTGTGCTACTTGTCATGGTAAAGGACAAGTACAAACTGAACAACGAACTATCTTCGGGACTTTCGCCCAAGCCGCTGTTTGCCCAGAATGTCATGGTAAGGGTAAGTTTCCAGAGAAGAAGTGCACCAAATGCCGAGGCGAAGGTAGGTTAAAAGAACAAGTAGTGCTGAAAGTAAAGATACCTGCCGGAATAGACAATGGTCAGACAATCAAAGTCACGGGTAAGGGAGAGGTGGGAGAGGCTGGAGTTCCAGCGGGCGATTTATATCTACTGATCCGTGTTTCAACGGACAAGAGATTCGTTAGAAATGGCTTTAATATAGAAGCGGAAACAGAAATAACCTTCCCGGCGGCAGCTCTCGGGACAACGGTAGATGTAGAAACCATCGATGGCAAAGTTACTCTCAAAATTCCTGCAGGAACACAAAGTGGCAAAGTATTTAGACTTTCTGAGCGTGGCATCCCTCATCTCTCTGGTAGGCACAGAGGTGACCACCTAGTGACCATATTAGTACGTACTCCGACTAAGTTATCAGGAAAGCAAAAGAAACTCCTTGAAGAGTTCTCAAACGATAAGGGCTGGTTCTAGGTATATAAACATACATATATATTGAATAATCGGTATTGCTATACTATAATTTGTTTATGATAAGCAAAGAACTTGAAAATAAATTAATATTACTTGGGAAAAACTATCCCGGTATTTCAGAAGAGTTAATGAAACGGATAGAGTTTTTTGCTATTCAAATAAATGAGAATCCTAAAGAATTTGATAACAAGCTCATAGCCCTTATGGGAGCTTTTTCTAATGAAATCGATGAGGCAGACATGGTTCAGTTAAAAAAACAAATTGGAGAAATTTGATGGCACAAGAAGATAATGAGATTCGCGGGGGAAAAACAGAAAAAAGAGAAGCCTCTGCCGAAAAGCCACACATCCAGAGCAAAGAAGAACTAGATAAAGAGATCAAGGGTGAGATACAAGACAAGTCAGATAGGGCGGAAAGAATAATCCTAGCTGCGCCAATACCGCATTTGGGTGGCGAGGCGGGTCTTGGTTTGGTGGCGGCAGTTGTCACGGCCAAAGAATGGGTCTCAGAAAAAGCCCCAAACTCTAAAGATGTTGTGAGAAAAGTAGGACTATTTCTTGCTAGTTTGGGTATTGGCGCAGCCTCTATCGGTGGCATCCAGGCAGGGACGCAAACCGAGAGTAGTAGTGGTGGAGATTATAAACTTTCACCGGAGCCCATAACCGCTATCGCTCCAGAAGGGACGACGTTCACTGAAACCGATGAACCGATCGCTGTCAGAGTATCCGATATTATGTCTCAAGAAGCTGTTACGCACGAAGGAGTGGTAATGTTTGAGGATATACCTGTCACAGAATCAAACAAAAAAGCTATCGCCGAATCAAAAAAATGGTTAGAAAAAAACGAACATTTACGTGGAGAACAAAGACACGAAGTATTGGTAGAATATTTGGACCAACAAATGGCTAAAATACAGACAATGATGGAAGGCGGTAGCTCCCAATCAGATATTGTCGAAGTGGCCGCGGAGACTCAGGCCACAGCAAATGAATTTAACAGTTTGGTGAAGGCTGGAGATATTACCGACATTTTAGAGGCAGCGGTAAAAGTGGGCCTTGTTTCTCCTGACAAAGCAAAAGCTGTTGCAAGGGAGTTAACTCAAAAAGGTACAGTCACAGAGATAACTAGGGCTGATGGCTATCAGATAAAAACTGATGATCAGGTTTTTCGACTAACAAAGGGCGATATGTTCACACAGATAATAGGTAATGCCCCAATGTTTGAGCCGTCGGCGACACCTATTGGGATGCATGAGGGAACAGAGGTCGAAGGTGTTTATGATGTCGAAGTAGTTGATCCAGCAAGCGCGGATAAGATCAAGTCAAACGAAGTATTAATGCGTCAGCTGGCAGAGAATAATTGGCCAGAATACCGTGCTTCTCTGGTGCAAAAAGCGCGACAAGCTGGCGGAGAAATTGATGAAGAGACTGCCAAAGAAGCTTTCATTAAGTTTGTAATAACTCAAGAAAAGCAAACGATACCACTAGTAACGAATGACGAAAGAGATGTGCAATTAGACACAAGCGATCTTGAGCTTTTTGGATATCAAATTTCCACAGAATTTCAATTAAAGGAATTATTGGGGCTGGATATACTCCCAACGATAACCTTTCACGCTGAGAAATTAATTGGCGTTGACGGAAGAATAATCGATATTGGAGGCGACGTAGACGTATTTGGTGCAAAAATAACTAAAGAAATGTTGTGTAAGGGTAATTTCGGAATATTTCTGCATCTTGCAGATGTAAATATTTATATTCCTCCAGAGGTTGTTAGCAAGTCTGTAATCACGGGTGATATGAATATCCTTTTACTATTTTTGGCAGCAGCGTTACCTATTGTAGCACTAAGGTTGAGGGCAGAGCCTACGCCGCCAGAAATCGTACCGCCAGGTTTTCCACCGGTTAAAGTTCCACCGATAAAGGTTCCCACCCCGAGAATCACTTGGCCAAAGATTCCGCCCACTACGATTGATATTGAAGGAGAGTTAGGTCTTAGGAGGGTTACTAAGCCAGGAACACCTGGCATAGAAGACGTACCACCAATACCACCTCGAAATCCAAAAGATTTTGATGAGGGCAGACAAGACATCAGCGGGAAACCAAATAATATTACTCATGGACAAGTTACTACTACTGGCGGTCCTTATACGCCGGGAGGTGTTGAAAAAAACCCTAGTTATGGAAGACTAAAAGAGAGTCGGCCAAAAGGGCAAAGAGGTAAATCAGGCGCTAGAAATTATCGAGGCAATCAGAGCGCACAAAAGCAAAATACGGGTAAATAATAAAAAGGAGAACATAATGGCAGAACAAAATAGTCCCAGTCCTGAAGGTTCAGAAAACTGGCACCCAACAGAGGCATTTGAGGCAGATGGGCAGAATGCAGGTAAAATAAAAGATGTAGAGCTCGCACAATCGCTGGCAGAAAGCGAAGAGAAAATTCGCTATCCAAAAGGACTGAATAGAATATTTTCAGAGATGGACCATGAAACCATGATTATAATCGACAGATTAGCTGGTAAATTTTTTCCTGACATAGAGCCAAGAACATTTGAAGAAACCAGAGAAGAAAGGGCAAAAGACTTTATCAACGGTATTTTATATCGTGAACTTCTCGACAGAGCTATGGAGAAAAAAGTCAAAGATAATGCCAAGACAAAGGCCTATACTTCTTGGAACGCACTTCGAGACGCAACACTAGAAGTAGATCAGGCAATCGAAGAGGCAACCCACGCACGTAGAGAGCAATCTAACATAAGAAATAAAGAAAAAGCGGAAGCTTTCCGAGAGGCAGCTTAAGTCTATATACTTTTCAAGGAATTCTAGAATATTGTTCACGGGATAATAAAACAATTTAATGCAGTATTTGAGGCGGTAAATGGTAGTAATCGATGAACCACAAAACATAGAGAATAGTGATAATGAGCCGAATTTAGAAGGGAATCCACCGCCAGCTATTCCATATCCTACACCTCAAGTTGAAGCTCTGCCACCCACAACACTACCCGTCGCCGAGTTTAGCAATTTTGGAATATCTAGTAATGAAAGTTTTAGTTCAGAAATAGATGGGTCGTCAAATCAACATAAATTTATAAAAAACATGCTGACCTTTTTATTTATTACATTATTTTTATTTTTTTCCGCGAATCTAGTAATATCTATTGCCATTCAACTTATGCTGGGTCAAATAAGGGGCGATATATCTTTTATGTACAAAGAGTTACCTTTATACTTTTTTCTTCTATTACCAATTTCTGTACTTCCCGTATCCTTGTTTTACATTCTGATGAAAGTCAGAAATATGTCCAAAAAATCATGGATGTCGGCTGTAATCTTCCTGCCGATTCTGCTTCTCGCATATTTTTTATGCCTATTTAATCTACAACAATTGATGAATAAAATGGCCACGATGGCGGGCGGCACGTCGAATTCTACCATTGGTATCAATAAGATAATATTAGGAGGCGGATCATATATTATATTTGCTGCGTTGGCATTATCTGCTTGTATATTAGTTATAAATTACAAAAAATTTATAAATGAGGACAACAAAATACACAAGAAAGGTATAATATTTACCTTCATATTAGGGTTTTTAACAATTGGAATTACAGTTATTTTTGTTGGCAACGCATGGCTTGGCTCTTACGAAAAACCATTTATTGGTTATTCAAAGGCGGAGAAAGTACTAGGAAAAAATCCCGTATATTTCAGTTATTTACCAGCGGGTATTATTTTGGATACAGCAATTAGCTTCGTAAGTACAAATACCCTTAATATTTTATTTAGTAACCCAGACAATCTGGTTGACACGGAAAAGAAGATAATTGTGATCGAAAAAGATAAAGATAAGTATATCGAAAGTAAACCAAACAGCACCTGGACGACAAAAGACGTCCTTAGAAAAGGAATAAAATATAACATCAGCAGTAAGAATACTGATTCTGATAGCACAATGACTGTTATGAATTTTGAGAAAAATAGTTTATCGTTATCGTTGATGACTTTGGATAATACATATATAACTCAAGAAGAATTATTCAAGGTGGCTGAGTCGGCATATTAGATTATACAAGCCCTTGATTATCGGTAATAATACCCGATACATTCCTCATATTTTGTATTAATGCGAGATCTTCTTTGGTTTTAACATCCCAAATAATTATTTCTTTATCAAATATAGAAAATAGTAGAGATAATTTATTTAATAAACTATATTTAGGTACAAACAACTCGAAAAAAGGCAGATATAGTAGATTTTTGATAAATCTCTCAGATAACAATAAACCTACTTTGATAGAGGGGAATTCCTTATTAATCTTCTTTAATGATTTTGGATAGAAAGAAGAAATAATATATCCTTCGTTTTTAATATATTTTTGAGTTAAATTAATGACTTCAGCTTCGTATCCAACCTCTTTTAGCTCAATATCTAACTTTATTTTATGAGCTACGAGCTTAAGAGTATCTTCAAGTGTTGGTATGTCTGGGTATAGTTTCTGTAATTCGTTTAGCGTTAAATCGCATAGCTTAGCATTCTCTAATTTTTCATCGTGGAAAACTACTAGAGTGCTATCTTTGAGCCTTCTTACGTCAAGTTCTATTCCATAAAAGCCAGACTTTATCGCCGTTTCAAAGGCAGCGAGGGAATTTTCGGCTTCTGTTTCATGAGCACCCCGATGTGCATATTTGTTCATTTGTTTTTCCAAGAAGTCTCAAAGAAAGCCTTGATTGCAAAGAATACCAAAGTGTCGTCGATGGTAAAGCCATAAGGCTCTTTTTTGTTGTATTTGATAAAGGTAACATTGTCGTCGTAAATGAATATATCCATATTCCGTGGCATCCCCGGCATATCAACATATTTCTTTTTCCATAGTAGCTTTGCAAGCACTTTTGGGTCGTGTTTCGTGTCTGTATTGATAATCTCTCTTATCTCGATGTTTTTCGCGATTCTCTCAGGCCGAAATTTTCTCTCTAACCATGCCTCGAGGTAAGTGTTTTTGCCTTGCTCTGAAAGGATTAACAGTAGTTCACTGGGATGTTTTTTAAGCATGTCTGTATATAGCTTTTGGACTCCTTCTATACCGTAAAGAACGTGTATCCCAGGCCGATCCTTGGCTAGGCTGTAGAGGCTTTTTAGTTCTGGCATGGCATCGTTTAGGTCCTCTCGGTAGGTTTCTAAAAGTCTTATGTTGTCGGTACATAGCTGAGTGAGTATCTCCGGGTCTTCAGGATTATAGCGAATCTTGTTGTGCCTTGCATCTTTCTTTACGACACCTTTCTTCTCTAGGTTAGCAAGTATGATGTAAGCATTTTGTCGAGAAACTTTCATTCTCTCGGCTATTTCTGGTGGAGTTAGTTCGCCATTTTCTAGAAGGAGCCGATAGCACTCAGCCTCGCTTTCGGCTAATCCAGCCATTTCAAAGATATCTTTTTTCATAAAAGTAGCATAGCACATAGTGGGTTAAAATGTCAACAGTCAAAGTGACAAACCAGTACATTATACCCTTTTCCCATAAGCTCACCAATCAAATATAATATTGACATAGAGCCAAAAGGGAGTATAATACATCACTGTAATATCTGTCATAGGCAAATGTTACATACCTTGACAATAGAATAATCAAATAGGTGGTACCTACTGCCGACGGGTCGAACGAATTCATCGATCCATCGGTGGTAGGTAAGGGGCCTACACTAAAACAGAAGGGCGGGGGACCGCCCAGACAACGAAGGGAGTGGCAATGAAAACCACTCTGTACGTAATCGCCGCGTTCGTCGCGGTGACAGTTCTGATAGTCGTCCTCATGATGTGGACGACCGGCTTGGAGCTCTTTGGGCTCCAGCTGGGAAAGCACGTGACCAACGCGGAAACGCAGGTCATGAGGCAGACCCAGCAGTACAGAACCACCCAGGAGACCAAGTTGGCCGACTGGATGGCGTCGTACGATGACGCCGAGAAGCAGATCGCACTCGTAAAGGACGATCCCGAGGCTGTCGCCACTCTCCGTGCCAATCAGGCCGGAATTGTGCGTCAGATGAAGGTATTCGTTTCTAGCGGGCAGATCGCGAAGGAGAACGTGCCGACAGACGTCCAGGAGTTCCTAGCGTCCCACTAGTTCCGAAGGAGGAACAAACATGAAGCGTTTCATTACGCTTGCAATCGTTGTTATGCTGGCGCTTTCGGCTCTTGCTCTCACCGGTTGTGACGAGCAGGTTGACAATTCGTCCGCCACCACCAAGGAGGCGGCGATAGTCAACTCTCAGGATTCGGTCTATGCCAAGGGGCAGCCGATTCCGAGGTTCGACTACTCGATTCCGAGAGATCTCTTCACACAGTTCTACAAGTTCCAGACTCAGGAGGGCATCAACACTTACAGTGTGGTGTCTGACATCAACGGCAACGTGTACTATGAGGGCCCCACGATGGGGTACCCTATTCCGTACAACAGCCAGTTGACCAACCCGGAGAAGACCGAGGTCCATGAGGGCAACTACAATGGCGGAAACGTCACGTTGCCCCAGAGTGAACCGAACGGTCTCTACACTTCGCCGACAACGAACGCCACAATAGTGATGTTCATCGATCCGGCGACCGGTAAGCTGATGCCTGTCTACACTGAGCTCAATGTGACGTGCTTCCCCTTTACGGTGAAGAAAACGGCTACAACGAGCACAGTGTACCAGAAGAGCGGGTCTCCGACCGCGCTCCTTGCCCCCAAGGGCAAGACGACCAAGTAGTTCCCCTATAGGGTAAGACCGTAAGGTCGAACCCTACCACCACCATGGGGCTCGGTGCATCATTTGCGCCGGGCCTCAGTTCCTTATTATGTATCTTTGTAGATAGGAGGACACCTACCTCTCCTCCTATCCGCACGGATGCGGAAAACAAAAAACGATCCCCAGAAAGGGGGCACCATGTTCTGGTTTATCCTGAGCTTGGCCGCTGCAGTATTGTGCGGTTGGACTGGCTATAAGGGTAAGCTCGCGTATAATTTGTTACTCTCTGGAGCTAACTTTTTTTTCGCGGGCTACCAGCTGGCAGTATTGTTGGCTCGTTAACTGACACCGATTGAGGCCAAAATAGCCTCAGAAACGGAGGGCCAAATTGCCCTAGTACGGGTCCTATCCGCTCGGACCAAAAAATATAGCGGGTAATGTATCCGATGCATTGAGGTGGTTTATATCGGAATCGATTTATTAAACCACTAAGGCCACCCTTGAGGTGCGTCTGCTTCGGCAGAGAGTGATACTCCCTCATCGACACAGAGATATGACTACTAACCCACAAGGTTAGTCTCTGAGAAGAAAAGTCGGGGGTGCGTTTGAGTGATGAGCTCAACCACCCCATTCCTATTATCTATTCGGATTATAGAACAACTTGTTTTATAACCCGCACGGATGCGGGAACAGACAAAAACACCAAAACCTCGGAGGGAGGTAGTATGTTTAGTCTGCACATGGCTATGATCATGGTTGCTCTGACTGTTTATCAGTTCAGGAGTGCCATGAAAAGTGGTCGTACCTGGGATTGGTTCTGGGCAGTCTGGAATGCCTTTCTTGTGGGGGTTAACCTCATGTTGGGTATTTACCAGCTGACCAGGTAGCCAAACCTGGTACCCGCCTGTCACTGGGCGGTAGTGAAAGTAGTCGCTGGCTGATGTGGCTACAAAGAATACAGTGAAAATGCAAATGTACCTTCATTCACCATTAGGAGGTGGAAATGTACCAAGATAAGAACAACGAGGACATTGATATCACGGCTGAGATAATCAGATTCGTGGTCTCACTGGGACTCTCGTGGGGTCTTATCTGGGGCGTAGGGCGTATTTTCGGGATTGATTTCTCGTCAATTGCCTACGCGGTCTCGGTAGGTACCCTGGTAGGGATTACCTACAGCCGTTTACGCCGGAGATAATTCTCCCCGCCTGTCACTGGGCGGTATCGAAAGTAGTTGCTAGCTAATGTGGCTACAAAGAATACAGTGAAAAAGCACATAGCCTGACTTCCTGCTTGATTAATCTTGCAGGGAGTTGGGTTGTTCCATTCTCAATTGCGATTAGTAAGCTGAATATATCTTATCTGATATAGACAGCTTACTGGCTGTAAAGTCAGTACCATACCGCCCCAGCGGAAAGCTATCCTCAGTAATGAGAAGAGTGAATAGTGAAATATGAAGGCGACTAAAAATCGTATTCATATTTCACTATTCACAATGGGGCCCCACACTACAAGGGGAGAGGGGGGATCCTAACAGAAGGAGTCGCTAGCCAAATAGTCTAGTATCCGACTCTAGAAGTTAGGGCGCAACCAAGTGTAGTCGTCGTTAGCAGTATTGCGACGTAAAATATTCTTCTGCAAATGCCCCCGACGGGGCACAAGCGGTTTTTACACCACCGCTTAATCAAAAAGTGTAGCGTGGTACGCTACCACGATAAATACATGCTAAGCCCAGCGTTCCTGATTTGGGGGCGCTTGGCCTTTCCTTGTCACCAGCAAAGCGTTTCCATATATTGTTCGAGATTTGTCGAGAACTACAGTTCATGAATAAATAAGAAACTTTATAAGGGGATACCTTGCTGCTAACAAGCAGAAGGAAAGCAGGCCAAAATAGCCTGTGATTACGATTCACCATGGAGAGGTGGTGTAGGGAGATGGAACGACTTAGGGATCAGATCTTGATCGTGATGATAGGAGTGTATTTCCTCATTGTGATCACTCTGATCGCTAGCGCGGCCGTATTTGTAGCCCAGCTGATGCTGGGGGCAGGTATCTCGATCTTCTTGATCGTACCGGCCTGTATTTTGACCGGCCTCATGGCGACGGTAATTTTCGTCGCCCTGGTGGTCCTGGTTGATCATATCCACAGTTAGGACAGTGGTCAACCACACGATCAACCTCTGGAAGGAGGTGAACAAATGCCGCTTTGGTTCCATATTGGGGGGGTCATTCTCCTCGAGTTGGCGATCATCGGTATCCCGAGCATGTTGTTTGGGATGTCGATGGCGCAGGGAAATCGCAATGAACAGATCCTCATTGGATCTCTCGTCGTGATTGGGGCGCTTCTGTCCCCGTTTGTTTTTGCCATTATGATGGCTTAGGCGAACGCGCCCTGAGGGCTGGTAACTCCCAGCCATTGGCAACAAAGGAGAGGCATGGACAATAGTCCTAGTTCTCTCAGAGTGCCAGCGAAACAACGCTGGAATCGTGAGGTGTGCACTCATGAGAAACAAATAATTATTGAGGGCCCAAGTACCGTTGTGAAACGGGATGCGGGCCTTTTCGCTTATTAGAAGTATAGAGTATTTTGGATAGTATTGTTTTGAAGATCAAATTTAATGAAACCCGATACCTACAACGTAGTTATGGTTCAACTTGTTGAAGAAATTCAAAATAGAACAGGCTAAAGTTGATACCTCGCCAGCGTTATCACAAGTTTTTTTGTGCTTGAATACATTGACAAATAAGTATAAATACGTTAAAATAAATAATTGTTTTGGGTATAAAAATCTGGATATTCTCTAGATTTGTGTTCCCAATACAGGGAACAAGTATGCCTCGGAAGGAGGCTGATAGTTGTGTTTGGTGACACAAACTTGGTAGTCGACGGAACTCTTGTACTGGTAGTCATCTTTAGCTTGGTCGCCATAGCTTTTTCACACCGACGTAGTTATCTTTTGAAGGCAGAAGTTACCAGGTTGGCAACGGAGGTCTTGCGGATAGGGGCAGACAGAGACAATCATCAAGAGCTGTCTTTGATCGATCCACTAACCGAGGTGGCAAACAGAAGAGCGATTGGCCTGTATTTGCAGTATGACATGGAGCGCATGTCACGCTATCCTGGGGAATATTCGCTCATGTTTGTAGATATTGATCGCTTCAAAGCAGTCAATGATACTCGTGGGCATGCTCTCGGGGATGAGATCCTTCTGGCAGTCGCCAAGTCTCTCGAGCTCACCTTTCGCGAAAGTGATACGGTGGGGCGTTACGGCGGCGATGAATTTGTTGTATTGCTGCCAAATGCAGATCTGTTCGCTTCTAAGGCAAGAGCTGAAGACGCACTAAAAGCAGTTCGCGACATCGGCGAGGTTTATGACCTCGATATATCCCTGTCTATAGGCATAGTGACTGTGATAGGTGGTCAAGAGATTACTCTCAAAGCACTGTTAGACGCTGCAGACAAGGGCCTATATTGTGCCAAGAACAAAGGAGGCAACTGCTGGTCGAGAGGATTTGTAGAACTCTAAGGGCGAGGAACGTTTGTAACAGCGAAAGCTAATGCAAACGGGCTTCGCCCTTTTGCATTACAAAATATAAAAATTAAGTCTCGCTTAGTTCGACAATTTTGATGTATTTAATAAGATATACTACCCAGATCACGATTAGAACAGCAGAATTCAATTCATAAAAAGTAATAGTAAAGTAATTAACAACGTCATAAAGCACATATAGAGCGACACCAATTGAGAAAAATAAGTAAGAAATAATATAAAAGCTTCTCTTAAACTTGTTCATGATAAGCTTGGAAAATAGCATAGTTAGTCCGATAACAAGAAAAACCATATTCCCAGCATATATATGTATTTGGCTTAGAATCGGTTGATGACCATACGGAATTAGACCTACGATTATGATTAATAAAATAGAAAACTGATAGATTGCTGTTAAAACTTTTAGTCTTATTTTGGTAAGCTTATGTCTAATAACAAGCTCTTTAAATAGTGGGACAAGATAAAATCCCATAAGTGATAGTAGTAAACCGGCGAGAACTATAGATGTGTTATAAATCCAAAAAGCTCCTTGGTATCCCTTGCCCATTCCAAGAGCGCAGAGTGAACCGGCCCACCAGTGACTATCGCGACTATAGATAGCCGAAATAATAAAACCCGAAAGAGTAACGGTTAGCAGAAGTATTGATAATTTTTTTGCTTCAAAGTGGAATATTTCAATAGAGAGTACATAAGCCAATATGGCCGAAACTGCAGATAATAGAATGGTTGCACTGGCTATGTCTGGCGCCAAATCTCTGAAAACTCTTGTAGAAATATCCACCCCAAAGTACCCCATCGTGGCAAACAAAAAAGCGAATGATAGGCCCAGAATAGGGATGAATATAAACCATTTATCAGTATCAATTGTTTTTGTTTTCTGACATTTTAACCAATAAGATGTAGTTATTGTTATGACACAAACCGCAGGAAGACAGAGTGACACCAGATTTCTGATTTCTTGGAATCTTGTTGACGGGAAAAATGAAAAATATATACTAAAGAAAATTACCAAAGCGCCAAAAATTAATATAGCTATGGATAGCGCTCTTTTTTCGTAATACATGAGTAGACTGCTTGATTTTGTTTCCATAAAAGTATTATATAGCCAAGTTAAAACAACGGCTATACGATTTTTTACATTGACTAGAGCTAGTTACGATTCTATAATTTGATTAGTACTAAAATAAAGGTAGGCAAATGACTCCATCCTGGGATCTATTCATTATTCTTTTCTTTGTTATCATGGGTATCTATGGTTTCCTTTTGGGTCGAGGCCGTGTACTCAATATCTTGATAGATTGCTATGTCGGATTGGCAGTTTCTACTGCTGTCGGAGGCTTTGCTTTTGAATACTTAAGCAAAATCACTGAAATATCTCATAGTTTCAACGTGACCATGTTTGGCGCAAAAGTTTTTGTTTTTGTGGCAGTAGTTTTTATACTTATTATGAACAAAGAGCTTTCTGGCTCTAGTGATGATGCACTCTCTAGCTCGATATATACAGGGATTTATGGAGTTCTTACGGCTGGTCTCATTCTTTATAGCGTTTTTTCTTTTATGGGAGATATTCAAAGAGTCGATCTCTTCGCCTCCAGTAGTCTCGCAGTACAAGTTTATAGATACCAAATAGTTTGGTTAGTAGCGCCGATAGCGGTGGTACTAGTAAGTACAATACTAAATCGAAAGTCTTCTAAGAAATAAAAAATAACTATTCTAGGTGGTGTTATGAATGATCAACAAGATAACTTTGGGAAAGAGCCTTCGCCAGAATTACTAAGGGCTGAAGTTGTGCCTCCAGGTGAAAACCAAGAAACACCCGAAGATTTGAAATCTGGTGGAGAAAATATCGCCGAAAATAGTAGTGATAATAAGGAATCAGAAATATCTTCTCTTCAAGAAGAGATTCGAGAGCTAGCCGAGAAATCAAATTCATTGAACGAGCGAATTCTTCGAATTGAAACAGATAAAAAAAATACTTCTGAGCAGATTAACGAGTTGCGTTCTGGTTTGGGCCTATCGGCAGACAAAGAATTATCAGAGAGCGATAGTGATGAAGAAAGGCTAAAAAGCCTAATCGATTTAAAAGAGATTCTTAGAGACAAAAAAGATAAATTATTAGAAGAGCACGGTAATGAAGCAGTGCCAGAGGGAGTTGTAATAGAGAGCGGCGACAATAGTCTTGAAGTCAAGACGTCTATTGCCGAAAGCGAAGTACCTCCAGATCAATCAGCAGAACAAGAAACAGAGAACAGAAAAAAACTTTTTGAGCGTGGCAAAGAAAACGTTGTTAGAGAGTATGAAAAATATTTAAGGTCTGATTGGTCAACAAAAGGCGCCATAAATCTTGAAGCCGCTATTTCATTAATGAAAGAAAGAGCCCCCGAGGCTATGGACAAAATGGCGGAAGAATATTTGAGCGGTAAAGAGGACGGCAAACTCTGCAAGGAAATATTTATCAAATGGGACACTACACCATGGAGTGAAAGATTTTCTGGTAAGCCAAATGAAATTAAAAATATGAAAATCAAATTCGATGAAGAAGAAGTTCCAATTACGGCGAGAGACGAAGCCATTGGGACAGATGATAATTAATTTAAACATAATTTAAAACAAAAAAAACCGCCTATAGGCGGTTTTTCAATTGCATGTTATGAATTTATAAGCTATCTTTTATTAAAATGAAAGGAAAAATATGTTAAACGGTAGAGAAGGAAATGCAAGTATTGAGAAAACAGATAAGACAGTTGAGCCTGCAGAAAAAAATGAATCTGATGTAGTGCCAGAATCTAATTCAGACAAAGATACTGAGGTAGGGGGAAATGCTAATGGCGAGAAAGAGGCTACACCTCAGCAAGAAATAATAACAGTGCAGAACGATATTGACAGAATAGAACAGCGGATATTACTTCTAAGGAAAAGCGACGCAGAAACTCAGCGTCAAAAGGACGAGCAATATAGAAACCTAGGCATAGAATCAGAAACAACCACTGCAAAAGGGAATGATGCCGCCGTTGAGTTATTGGAAGAACAAAAGCTACTCCTGACTGAACATAGAGCCAAGTGGCTAGAAGACTTTGGGATAGAAAAAATACCTGAAGGATTGGTTATAGAAACAAAAAACGGACATTTCGAAACACGGATTAACCCGTTAGATATAGCAGAAGAAATCTCGGAAGTAGAATCGTCTAAAAATAAAGAAAAAAAAGAAAAGGAAGCCCTTGTGGAAAGGAAGCAAATTTTAGAAAATTGGAAAGCTAGAGCGATAAAAAAATTCCAAGCCTTTCTTGAAAGTTCTTGGCAGTCTGTTGATGCGATTAATCTAGAGCTAGCTGTTCACATTTTGGGTATAAAAATACCCAAAGCAATCGATAAAATAGGAGAGGGCTTTGCAAAAGGAGAGGTAGACGATCTGCCCTCAAATATCTGGTTTAGTTTTAGCGCAAACTCATTTATAGATAGATTGTTAGATAAGCCAAACCAGATACGTGGCATGGAGCTAACTTTTGATAAAGAAAAAATAAATATGGCAGGAGAAACAGAACTAGTTACAAAGGAAGAAAAGGAAATACAAAAAGATGATAATGAGCAAGATGAGGGTGACTTAACACCTCAAGAAGCAACTTCGGAGAATTAAATATACTATTCAATAAACAAATATCGCTTTCCAAAAAAATTGGAAAGCGATATTTGGTGGCTGCGGGTGGATTTGAACCACCGACCAACAGCTTATGAGTCTGCTGCTCTACCCCTGAGCTACGCAGCCGCGAATTATCCGAGAGAGATTTTATTTGGTGGGCCCGGTGCGACTCGAACGCACGACCATTTGCTTAAAAGGCAATTGCTCTACCAACTGAGCTACAGGCCCGCGGATATCTAGGGGTATAAATCTCAAAATTTTCTCAGAATCAAAGCCGAGCGGCTTTTTACCACAACCAGACGATATTTTGCTAAGTGAGAAAACTTTGAAACATGAGTATTATAACGAAATTTGTGCTCTTGGTCAATGTAAATCTAGCATTAGTTTGTTATAATATAAACATGAAAAAAAATAGATTACTACTCAGTCTACTTATTATCGGGGGTGTTTTGTGTATACTTTATGCCGTCGGTAATACCGTTTATGAAAATTATCAAATTCAGCAAGGAATATTAGGTTTAAAAAACGATATTACTAATATGGCTCAAGCGAATAAGGACTTGTCGGCGGAGATTCTTTACTATCAGAGCCCTTCGTATCAGGAAAGGATAGCCAGAGAAAAGTTGAATTTACAGAAGCCCGGAGAGAAAGTTATCGTTATCTTACCTGAAGCTAAAGCGAAGGTGGTTAAAGAAGATCCATACGTAAAGCTTACAAATCCGCAAAAATGGTGGTTATTCTTCTTTAAAGTGTAGTTACTATGATATAACTTATATTCTTTTCCATTTTCTCTTGAAAGAAAATGGAGTTAAGTTCACCCTGTGAAATCTCACTACATGAGATTGCTATAAGCAATATTTCACGGGGTGAAAGAAAAATCGAACTCCCTCTGCTCGGCTCGTAATTTTGTAGCCAATAATTACTCGACCTCGTAGATAGTCGGGTACGCGGTACCGAAGCGATTTTTCGTAAGGTTTCCCGTTTTCCTCTGCGGCTTGGATAAGA
>Ga0194062_1000029_pt1 | contig 61706 bp, 53 predicted proteins | sample SepL2225m_MetaG_FD_155481 | JGI IMG/M metagenome (GOLD analysis project Ga0194062, IMG submission 155481) | Anoxic zone freshwater microbial communities from boreal shield lake in IISD Experimental Lakes Area, Ontario, Canada - Sep2016-L224-25m | ecosystem: Environmental > Aquatic > Freshwater >... | reverse complement strand
TCTGCTGATGGGCGACCTCGAAACCGGGCCGCTGCTGGAGAAGTTGACGGCGCTGTTCCTCACCAATCCTTCTCTGGAGAGGAAGGACCGAAACCCGCCCCGCAAAAAGCCATCTGCCAGGGCTTTGTTGGATTTTCACAAGCGGCAAAGAAAACATTGTTTTTGAAGGTGTTACGGTCAATTTAATGGAGACGATCCCAGTTATTCGGTTTATTGTTATAAATCAATGCGATACATCTTAACTTAATGGCAGTGACGCCCCGGCGTGGGAACGCTGCTTTACCCGCTCCGGCGATGTTCGGACGCGGAGCATCCGGGTATGGGTTCCCACGCCGGAGCGTCAAAGCCATTAAGTTAAGAAAGCCGAGCTTTGCCTCGAATGCGAAAACGGACATTGACGGAGCGCCAAGCCCCAGCTTGGCATCGGCCAACCCAAGGCCAAGCTGGGGCTTGGCGCTCCGAGAATCCTTAAGTTAATGGATTTGATGCCGGAGCGTGGGAACCAGAGTAATTTTCTAACATTATGGTCGTTTATCAGGGTTTTGACGGTTATGGAATATAGCATGAATGATTATTTCTTCAGGCATAGTGGTATAGAAAATCGAAAAGGGAAACTTTTTCATGGCACAAACGCGATAGTCAGCATAACGCACAGCATACATATCCGGGTGTTCAAGAATATTCATTAACGTAAACTGTAAGGTATCAAGAAACTCAAGCCCTAATCCCTTACGTTTTAGCTCATACCATTCAAGTGACTGTTCAAGATCGTCCTTTGCCCTGTCGGTATACCGCAGTTTCACTGGAAACGGTTCCGTAATGTGGAATGGACTTCTTCGCTATCGTTCAAGCCTTGTTTTCCGTATTCCAAATCCAAACGGCGTTTATCCAATTCGCTTTTTTGCCATTCCGGTAGGGGCAATTCTGCTTGCCGGTTGCATATGGAATCCCAAACCTGTTCCAGTAATTGTAACTGCTCGTTAAGGTCAAGCTTGGAGATTTCAGATTTAATGGTCGCAATATTCATCGTTTCGCCCCTTTATTACAATTTGTCGTAGTTCTCACGCCGGGGCATGGGAACCATAATGCCATGCTTACGCCGCCAGCCTCTCATTCAATTCGTCCAATACCGTCTCCAATTGTTCCCCGAACAACTGATAAACCCTGCCCAGTCCGCCGCGCCCCGCAAACGGCATGTCCTCGAAATCATCCCGGCTAATCGGCAAGCTGGTCGCCATGTGGTTCTTAATCATGTCCAGCCATTCGCGCTGTTCCGGGGTGAACACGATACCCCGCCCCGCTTGCTGGCCCAGCCATTCCCGGTAACGGGCGTTGATTTCCTCAAGTAGCGGCTGCACCGGCTCTTGCGGGTGCAGGGCGTGGCGCACCAAGGCGTTCAGATCGACCAGGCTTTTCGCATCCCCTTTGACTTGGGTTGGTTCGGCTGCACGTTGGCATTCCCACAGCCGCTCTATGCTTTGCGGCTTGGCCGGGTCTAGGTGAAAAGGTGCGCGGTTGAGTTGCTTCGCCAGTTCCTTCACTTGGGCGTAGCGCAATCCGGCCCGGTGGGGTTTAAGGTAAAGCAGTTGCAGGGCTTCGATTTCATCCTTGTGCGTTTCGCAAAACTCGCGGAATTCACCCATCACTTTTTGAGCTTTAGCCCTTGCGGCTTCGTCAAAACCGTCTTGTAGTAGCGTGTCTTCGGTAACCTCATCAATCACCTGCTCCAAGCTGCCTTTAATCTGGATGAGTAATTCGCGCAATTTTGGATCGTGAAAGGGTTTCAACGCCTCGGCCATGGCGTGTTCCTCGGCGGCATCCCTCTGTGCTTCCGTGGGTTCCGTACTGGATGGCGGTTCAACGCCTTCTTTCAGTGATTGAAGATAAGTGTCTACACTCGCTTTACTGGCATCACTAATATTCTGCGAGCCGTCAAGCTGAAACAGCATGATGGCCCGTGCTAGGTTGCGGTCAGTGTCGATGGATTCGAGCAACGAGGCCGTCAGCCCCTCGATGCTAACGCCCGCAGTGGCCTTGATTTGCACGGCCTGTTCCGCGCTGACTTCCCGAGCCAGCCTAGCCAGTCGTGCCGCCAAGGTGGAAACCACATCGGCATGGACAACACCTTGCTTGACTAGGGAGAGCGCTTGTTCGAGGCTCACGGAGGGTTTGCGGTCCAAGGGCTTGCTTTGGGTCTTGTCGCGCTCGCACACGCCCACGGCATCGACGATGACGAAGCGGGTTTTGTGTTGGGTGTCCGGGGTCACGGCTTGCAAGTCGATTTTGGCGAAAACCAGCGTCTTTGGCACTTCGCTGCGGCCCGGAAAAATATCGGTGAACAAGCGGTCACGGAAAGTTTGAATGATCAGGCGCAATTGCGGCATGGACACCACATCCACATCCACATCCACATTCAATTGATTGGCAGTGTAGGTCAAGTCGTCTTCCAGTTCTGCCAAGCGTTTTTTTAAGGTGCGGCGGTCACGATGCGGCACAAAAAAACCGGGCTTGGTTTCAAGTGTGGCACCGTTCTGGGTGATTTGGGTGGCAATCCGGTACACGTCATAATGAAGCGGCAGTGTAGGTCTTGCCCGATCCGGTCGCCATTTGAATCAAGGCACGGGGGCGGTTATGGGCAAAAGACTTTTCTAAATTCTCGATTGCCTCGATCTGCACTGCCCACAAGCCTTCGGTTTCCAAAGCCGGGAGGGTTTTCAGCTTGCCACGCACTTGTTCCTGTTGGCTGACCAAGCGCAACAGTTCCTCGGGGCGGTGGAAGGTGAAGACTTCCCGACTGCGGGGGTCAGGGTCCAGCGCATTGGTGAATTGCGTCACCGTCCCGGTGGTTTCATAGGCGAAGGGCAGGGGGCGATGCCAGATCGGGAGATGGTCAGGCAAGCCGAACGTATATTTTGAGGACTGGACTTCCACGCCGGTTAGGGTGTGGCCTTCGGGCTTGGCTTCGACCGGGCCAATCGCCTTGTCGTTGACATAAAGCATGTAATCCGCGAAGCCCGCCTTTAGCGGAAATTCCCGCACCGCCACTCCGGCAGCGGCATGGATGTTCATGGTTTTGAAGTCCTGCACTTGCCAGCCGGCGGCTTCCAGTTGGCGGTCGATTTTCTTGCGGGCAAGTTGTTCGGGGGTGGGCATTTACACATTTCCTCGGATGATGCTCGATCTTTATCGGGCCAGTCTATTGTCGCCGCCTTCGCGTGTGCCTATTGGCTTAATTCCCGTCGCCCACCGAAGGCCAAAAATCGACATCCATGATTTGCCCGAAGGCCCACGGGCAGGAGGCTGGAAAATTTCCTAGCCCAGTTTCCTTTGATGCTTGGGTGACAGAGTCGCCCCAGACCACTTCCCACCATTCGGCATCATTTAATTTTGCCTTGAGGCTGGGTACTTGTTTAAGGTGTAATGCAATGGCCCGCCTTTGGTTGCGGATGGTGATTTCCCAACTACTGCCCTTCCGATTGGGTTGGAATTGCCACTTTAGCAAGTGGGATAGTAGTTTGACCAGACGGTTTGCCAACTCACGCTGTTCACTCTTTCCCACGTCTTCAATCTCGTCGGCAATATGTTCAATGTCCAATTGTGAAAATAATCCCTCACGAAGCAACTGGGCTTGCTCATTGGCCCAAGCGACAATATCCCCGTCGTAGCTGTGAAGATGGGCGCTCATGCTGCATACCTCGTTTCGCTTAGTATTCAAGATTTTTTTGGCGGGTCACGGTGCGCGTCAGGAGGTTGGCAAGCGGCATGTTGGGCTAGATGCACACCTAACCCGCCCTAGAATCCCCGCAACGCTTCTGTAATGGCGCGTATGTCCGGCATGACCCAATCGGGCTGATAATCGGAGGTTTTCAAATCTTCCTCGCTGGAGACACCCGTCAATACCATCAGACTACGAATGTCGGCCCGGACCGCGCCGAGGATGTCGGTTTCCAGACGGTCGCCGATGGCCATGGTTTCCGCCGGATCCACGCCCAGCAGCGAAAGGGCTTGCTGGTACATAAGCGGCTCCGGCTTGCCGATAATGATGGGGGCGACACCGGTGGCGGCCTGCAACGCGGCTAGGATGGCACCGTTGCCATGGGTGAAGCCGAGTTCCGTGGGCAACGAGGTGTCGGGATTGGTGCCGATGAATATGGCCCCGGCGTTGATGTTTAGCGCAGCCGTCGCCAGTTTGTGCCAAGTCAGTTCCCGATCCATGCCGCAGACGACATAATCGGCCCCTTTTTTCGATCCATTCCCTCCAGGGGCATCCACTTCGTAGAGGCCGGTCAGGGCGAAACCCTGCTGGACAAGCGGCTCCGTGGCCCCTTTTTCGCCGATGACAAACACCCGGGTCGAGGCCGGGTCTGTCCGCTGGGCGAGATACAAGGCGGTTGCCATGGCGGAGGTCAGGATTTCGCCACTGTCCACCGTCACGCCCATCCGGGCGAGTTTGTTGACATATTGCCCTGCCGTCTGGCTGGCGTTGTTAGTCGCCAAGATGAAACGAATCTGACGTTCGCGCAGGGTTTGGAAAAACTCCACCAAGCCTGGAATGGGTTGGTCGCCATGCCACAAGACGCCGTCCATGTCGATGATGAGGGTGTTTATGTTGTTAAATGGTCCCATGGATTAGTTCTCGCGCCATGTTGTGGATTGCGTCATAGGTTTTTGACCTGTCGTAGGGGCGGGTTCCAAACCCGGCCATGACAAAGAAGCCGGGTTTTGAACCCGCCCGTTACAAAGAAGGGCGGGTTTTGAAACCGCCCCTACAATGGTCGATTTTGGGGCGGTCAGATGGTTTAGTCGTAACTGTAGTGCTTGCGCAGCGGCTTGACCACTTCCCAATCGGTTGACAATCCATCCGGGAAAACAACCAAGTCACCGGGTACGATACGCACCGGTTCCTCGCCTTTCGGTGTGACGATGATTTCGCCCTCCAAGACGTAGGCGGTTTCCGTCCCTTCAAAATCTATCGGGAACTTGGATATTTCTTTTTCCCAAGTGGGCCACCTGGCGACACCCAGTTCTTTCAACTTTTCTTCGCTAGGGTTGTGTTCTATGACGATGCTGCTCATGATATAAAATCCTAAAAAATGAGTGAAGGGTTTGATTCCGCCCCCATAACCTCAGGAAACGGACTCCGCGTGTTGGAACTATACTATTTTTAGTGGCTTATGGCGAATGAATCAACGAAAACGATGAAACTACGTTTCCAAGTCTTTGCCTTTTTTCGGTTGCGCCTTTTGCATTTCCTCCATGCGTTTGCGCAGGCCCTCCATTTCCTTTTCCAGTTTTGGCAGAATTTCCTTTTTCATCGAATAACCCGCTTCGTCTTGGGTTTTGCCAATTTCGTCCGTCAGTTTGCGCCATTCCTCCTGCAACTGCTTGGCTTCGGGCGAGTCGGGAAGTTTTTGGAATTCCTGCCGGAAACGCTCCACCTGCCCGCGCAACTGGCCTAATGCGCCGCTGATTTCGCGTAACAGTTCCCCAAACGGGAAAATCCCCGTGATCGGGTTGGGATACGATCCTCGCACTTCGGCCCCTTCGGCGATGGGTTTTCCGCCGGGGCTGGCCAAGACGACTTCGATGCGCTTTTGTTGGGGATTGTCGGGATCGGTGGCAAGGATGAAGCTGGCTTCGCTGGTGGCCGACCCGGCGGATTCGCGGGGAATGGAAACTTCGACCAGATGTCCGCCCGTTTTGGATGGTTCCACCTTGGTGACTTTGCCTATCGCCTGGTCATCAAGCACGACCGGCGCGCCTTCGGACAATCCGTCTATCTTATCGTAGCTGATTTTGAAGTGCAGATCCTGCCCACAGCCGGTCAGGACGAGCAAAAGCAACCAAGTCAATACAACTAGCCTAGGCATTGGGGTCCTCGTTTGATGGGTGAATATTTAGCGGTGTATTGTAACTCTTTAGGCCATTCACGCGGTAGGGTGGCCTTCACGCTTCGGCTTGCGAAGGTGGCACTGGCCTCGGTTGGCAGCCTGAAGGCCGCCCTGCAACAAGCCCGCAACCGGTGCCGCGCAACGTCAGTCATAATTAAAACAGCCGGGCCAGGATTTTTTTTACACTTGGCCGGGTGCCACGCGCTACAATTGGAACATTGAACTTAGCCCCAAGAGTGGAGAAATGAAGTTGAAACGTGCAGCCTTGGTTTTGCCCCTAGTCTTGCTGGCATCGGCTTCCTTGCAGGCGAAGGCGGATGCCGTCGCTTATTGCAAGCCGAAAAAAGAAGCGATGAACTTGATGACCGATGTCATTTTTGTGCGGCCAGTGGGCTTTGTGGGGATGCTGGCCGGCGGTGCGCTGTTCATCGGGCTGTCTCCGTTTACCGCATTGGCTAATATTCCCGAGCCTCATGATGCGTTTGATAGGGTAGGCGGGCTTTTGGTCGGCGTTCCCTATGCTTACACCTTTGTGCGTCCGCTGGGTTATTTCTCTGCCAACTGTTATTAACTGATGTTACGCATGGATCTATGGTTGGAGCGTCAAAGCTTGCTTTGACATCATCAAGGCGAAGCCTTGCCGGATACGCTGCCAAAGCAAGCTTTGGCGCTCCCCTGCGTAACATCAGTTATTAAAATCACCTGTCCGGGGTTTTGATGCCGTATTTCCTGATGCGGTAGCGCAGGGTCTCGCGTGACGTGCCCAAGGCGCGGGCGGCCGCCACGGTGTTGTGCCGGGTGCGTTCCAATGTGGTTTCAATGATATGGCGGTCCATGTCGTCCAAGTTCATGCTTCCGTCCAGCGGGATGGAAATGACATCCCGCCCGTCATCGGCTGATTGCGGGTGGGCAGCACTTTTTTTGCCGGGCAATTGAAGCCATTGCACCGGAAAATTGGATCCGTCCGAGAACAGTACGCAACGCTCCACCGCATTGCGCAATTCGCGTACATTGCCGGGCCAGTCGTGGTTGCGCAAGGCTGCCCAGACTTCATCGCTGATGTGCCGGACCTGCCGGCCTGATTTGGCGTTGAATTCCGCCACCAAAAGGGGAAGCAGTTGTTCCATGTCTTCCTTGATCTCCCGAAGGGGAGGCAGGGTGAGGTGAAATACGCTGAGGCGGTGGTATAAGTCGGCGCGGAACCCCCCATCGCGGGACATTTTCTCCAGATCGCGGTTGCTGGCGGCGACGATTTGCACGTCAACGGTTATTTCGCGCTCGCTGCCCAGCCTCCGAATCTTGCGGTCTTCGATGGCTTTAAGCAGCTTGGCCTGCAAGTCCAAGGGCATTTCGCCAATTTCGTCCAGAAACAGCGTGCCGCCGTCGGCCTGCTCGATCAGGCCGCGATGCCGCCCCGTGGCACCGGTGAATGCACCTGCCTCATGGCCGAACAACTCCGATTCCAGCAGTTCACGGGGCAGGGCCGCGCAGTTAAGTTCGATCAGCGGGTTTTGCGAACGCGGCCCCGAGTAGTGCAGTATCCGCGTCACCAGACCCTTGCCGGTGCCGGTTTCCCCGCCGATCACCAAGGCGCTGAACGGAACCTGCGTCAGCCGTTCCAGCATCGCCCGGACGTTTTGCGCCGCCTTGCTGAGTCCGACAAAGGCTAGTGGGAAATAACGCTTGTGCCGCTGCTGGGCGTGTTCAATCAAACGGCGTTGTGCGCTGGCGCTGCGGCCCGCGCTGGCGACGACCCTGTCCAACCGCTCCAAATCGCAGGGCTTCTCCAGGAAGTCATAGGCTCCTAGGCGCAGCGCGCGCACCGAGTCCGGGACGCTTCCATAGCCGGTGAGGAATATCCATTCCGCATAGGCTTGCTTCGGGCGCACATCTTCCATCAAATCGAGCGCGTTCCCGTCGGGCAGGTTCATGTCGGACAGCACCAGCAAGGGATCAAAGCTTTCCCTGAGCAGGAGTTTACGCGCCTGTCCGATGCTGGTTGCCCATTCGACATCCCAACCGCCTTTGCAGTAATGGCGGTTGATTTCCTCGCCCAGCAAGGGTTCGTCTTCGATGACCAGTAATCCGCCGGTGTTCATGAGATGTTGCCGCAGGGGAGAGTCAGGCGCACACGGGCGCCTCGGGGATGAAGATTGGACAATTCGATCCTGCCTCCGAGGTTGCGGGCGAAGCGTTGCACCATCGCCAACCCTAGTCCGGTGCCGCGAATGCGGCTGGTGCTGAAGGCTCGGATGCCGTGGTTGAGCATGTCCTCGCTGAATCCGGGGCCGTCGTCCGAGACTTCAATATTAAGATTCCCGTTTTCCGTGCGGGCGTTAATTTGCACGATGCCGGATTTTTTCTCCATGGCTTGCGCGGCATTGAGGACTAGGTTGAGCAGGGCTTGACGCAAACCCCCGTCGGGCAGGCAGCATTCCAGCCCGCCGGGTATGTCGTAGGCCAGTTCAATGCAAGGGGGAAGCTGGTAACGGGTCAGTGCAACCAGTTCTTTGACCAACAAGGCGAGATTGAAGCGGGTCGATGGCGGGGGTGTTTGTTTGCCTTGGTCGAGTAAATCGTTGAGCAAACGCGCCATGCGCTTGAGTTCCGCCCCAACCAGGTCGAGTCGCCCGCATTGGTCCGGGTCTTCGATTTCCTTGCGCAAATTGGCACAGCTCATTTGAATGCCAGCCAGCGGATTGCGCAATTCATGGGCAAGGCCGGCGGCCAATTCGCCCACGGCCGCCATTTTTTCCGCACTGGCCAGGCTTCGCTGCTGCTCCAGCAATGCCTGGGTGGCCGAGCGTACCTCCGCTTCCAAGGACTGCGCATGCATGCGTTTGGCCTCCTCCAACTCGCTCAGGTGGATGACCATGAAGTTATAGCTGTTAAATACCGGCAACAGCAGGGGGTCGAGATGGACGGTGGCGATGGGCGTGTAGTCTTCCTTGGCCAGATTAAGCAGCAATCCCCGTAAATCATGTAGAGGGTTGAGGATGCGCCGGCGCAGGAACAGCCAAGTCAGTAGCAGGATCACCGGCAAGATTAATGTTGCCAGCGCCAATTCCACCAAAGCTTCCCGGCTGACTTTCACCATCAGCTTCTCCCGTTGCTCGGTCTCGGTGTCGAGTATTTCATGCATCTCGCGCAATGCCTCAAACAATTCCGCCCTGCCATTGTCCGCAGACTTCTCGTCCGCTTTGGCGAGGGAGGCGTTGACGCGGCGAAGCATTTCCGGGGTGTTCGGGGAAAGGTGTGCATCCTTGTTGGACAAGTTGTGTATTTTTGTGGAGATGCGCTCCAATTGCCCCGACTGAAGCACACCGCCGGACAACACATCCACCAGTGCCTGTTGCAGGCTCAAGCCGGCATCTTGAATCCGGTGTGAATAACCGACATAGACTTGCACCTTGTCCAAGCGCACATGGTTACGCCAGATCATGCCGACGAGAATGGCCAACATCAAAGACAGCAGTGCCAGCAGGGCCAATACACGCAGACGGGCCGGACGATCCAGCAGATTTTTCGCATTGCGTTTGGAAGGCGTCATGGCTGGGTGATCCACCATCGGGGAAATTGGCCTGCCTACTGGCAAGGCAGCTCCAATGGTGGGGCTGTAAGAGGCGTACATAGGTTCAAAATAATCTCGGACGGGCAAAATCTGTATTTGCGGCCAGGAGGGATGTTCAAAGCTTCCCCGCCATGACGACGCGCTTGCGGGCGGCCAGTGGATGGTCGGACGAGGCAACATGCTGGTCCAGGCCGCGGATTTCGTAATGTCCGCCACGGCGTTCGTAGTCCTCACAGAAATCATGGATAAACTCCATCACCGTATGATCGACGGTTTCCGCCTTGGAGAGGTCAAAAATCAAGGTTTTTCCCTCAGGCAAGGCCGACAACTCACTCTTCAGGGAGAGGAAATTGGCGAAGAAGGCTGCGCCGTCCACGCGTATGCGGTAAACGCCTGGCTCAATTTCCCTGACCTCAAAATAAAGCTTGAGCACCTCCTGCCAGTTGACGCTACGCAGCAGATGGACGATAAACTCGGCGACCATGCCAATGGCCACGCCGATAAGCAAGTCGGTCGCCAACACACCGATGATGGTAATCACGAACACCAGCAATTGTTCATAACCAATCTCCATGGTTTTTGCGAATTCCTTTGGCGAAGCCAGCTTGTACCCAGTGAAAACGAGCAGCGCGGCCAGTGACGCCAGGGGGATTTCGTGTATCAGCCTGGGAAACAAGGCTACAAAAATAAGCATGTAAGTGCCATGGAAGAAATTGGCCCAGGCCGTCCGCCCGCCGTTGTTGACATTGGCGGAGCTACGGACGATTTCCGCGATCATCGGCAAGCCGCCGACCAGCCCGCACAGCGTGTTGCCGATGCCGACTGCCGTCAGGTCCCGATTGAGGTCGGAGTAGCGCTTGTAGGTGTCTAGCTTGTCCACCGCCGCCGCGCTTAACAGGCTCTCCAAGCTGCCAACCAGACAAATGGTGACCACCTGTTCCCAGAATTCCAGCGTGCCGATCAACGAAAAATCCGGGAAGGAGAAACCAGCCATGAAATGCTCGGGAATGGCCACCAGAAATTTCGGGCCAATGGCGAACTCGTGATGGGGCAGGATGGGGTCGTCATGCAAAAACATATAAATATGCTCGTGATCCAAATCGTAATACTGCCCAAGGACCAAACCCGCCAGCACCACCACCAAAGGCCCCGGTATCATTTTCAGATAGCGGTTTTTTAAAAATGACCAGACAATCAAAATAACCAGGCCAATGCCGCCGATCAATGCCACCTCGGGGTTCATTTCCAGGAAACTGCGCGGAATCTGGCCGATGGTCTGGAGCAGGGTTTGCGCATCGGGCTTCACACCCAGCAGGGTGTGGATCTGCTTTGACATGATGATGATGCCGATGGCGGCCAACATGCCGTGGACAACCGAGGACGGAAAGAAGGCGCTGAGCTTGCCCGCCTTGAAATATCCCATCAGGGTTTGGATCACGCTGGCACAGACGATGGCGGCCAAGGTGTATTTGTACCCCGCCATCGCCTCGCCCTTGCCCAACTCCTGCACGGAATCGAAAATCACCACGATCAACCCGGCGGCTGGGCCGTTGATGGTCATGAAGGAGCCGTTGATACGCGACACTAAAATCCCGCCTATGATGGCGGTGATGATGCCGGCCTGGGGCGGAAAGTTTGAGGCCATGGCAATGCCAAGGCACAAGGGCAGGGCAATCAGAAAGACCAAAAAACCAGACATGGCATCGAACTGCCAGTTCTGGACAAGCCCGGCAATACCGGTTTTCGGTGCTTCGGGGACGTGGGATGGATTTGCCATGATGGTTAAGTCACTTGGTATTGGGTAAGTGATTAACTGACAGGCATTATCCGTGCCGTGCTTGTGTTGGTTTCCAGTTCGATTTCAAAGCTCACGTAGGGGCGGGTTCCAAACCCGCCCGACAACCCGGAAAGCAACAAGGGCGGGTTGGGAACCCGCCCCTACAAATATTCACGATTGATGTAAAAATCGAATGAAGGGACGGGGCGGTGGGCAGGTGTTTAGTTTGATTGCCGCCACGGGTGGTCGATATGAACCACTGCGTTGTTGAATTGCACCAACACGCTTAGTTTAACTCATCGTCCTTATAATATTTTGCACCCGAGATGCTTATCCCGACGATGGCACCTGTTTCGCTGATCTGATACATCTCCACGCCCGGTGAAACCACCACGCCCAATCCGCCGCCCAAGCCTTGGGTGCCGTTGTTCAAGGATGCGGTCGTGCTTGCGCCAAACTGCCAACCTGAATTCACAAACTGGCTGTAAGCCTCGGGCGTGGTGAAGATGAAGACTATCCTGAACTTCTGGACACCGAACCCGAAGCCGGGCTGCAGCTCGATCATCCTCATGAACGTTGTCTGCTTAGTGGCATTGTTGAAGGCAAGCCCCTTGCCTCTGGAGCTGCCCCCAAACATGAATTTGAAGCCGAAATTACTGAACACCGCGTAACCGGCAGCCTTGTTGAGCTTCGAACGTGCCGAGGGGTATTGTTGTTTAACCCGGGCCAGGGTTTGATCTGCCATTTCCCGCGTTTCCGCACGTTGCTGGTAAATCTGGTCTGTCGTCAAGGTCGCGCACCCTTGCAGGCCAAGCAGCAGGATTCCGAGCAACCAAACTAGCTTTAAATTAATCAGGGCATTCATCTTGTTTTCCTCATTTTTCATCAAAAAATTGAAATATCTGGCAACACAAAAAAAACACTTTGGAATTTGCCGCCCGGTTTCCTAGGCGACTGCCAAGCAGCCGCCACGGTCTGGGGGGTTATTCTTCCCTCTTCGGCGGGTAAGTCCGCCGTTTTGCATAGGTGTCGTGCGGCGCTTCGCCAGTCCAAAGGGTGATGTTGATGGGTTTGCCCATGATGAAGATACGTTCCATCCGCTGCAAGGTTTGGGGCGGCATGTCAGCAGGCAAGCCCACCGTGCAGAACTCGTCGTAAATCTTGATGTGGCCTATGGACTTGCCGGAGATTCCAGCCTCGTTGGCGATGGCACCGACGATGTCTTTAGGTGCGACACCATCGTTGCGCCCCACCTCAATGCGGTAAAGAGTCCCCGCGCTGTCAAAATCTCGCGGCGGCCGTTCGCGCTTTTCCCCGCCGTAATCGGGACGGTCACTGCGCTCCGCATAATCGCGATGCGGGCGCTCGCGCTTTTCCCCGCCCCGTTCGGGACGGTCGCTACGATCCACATGTCTCCGGGCGTCGCGCCCGTCGTCGTAATGCTCGGCGTATGACGATTTTTCAGCCGGAATCAAGGGGCGGTCTTTTTGTGCCAGAAAGGTTAGTGCCGAAGCGATGTCCAGTGGGGCAAGATTTTGTTCTTTGCCGAGCTTCTGCACAAATTCGCGGTAGAAGCTCAACTCTTGCGCTTCCAAGGTATTCATCACCAGCTCCTTGAATTGCTCCACCCGGCGCTCGGCGATGTCCTCGCGGGTGGGCAGGCGCATTTCACGAATGCGGTGGCGGGTGGCCTTTTCGATGGCACCGAGCATGCGGCGTTCCCGAGGCGCCACGAAAAGGATGGCATTTCCCTTTCGGCCTGCGCGTCCGGTGCGTCCAATCCGGTGGATATAGGCTTCGGCGTCATAGGGGATGTCATAATTGACCACATGGCTGATGCGATCCACGTCCAAGCCACGCGCCGCCACATCGGTGGCAACCATGATATCCAAGGTTTTTTTCTTCAGCCGTTCAATGGTTTTCTCGCGGAACACTTGGCTCATGTCGCCGTTCAAAGCGCCTGCTGAATAGCCGCGTGCCTCCAGTTTCTCCGCCAGCTCTTCGGTGGCTATCTTAGTGCGCACGAAAATAAGCATGGCGTCGAAATCTTCGACCTCCAGGATGCGGGTCAACGCATCCAGCTTGTTCGTACCCGTGACCGGCCAGTAGCGCTGGGAAATCGCCTCCACGGTGACGGTCTTGTTCTCGATCTTGGCTTCCTTGGGGTCGCGCAGGTGGCGTTTGGCCACTTTGCGGATGACTTCCGGCAAGGTGGCGGAAAACAGGGCGATCTGCCGATCCGGCGGCGATTGCTCAAGAATCCATTCGACATCGTCGATGAAGCCCATTTTCAGCATCTCGTCGGCCTCGTCCAGCACCAGCGTGGTCAATCCACCGAGGGAAAGTGTGCCTCGTCGCATATGATCCATCACCCGGCCGGGGGTGCCGACAATGACGTGGACGCCGCGCCGCAGTTGGCGCAACTGGGTATCCATGCCCTGCCCACCGTAAATCGGCAGGATGTGGAAGTCGGGCAAGTGGCGGGCATAACTTTGGAATGCCTCGGCCACTTGCAAGGCCAGCTCGCGAGTCGGCGTCAACACCAAAGCTTGCGGTTCGCGGCGCGTGGTGTCGATGTTGTTGAGGATCGGCAGGGCGAAAGCCGCCGTTTTACCCGTGCCAGTCTGCGCCTGGCCAAGCAGGTCATGGCCGTCGAGAAGAGGTGGAATGCTGACGGCCTGGATCGGCGTGGGGATCTCGTAGCCAATTTCACGGATGGCTTGGAGAAGGGGGGCCGAAAGGGCCAGGTCGGAAAAAGAAAAAATCGTTTCAGTTGATTGCATCAGGATGGGGGACTCGAATTGAGAAAAAATCGAAAGGCCCGATCGCCGACGCAAACAATATGGGGTGTCGGTAACATTAAAGAGGGCCCGGATTCCGCTTGGACGTTTCGCCCTCGCAGAATGATGAAAAAAGCAGGCCGACTCTGTGGGGCCTGCTTTTTGTAAGCACTGGTAAAGCCTACAGTACGCTAACGTTATCGGCCTGAGGTCCTTTCTGGCCATCTATCTCAACGAAGGAGACGGCTTGCCCCTCCCTGAGGGTTTTAAAACCGCTGCCGACGATGGATCGGAAATGGACGAACAGATCACTTCCTTTTTCGCGTTGGATAAAACCATATCCCTTTGATTCATTGAACCATTTTACGGTTCCTTTTTGCTCTTCTGACATAACTGCAAAATCTCACTAACTGGTATTAACGCTCATTCGAGCAGGTGACAATCCGCCATTCTGGTCGCAACGGCGGTTTTCGAACTGTTTCTCAGATCATTATCTTACCCGCAATGGGGACACTGGGGCAACAGCGGCTGACTTGGGACACAGTGCTACTAGGATACAGAAGCGGTATTGCCTTTTCAACGGCTTTAAAGGCTAATTCGATAAACTAAATAAAGAATTCACCAACTCCGCATCGTCAACAAGGTGTAGTTTCCGTTCGTCGCCACGATAGCAGATCCCCCCGCTGTAGCCTTTTCCCGCAATGATGCCGACCAGCCGCCATGCGTCCGGGAAACCGCATTTATTAGGGATCGAAACCAGACGTGGCAGGGCGGACAGATCCACTACGCAGGACTCCAGCCCCAGTGTGATGCCTTCCCCGGTGGCTTTGGCAAAGGCTTCCTTGAAGCACCACAGTGAGAAAAACGCTTGTTGCTTCCGTTCCAGTGGCAACGCCCGCCAATAGGCCAGTTCACCAACCGAGAAACACCGTTCGGCGATGCCCTCCTGATTCGCCATGTCACGCCATCTTTCCACATCCGCGCCCAATGCGGTATCACGGGCCAAGGCGATAAGCCCGCATTCGCCAGAATGGGAGACATTGAAAACCAAGCCCCGGTCGGGTTCGGTCCCGGCTAGGCGCGGCTTGCCCTTTTCGCCTTGGACAAACTGAATCGAGCGCGGGTCGCGGGATAAATAACGCCCGAGCAAAAAACGCAAGGCGGAACGGACCATGGCAAAATTGCGTCGGGTTTCCCAATGGCGAATGCGTGCGGCCCGCCCCTGCTCTTCCCCGTCAAGCAGTGGCCAGTATTGCCCGGCTAAATCGTCCGGGGTCGGGGCTAGGTTTAAACGACAGACATGGACTTCCCCCTCCAACCCCCTCACGTCACCGCCTTAGGGCTGGGGAAGGCATTCCGCATTATCCGTGAGCTGCGGCAAGTCAACCTTCCAGCCTAAAGCCCACCTTCAGCACCACTTGGAAGTGGGCTACCTTGCCATCCGTGACATGGCCTCGGTTTTCGATCACTTGGAACCAGTTAATGTGGGAATGGGTTTTGCTGGCCTCGGCAATGGCGTTGCGTATGGCCTCATCCGAACTGACGGATGAAGAGCCAACGAGTTCGATGATTTTATAGACGTGGTCTGGCATGGCTTGGGTCTCCGGTAGTTATTTTGTGTCCATTTTGTCAGAAAAGGCTTGTTGTGAATAGACGATTGGTTTTTATTGCGTACATTACCGCATCACTCCCTCACCGGCCTTTTTTCCAGCTTCCTTTGCAAGGTGCGCCTATGCATCCCCAAGGCGCGGGCGGCGGCGGAAATATTATTGTCGTGCTCGGCCAGAATCTTTTGCAGATGCTCCCATTCCAAGCGCTTGACCGAAAGTGGCTTTTCCTTGATTTCCACACTCTCGTCGCCTTCGTCCTTATGCAATGCGGCGACTATTTCATCCGCGTCCGCCGGCTTGGTCAGGTAATGGGTCGCGCCCAGTTTGATTGCTTCCACCGCCGTTGCGATGCTGGCAAAACCCGTCAACATGACGATGCGGGTGTGATCGTCCAACTCGACTAGGCGCTTGACTAGGGAAAGCCCCGATTCGTAGCCGATGCGCAAGTCGATGACGGCAAATTCGGGCACAGCCGTTTCGGCCAGGTCAATGCCCCCCGCCAAGTCGTGGGCGACAAATACGTCGAACCCACGTTTTTCCATGGCCATTTTCAGGACCATGCAGAACGTGGCGTCATCATCGACCAGCAACAATCTGGGCTGTTCGGAATGGTCAGGCAATTTGATGGTCATGTCAGAATTCGCCTATCTCACCGGACACAGGGAGGGTGATGCGGGTCAATGTACCCCGGCGATCCGTGCGCCCCTGCATTTTTATGTTCCCGCCCAATCCCTCAATGACGGCGAAAGCCAGGAAAAGGCCGACACCCATCCCGTGTTCCTTGCTTGACACCGGGTCTTTGCCCAAGGTGGCCGATATGGCGGGCGAAATGCCCGGCCCTTCGTCCAGTATGTCCAGTATCGCATATTCGATGGTCCAGCGCGCACGCAGTCTGATGCCTTGGGGAGAGGCATCGGATGAGTTGTTCAGTATGTTTACCAGCGCGTGGGTCAGGGTACGCTCGGCCAAGATGAAGGGAGAGGGCTCGAAACCTGTTTTTAGATAGTCGAGTTCGGTGTCCAAGCCTTGTTGCCGCCAACTGGCGACTACTTCGTCGAGAAAGCGGGATATCGGCATGATCCGCCCCGATTCTGCCCGTAGCGCCCCGGCCGAGGCCGACATCACCGAAAGCGCCCCCTTGCAGCGGTTCACCTGTTCGCGCAGGATTTTCATTTTCTGATACAACTCCTGGGCTTGGGAATGCTCGTATTCTTTTTCAATGTCGTGAATCAGGATGGCCATGGTGCCCAAGGGTGTCCCCATTTCATGCGCCGCGCCGGCCGCCAGGGTGCCAAGCGCGACAACGCGTTCGTTGCGCAACGCCTGTTCACGTACATTGGCCAGTTTGCGGTCTAGTTTGCGCAGGGAATCGGCCATGCCGACCACGAAATAGGCCACCAATACCGCGCTGAAGACGAATCCGAACCACATGCCAAACACATGGATCCTGATGTCGTCATGGTCCATCATCACATGCTGGTTGTGCCGTTGGGGTATGTCGGCGAGGGTCATATCGGGTGTGCCGGGCAGCATCATGGGGGGCATGTTGGTCAGGGTCATCGGCACAATCAACGGCAAAGGTTCGTAGTAGAGCATCAAAATCGTGTAGCAGGAGGAGGCGAGTATCACCAAATACCAAGTGAATGTCTGTGGCAATACAATCGCTGCGATGATCAAGGGAAGCAGAAAAAACCAAGTAAGCGGATTGGTCGCACCGCCAGTGAAGTAAAGGATGGCGGTGATGGCGAGAATATCAAAGCACAGTTGGATGCACAGCTCAGATGCCTTGACCGGTCGCTCACAGTCCAAACGGATCCAAGTGTAAAAGTTAAAGCCCATTTGCAAAGAGATGATGCCGGTCAGCGCGGTTTGATGCAGGGGGATGTCAAGCCCGTAAACGCTGATGAGTACAGCCAAAGCCTCGACGCAAATGAGGAGGTTGCGCAGGACGAAAAACCACCTCAAATTCATCCAAGCGGAAGTGTCGGATATGACGGGTTCGGGAATGCTTATCAGGGGTTCTTCATGCATGCCAAGTTTCTAAAATAAAAGTTTTAACCACGAAAAATCCCATCTAGCCGTCATTGCCGGCCTGCCAAAGATTCGCATTGCGGATTTTTGCCCGCCGCATGGGCCTTTTGGCTCAACGCCAGCGCTTGGGGCATCCTATTCTGCAAATCCTGAATCCTAGTGTCATGGGAGGGGTGGGTTGACATGAACTCGGCGGACTGTTTCCCGCCACTGGCTTTTTCCATGTTGACCCAAAGATTGACGCTTTCCGTAGGGTTGAAGCCTGCCTTTGCCATCAAATCCACGCCCATCAGATCGGCCTCGCTCTCTTGCACCCGGCTGTAGGGCAGCAATATCCCGTATTGCGCACCTAGCCCTAATGCGCCCATCAATGCCGGGCTTCCGTAACCTTGCGAACTGGCCACGGCCGAGATTAAGCTTAGCCCTATCTTCGTGGCCGATTGCTGGGATATCCGCTCGTTGCTGTGCTTTGCCTGTACATGGGAAACTTCGTGCGCGATGACTGTGGCGAGTTGGTCTTGATTGGCGGCCACATTCAACATGCCGGAATTGACGCCTATCTTGCCCCCCGGCAAGGCGAAGGCATTGGCGTCCTGGTCAAGGAACACCGCCACTTCCCACTGGCCGCCGACCTCGCGGATCAAGGCTTTCGCGACGCAATCCACATAGGCGTTGGCCTGCCGGTCGGTCACCAATTGGGATGACTGGACAAGGCTGAGAAAGGCTTTATCGCCCATTGCGTTCATTTCGCTGTCCGACATCATGATCAATTGGCTGCGTCCCATGGGCGAGGTTGCGCAACCTGATAGGGTGGCTAGGCTGATCATCATCAGGAGAAGTATTTTTTTCATGTGGTTGCCTTAAAAATTATTCGGGCCGAAAGCAAATTATTGCCTATTTCCTAACCTGCACAAGTGACCCCGGTTCCGCCGAGGCCGCAATAGCCTCCCGGGTTCTTCGCCAAGTACTGCTGATGATAGCCTTCCGCAAGGTAAAAAGTTGGTTTTTCGACTATTTCGGTGGTGATGGCCCCAAAACCCGACTGCGCCAGCCGTTCTTGGTAAGCCTGCCTGGATGCAAACGCTTGGATTTTTTGGCTGTCGGAGAAAACGCCAATCATTGAACGGTACTGGGTTCCCCGGTCATTGCCTTGGCGCATGCCTTGGGTAGGGTCGTGCGATTCCCAAAATAGCCGGAGCAAATCGCGATAACTGACCTTGCCGGCGTCGAAAACCAACCAGACCGCCTCGGTGTGCCCGGTCAATCCGGTGCAGACCTCGTCGTAGGCCGGGTTGGGCGTCAAACCACCCGCATAACCCACCGCAGTCAGGTATACGCCATTTTGTTGCCAGAACCGTCTCTCCGCCCCCCAAAAGCAACCCATGGCGAACAGGGCGGTTTCCATGCCATTGGGATAAGGGGGTGACAGGGGGTTGCCGTTGACCGCATGGGATGCCGGCACGGGCTGCTTTTCTACACGGCCCGGCAGTGCGCCGGCCTTGTCTGGCAACGCTGCGGTTTTATCCGTGCCAATTCCGCCCAACAATTTTTCCAGCATGGTTTAACGCCTCCCAATGGCTTTATGCCCAATGTCCTTCCGGTAATTGAGCCCTTTCCAATGGATTTTCCCGGCCACTTCGTAGGCTTGGCGCTGCGCGTCGGCCACCGTGTCGCCGAGGGCGCAGACGCAGAGGACGCGACCGCCCGAGGTGACGATGTGCCAGTCATGTTGGCGGGTTCCGGCATGGAAGACCTTGGCATTTGCCGATTCCTGGCGGGGCAATCCAGAAATGACATCGCCCTTGCGATAGCGGTCGGGATACCCGCCGGCGGCCAGCACCACACCCAAGGCCGGGCGGGGGTCCCATTCCACCGTGGCCTGATCCAACTTGCCCTCGATGGCGGCCAGGCAAAGACCTACCAAGTCGCTTTTCAGCCGCATCATGATCGGCTGGGTTTCCGGGTCGCCGAAGCGGCAGTTGAATTCCAACACTTTGGGCGTTCCGTCTTTGGCTATCATCAACCCGGCGTATAAAAAACCCGTGTAAGGCATGCCGTCCTTCGCCATGCCGGCCAAGGTCGGCCCAATGACTTCGCGCATGACCCGGTCATGGATTTCCGGCGTCACCACCGGGGCGGGGGAATACGCGCCCATGCCTCCGGTGTTCGGCCCCTTGTCCCCGTCGTCGCGAGCCTTATGGTCCTGGGAGGTGGCCAGGGCCAGGGCGTGGGTGCCATCGGCCATGACGATGAAGCTGGCCTCCTCGCCCTCGAGAAACTCCTCGATTACCACGCGGTTGCCAGCCGCGCCGAAGGCGTTGCCAATGAGCATGTCATTCACGGCTGCGAGCGCTTCCTCTCGGGTCATCGCAATGACCACCCCCTTACCGGCGGCCAAGCCGTCAGCCTTGACCACGATGGGGGTGGGCAAGGTTGCGATATAATCCGCGGCCGGGGCCGCTTCGGCGAAGGTGGCATAAGACGCTGTGGGAATGCCGTGGCGGACGAGGAATTCCTTGCAGAAGGATTTGGAACCCTCCAGTTGCGCGGCGGACTGGCCGGGGCCAAAGCACTTAAGCCCGGCGGCGCTGAATTTATCGACAATGCCCTCAACCAGAGGGGCTTCAGGGCCGACGATGGTTAGCGCGACGCCATGCTCCAAGGCAAAATAGCGTAACGCCACCCAGTCATCCGCTTCAATAGGGACGTTTTCGACGCCGGGTTCCAATGCGGTGCCCGCATTGCCGGGGGCGACGAAAACCTTCCGCACCAAGGGCGATTGTGCCGTTTTCCAGGCGAGGGCGTGTTCGCGGCCACCGCCGCCGATGATGAGTACATTCATCCAGTTAAAAGCCTTGTTTTAGTAAAGTGTAAGGGAAGGGCGGTCTGGCCCCGTGTTTTTTTCGCTTCAAGGCGATTGTTACGCCGGGCGGTATAGCCTAAAGTATGCCTAAAATTAACCCATAAGAAAAACGACTGATTCAATGAACATCCAAAGTTTTTGCGAGCGCAGGCTTCAGACGCACAAACTGGCGTGTGAACTGCTGGACAAAAGAAAGCAAGTTTGGGCTTTGCACGGGCAACTTGCCAGCCTTCAACCCTACACGGCGGAACAACCGCTGGAACCGTTGGTTCGACAGTTTTGCCAAGAAATGATCGATTATATCTCATTGGAGCATTTCGGCATTTTCCTTCATTTGGTCAATGGCGATGAACACCGCTGTGCAGTCCTTGCGTTGGCGGAGGACATATTTCCGCAAATGGTTGAGACAACCGACATTGCCTTGGATTTCAATGAAAAGTTTGATTCAATTTCGCCTGAGTCCTTGCGCCTTGAACTGCCAGGTGGCTTGATGGCCCTGACCGATGCGTTGGCGCTACGCATCGAGTTGGAAGACCGCCTAGTCGAAGGCATGACGGCCTGATCCCGAGGTTAATGAACAATGAAATATTGCTGCCAATGCGGTTCAAAGGTAAGGATTGGAGTTCCCCAAGGCGACGACCGTTCCCGCCATATTTGCGATGCCTGCGGGACGGTCCATTACATCAACCCGAAAGTCATCGTCGGTTGCATCCCGGTCTGGGGCGACCAAATATTACTCTGCCGAAGGGCGATAGAGCCACGCTTGGGCTTTTGGACGCTGCCGGCGGGCTTCATGGAAATGGGCGAAAATCTTGCGACGGCGGCGAGTCGCGAGGCGATGGAAGAAGCCAATGTGGAGGTGGAGATTGGCACGCTCTACCATGTGTTCAGCCTGCCGCGCATTTCCCAAGTCTATGTGTTTTTCCGCGCCAGGATGCTCAAGGAGATTTATTTCCCCGGTTATGAAAGCTTGGAAACCCGTCTATTCCTGCAACAAGACATCCCTTGGGACGATCTCGCCTTTGAAACCGTCAGGCGTTCACTGGCCTATTTCTTCGCCGACCGGGAAAACGGCGAGTATGTCATGCGCATCGAGGATGTCTAGCCGAAGTCAACGTAGGCTGGAATTAAGCCCTGAATTCACACAGGTTTAAACATTGGGTTTCCTTAATTACGGAGCATTGATTATGAAGGATTTTTTCATTAGCTATAACAGCGCCGACAAGGAAAGGGCAGGGTGGATCGCCTGGCAATTGGAAGCAGCCGGCTATACAACCGTCATTCAAGCTTGGGATTTCGGGCCGGGACAGAATTTCGTGCTGGCCATGCAACAGGCGGCGGCCGAGGCAAAGCGGACGATTGCCGTGCTGTCGCCGAATTACCTAGCCTCGAAGTTCACCGCCCCGGAATGGGCCGCCGCTTTCGTGCAAGACCCCACCGGCGAGAAACGCCTGTTGATTCCGATCAGGGTCAAGCCAGTTGACCTCACTGGCCTGCTCACCCCCATCGTTTATATCGACTTGGTGGGTTCCAGTGACGAAGGCGAAGCCACAAAACGGCTGTTGGAGGGTGTCAGTCTTAGCCGAAAAAAGCCATTGACCAAGCCTGATTTCAATAACTTGTTTTAAATTCAGTCATGGGTAGGAATGTTTCCATAGATTTTTTCATTAGCTACAACAAAGCAGACAAGAAAAAGGCTGACTGGATTGGCTGGCAACTTGAAGCGGCTGATTACAAGGTGTGGACACCCGATTGGGACATACATACGGGTAATAACGAAATTATCGAAATTGATAAAGCCTTAAGGGATGCCGAAGGTTCCAACACCGAGCGCCGCGTGATCTTGATTCTCTCACCCAACTTCCGAGGTGAAACTGTCCAAGAGAATGTGTGGACTTCCGTTTCTGCCCGTGACGCAAATGGAAGCAAAGGTTTGCTGGTTCCAATCATAGTGCTTTCCAACCCACACATTCCTAGCCAATTACAATCTATCAAACGCATTGACTTATCAGCGTGCAAGGACGAAGGCGAGGCTGTCAGCATTCTGCTAAAAGGGGTTAGTCTGGCGCGACACAAACCCAATGGCAAACCTCCTTTTTTCGGTAACGACAAACCGAGTTTTTGGGGCGAAGCGGGTTCAATCGAATCATCTGCTGGCAATCCCAGGCAGAGGGAAGTAGTGCATGTGATAGAAAAAAAGCCGCCACCCCCGGAATATAGGTTGGGATTGCTGGACAAAAAGAAACAAGCCCGGCAAATCGTTGCGCAAATCCCCCAGGAACGCTGTCTTTGCAACGGCAAGGCATGGGGTTTCCTATTGACGGGCAGTCGCCATGAATGGCCCCAGGCGTTGCGCTACAAACTGGCTTACGGGGTGGAAACCGACTTGATCTTGACGTTGGATCATGCGCCGGAACTGGTTAAGCTTGATGCGGACAAAGTTAGTTCCAAGGCAGAACCCCCTCAATATCTTTGGGAGTTGCTGGGCATGAGGCTAAACTGCAAATCGAATCCTTCCGCCATTAAAAACACATTGGAAGGAAAAAAGGTTTGCCAAGTGATTTATCGGGAACTGTCCAGCGACGAATCATCTGATCAAGAATTTCTTGCCAAAATACTAACCGCTTGGTCTGAATTGCAACTGGCCACGCATTCCCCTAGCCATTTCCTCTTACTGATCCGGGAAACCGAGCTTGAGGAAAAGTCGGGGCGGGCATGGTTTTGGAAAAGGCGGATCACTTGGTTTGAAAAGATGCAAGCGGTATTAGTGCGTTGCGATCTTAGGCATTGCCTGTTGCCGCCTCTGGAAACGCCAAAATGGGAAGACGACATCAATGATTGGCTAAAGCAGCATGTTAATGAGGAGTTTCGCGACGCATTGAAAACTGCAATCACCAAAGTACACGGCAAAGCCCCGGCAATTCCCCATAGGGAACTGAAGAAATTATTGCTTCCCTTGCTCAAATAACTCGAAGTCACGACAAGGCAACCCTAATGACGGAAACCAACCCAATCACTGGATTTTATGCTGGCCTTGGCGAACAAGCCAAGACTGAACGATGGCGCAACCTGCCCGACACCGACCAAATGGAGGGGCTGACCCACCCCAGCGGCTACCTGGCTTCACCCGGCTTGGTGGCAGCGGTGAATGTGGCCTTGGAACTGGGCATGCCCCTGCTGTTGACGGGCGAGCCGGGTTGCGGCAAATCGCAATTGGCCTATAGCCTGGCTTGGGAATTGATGTTTCCCAAACACCCGCAAGACCCGTGGCCCAAGCCCTTGAGCTTTACCGTCAAATCCGACACGCAAAGCCGCGACCTGTTTTACAACTTCGACACGCTGGGGCGTTTCCGGGCGGCGCGGGTGGAGGGCGATTCAGCCGATGCCCGCCTTTATCTGCGCTTCGAGGCGCTTGGCTTGGCGATTCTGCGGTCATTGGGCATCGCTGCCGTCGGGCAACTCGGTTTGAAAGACTGTGTGGAGGGCTTGCCCGAGGAACCGCAACGCTCTGTCGTGCTGATAGACGAGATTGACAAAGCCCCCCGCGAAGTGCCCAACGACATCCTCAATGAAATTGAACGGATGAGCTTCGAGATTCCCGAGTTGTTTGAACCCAAAAAGGGCAGGGCAACCGTCGCCTTGAACAGGGGAGATGGCCAGCCCCAATTCCGCCCCGTGGTGGTCATCACCAGCAACCGGGAGAAGGAATTGCCCGAGGCATTCTTGCGCCGCTGCGTTTATTACCACTTGGACATTCCACCGTTCCGGGCCAATGCGAAAGACGCCACAGTGACCATCGAGGACATCATCGAAAAACGCTTGAAGATTACAATCCTCGCTGAAGACAAGAAGCCCAACCTGGAAAAATCCGTGTGGTTGGCGGGAATGTCTGTTTTCCAGTTTTTGCGCGAAGAGGCAAGTCTGTCGAAACCGCCTTCCACGGCGGAATTGTTGAATTGGATGCTACTCTTGCAGAAACGCCTAGGCAATTCCCCGCCCTCTTTGCAGAATGAAGCAACCCGGTCACTGTTTTGCAGCAGTGCCTTGGTCACCCTCTTCAAGTTCAAGGGAGATCAAGAACGCGCCAGACGGTTATTTGACGACTGGCTGGCACGGACGGCCTAGCCGACATGACGGCAATGGAGCCATAATGAGAATTGCAGGAACTTCCAAGGGTTTACGCCAAACTGCGAATTGCTGGAGCGTCAAAGCTTGCTTTGACAGTTTCAGAGGTTGGAGCGTCAAAGCTTGCTTTGACCGCCTGTCGCAGACAGGCAGGGGCTTCGTTTGGAGCATCAAAGCAAAGTATCTATCAAGGCTTCGCCTTGATGTCAAAGCAAGCTTTGACGCTCCCGGAGTCAAAGCAAGCTTTGACGCTCCCGGAGTCAAAGCAAGCTTTGACGCTCCGGGCTTTTCCCGCTGTGCTTAAGCGATAGCAGTGGACATCCAAAACTTCTACCAACAGTTGGACGGCCTGGACGCAAAATTGCGGGCCGAAGGCATGAAGTCCGGGCCGGACGTGTGGCTGCTGGTGGTTCGGTTGCTGGAACGCTTGCAACAACAAGGCCGTTTGCCCAACGAACCCAAGGCGCTGATCCCGTTGTTAGGGCCGCTGTTCTGTCGGTACCCCGAAGATCAGGCCCGTTTTCCGGTGATCTTTGAGGAATGGCTCAACGGCGGGCCATCGCTGGCAGCGGTGGCCCGTGTGGTTTCGCCAGAGCAGAAGCAAATCGCCAGGGCGAGGGTCAAAGTTCGCAGGGCGGCATGGCGTTGGGCTGGGGCGGCACTGGTTTTATCCGGCCTGTTGGCAGCCTTGATCATCAGCCAGCCGGTAAAGAATCCGACTGCTCCGGCCACCCAACCTACTGAACAAACACAGCCCGTTCCAGACGAACCCTCAACCTCGCCACCTAAAGACCTGCCCGCCACCCCGTTGGAAAACCGGGTTCCGCCCAGGCTGTTGCCTGAGCCTTTGCCGAAAGCCTGGGTAGTCGCAGGGGAGGGGGTTGACCATGGCTTGGATGTGTTGCCTTGGATGCTGGCGCTGATGTGGCTGGCCTGGCGTTACCATCGGCAATGGATATTGCGCACCCAAGCCCCGTCGGGCGGCGAATTGCTCGATCATCTGCGCTTCAAGCGCTTGCTGGCACCGATTTTTGGCGGGTACGAAGCCGAGCGGGCCATGCGCGAGTTGCGCGCTGCCCGTCTGGAACCCACCCGCCGCTTGGATATTGCCGCCACCGTGGAAGCCACGGCCCGCCGGGGCGATTATTTTCAGCCGGTTTACCGCAGCCGCCGGGTCGCGCCTGAACACCTGCTTTTGGTGCAATCCGCCCATCGCAACGACCAACAGGCCGCGTTGGCGGAGGAGCTTGCCGAACGCTTCCGCAGCCTAGGTCTCACCGTCCGCGCCTATCGTTTTCGCGACGATCCACGCTTTCTCGTGCGCTGGCTCGAAAATGACGGCGAGTATGTGGAACTGGCCCAACTCGCCGCCCGTCATGGCGCGGCCCGGTTGTTGGTCATCGGCGAGGCCCAACTGCTATTCCATCCCTATAGCGGCGAGGTTCGGCCATGGCTGGACGAACTCGCGCCGTGGCAAGACCGCGTTTGGCTGCACCCCCGCGATGCCGGCCCGGAACATGCCGAATTGTTATCCCGCCACGAGTTTCTGTTGCTGCCTTTGTCGCGGGAGAGCTTGCCCTCCCTCGTTGCCCACATAACCGGTAAACAACTTCCCAAAGGCGAGGGCGGGGCAGGGGACGTTCAAACGCTGGACTTGCCTGACCTGATCGCCGCCGAACCCGATTCATGGCTAGGCGAAAAGCCGCCCTATGGCGCTGACTTGCCCGGATTGGTCCGCCAATTGGAGCAATTCCTCGGCACTTACGGCTTGCGCCTGTTACGCGCCGTGGCGGTGTATCCGCGCCCGAACTGGGACTTGACGCTGGCCCTCGATTATTTGTTGTATGGCAAGCTGGGTGCCGCCGACCCGCCGCAACGGAGCGAGCAGCGGCTGGCTCGCTTGAGCCGCCTGCCTTGGCTGACCCACGCCCATTTGCCGGACTGGCTGCGCGAATGCCTGTTGCGCGGCATGAATGATGAGGAAAGGCAGCGCATCGTGACGGTTTGGCGGCAATTGTTCGGCCAACTGACCGACAATGATAGTTTGGACACCTTGCGCTTGGACATCAAGACGCCGAATAAACGCCAAGTCAAGTTGCGCCTTGCCGATCTGCGCAGTTTGCGGAGTTCAACCCAAGTTGACGACCCTATTTTCGTCAATATTTTGTTGGGGGGCCGCTTAGGTCTGCTGGATTTTGAACTTCCCCGCGCCGTGGCCCGTTTGCTGCCGGGCGGGCGCTGGCTCATCAGCCTGAAGCCTTTGCTGCTGGCCTTGAGTATTGCCGGGCTGTCGGTGTGGGGCGGGAATACGCTGTGGGATGTTTATGGACGGGACGGGCTGGCGGTCGTTTCGGCACAACTGGACAAATTCCAGAATAGGGGATGGACGGTCAACGTCGCGGCCACGGGCGATACCGAGTCTTTGGCATTGGCGATAAAAAATGCGCTGCAAGCGATAGGGTTTTCGGCGATTGAAACGGCCAAACCTGCGGATAAACAGATTGGACCTATCAAGCCAGTCGACCAGCCTGCCGACAACGCAAACCGTCTCTATTATCCGCCCGGCGGCGAGCCCGCCGCCCAACGAGTGGCGGATTTGCTTGACCATATGACCTTTGGAACGAAAGTGGAGTTGCAGCCAAAAGCGGATTTATCCAGCCATCTGTTGCTGTTGCAACTGGCCCACACCCATCAACCCGGCGCGAAGTTCCATGATGCGATGGCCTACCCTTGGAAACCCGACACGGCAAAACCACGAGTCTCCACATTGCCGCCGGGCTTCCCCATCCCGCCCATGGTGAAGATTCCTGCGGGCAGTTTCGTTATGGGTTGTGCCGACAAGTCAACAATGTGTGAAAAGGATGAATTTCCTGCCCGCACCGTCAAGCTTAATGCGTTTTTTATGGGCCGAAACGAGGTAAGCTTCAACGAGTATGATGCCTATGTGGACAGCCTTGCAGCGGGCAAGACGCAACCCGCAACATCGTGTGCAAGCGTCAAGCTTGAAAAACCCGACGATAACCAATGGGGGCGAGGACAAAGGCCGGTCATCAATGTCAGCTTTGACCAAGCCCGTTGCTATGCCGCATGGTTGGCCGGGCAGACTGGACTAGCCTTCCGCCTCCCCACCGAGGCGGAGTGGGAATATGCGGCGCGGGCAGGGACGCAAACAAGCTGGTTTTGGGGCGAAGACGGCAATCAGGCCGGGAATTATGCTTGGTATTCTGGAAACTCTGGGAATTCGACCCATCCCATTGGCGAGAAACAACCCAATCCGTTTGGATTGTACGACACCGCCGGCAATGTGTGGGAATGGACGGCGGACTGCTGGCACGGTGATTATAATAACGCACCAGTGGACGGCTCGGCCTGGTTGGAAGCCAATCAAGGCGAGTGTGTTCGCCGGGTGGTTCGTGGCGGTTCTTGGTACTACTTCCCACTGGTCCTTCGGTCGGGTGACCGTTTCTGGTTCAATCTAGCCTTCAACGACCTCGGCTTTCGTCTTGCCAGGGATTATTGAGCTTTGCCCTTTGTTCTTTGTCTTTTTGTTTCTTTTTTGTATTCTGGGCGTAGCCCCGAATTTTTTTTTCGAGGAGCATTGGCGGAATGGCCCTTAAACACAATGATATGCCGAAAGCCGTGGAAGATTGCCACGCACTGCTGGCTTGGATGATACCGCATTTGGATAAATTCCCCCGCGCCCGGCGTTTTACGTTAGGCGAGCGCATCGAAACGGGTGTGCTAAGGGTTTTGGAGAAACTGATTGAGGCTGCTTACCGTCGAGACCGTGAAGAAATCCTTGTCGCCGCCAATTTACAGTTAGACGTGGCAAGGCATTTGTGGCGGTTAAGCCATACCTTGCATGCAATCTCAGACAAATGCTATGGTCAAGGAGCCGAGCGCATGGTTGAATTAGGGCGGCAAATCGGCGGATGGCGCAAGTACTCACGGGGAGAGGTTGGGACATGAAGACAAGTGAAAGCTTATGGGATAGGGTGCTAGACTGGCAGAATCTGCTGCTTGCCTGGCGCAAGGCAAGGCGGGGTAAAACGAGTCATAGCGAAGTGCAGTCGTTTGGCTTTGATTTGGAATACGAACTGGCGGATATTCGCCGGGAATTGCGGGAACATACCTATCGCCCCGGCCCTTTTCGGCAGTTTACGGTGCGTGACCGCAAAACCCGCCTCATTTCCGCAGCACCCTTCCGTGACCGTGTTGTGCAACACGCTTTGCTAAATGTGGTGGAGCCGATATTGAATCGAAATTTTATCAGAGATAGTTATGCCAGCCGGGTCGGCAAGGGGGTACATTCGGCTGTGCGACGCTACCAGCAATGGGCCAATCGCTATACCTATGCCTTAAAATTGGATGTCCAGCGTTATTTCGATAGCATGGACCATCGTTTGCTGCATGAAAAACTGGCCTGTGCCTTGGATGACGCAGACGTGCTATGGCTGTTTGGACGCATCATCGACAGTAGCCCTGAGCCTCTAAGGCCCTGCCCGGTCCCGGGTCCGGGCGAGGATTTGGTAGACCAAATGGAACGGCGCACGGGCCTGCCTTTGGGGAACCTTACCAGCCAGTTTCTCGGCAACCTCTACCTGGACGATTTTGACCGTAAGCTGAAGGAAACGGTCGGCATATCGGCTTATTTACGTTATGTGGATGATTTGATCGTGTTGTGTGACGATAAGGCAAAGCTTTGGGCATGGTGTGAGTCCATCGAACGATTATTAGCGAAAGAAAGGCTGAAAATCCATCCATCCAAGAAACTATTAATCCCGGCGCGATGTGGTCTGGATGTGCTGGGCTACCGAGTCTTCCCCCACAGCATAAGGCTCAGTAGAGGGAGCGGCTACCGTTTTCAACGGCGGCTCAAGGCTTGGGCGCATGAGTACGGCAAAGGTAACTTGGAACTTGCCGATGTCAAGCCCCGCATAGCCGGGTGGATTGGCCATGCTGTCCAAGCCGATACCTTGCAATTGCGTCGGAAGATTCTGAATAGGGTATACTTTATTCGAGGGGGCGCGGCCAAATGATCGCCGGGTGGTTCGTGGCGGTTCTTGGAACAACAACCCACAGAACCTTCGGTCGGGTAACCGTAACAGGAACAATCAAGCCAACAACAACCTCGGCTTTCGTCTTGCCAGTTTGCCCGCACCTGTGCCAGAGCCAGCCGGTTCATGGACCGGCCGGGCGTGCCGCGGGCACCCAGAAGCCGCGCCTCCTGACGGCACAGGCAGTGCCGCCGAAGACAATGCCAGGGCGGGCGGGCGGCAGCCACGGAATTTTCCGAGGTTGCCGCCATTTTTTGTTTTTTTTCGCCCTGTTCACTTTCACGCTTGATTCCTTTGGTGGGATTCGCGGCGGCTCCACAACAAAGCCAAGCGGCACTGTCGGCAACGCTGCTATGCAAACTAAGCCATCGTTACCCAATCAATCGCCAGCCAAAGGCAAGACAGCCAATGCACCCGGTCGGCCAACCCCAACCCTCCGCACCCCCGTCCGCGATCCCGCCGCCTGCATTGACGAACAGGGCGACTTGGCCCCGGCGATGGTGGTGCTGCCGCCGGGACATCTGTTCATGGGCTCACCCAAAGATGAGAAAGGGCGGTTTGATGACGAAGGGCCGCAGCATTGGGTCACTATCCGCAAACCCTTCGCCTTAGGATCCTGTGAAATCAGCGTTGGGCAGTTCCGCCGTTTTGTCGAGGAAACCGGCTATGTGACGGAGGCGGAAAAGCCCGACGCCGAAGGCTGCTATGTTTGGGATTCGGCCTTGAAAAAATATCAACCGCGCAAGGGAAGCCACTGGCGGCAACCGGGTTTTCCGCAAACCGACAACCACCCGGTCGTCTGCGTCACCCATGCCGACGCTTCAGCCTATGCCAACTGGCTGTCCCAGCGCACTGGCAGCCGCTATCGCCTGCCCACCGAGGCGGAATGGGAATATGCCGTCCGGGCCACGCCGGCCATAGACCGCCATCGCTACGCCGCCCGGTATTGGGGGGACGATTCCGAAGGCAAGCAACAGTGCGACTATGCCAATGGCGCGGACCAAACGGCCAAGTCCATCAGTGGTAAAGATTGGACGCTGGCAGACTGTTTTGATGATTATGCCTATACCGCACCCGTGGGGAGTTTCCGCCCCACGCTGCTGGGCCTTTACGATCTATTAGGCAATGTCTGGGAATGGACGGCGGATTGTTGGCATCAGGATTATACCGGTGCGCCGACGGATGGCTCGGCCTGGCTGGAAGCCAATCAGGGCGTTTGCAGTCGCCGGGTGGTTCGTGGCGGTTCTTGGGTCAACCTCCCACTGATCCTTCGGTCGGGTTTCCGTTACAGGTACGATCGGGCCGTCAACTTCCTCGGCTTTCGTCTTGCCAGGGATTTTTGAGCTTTGCCCTTTGTTCTTTGGCTCTTTGTGTCTTTTTTGTGCTTCCCCGCGAAGCTTCGAAAATTTTTTTTAAGAGGCATTCATGGCTGTATTACTCATGCGCCGTACATTTTCGGTTTTTTCCATGGCGCATGGATGGTTCAATCTGGGAGGCGGAATTCAAGAGGCCATCGCCGAATGCGTTTCCATCATCATTTTTTCGGATGCCGCTTCGCGAATGATGCCCCTCGCGTCACGCGCACATTTCCCGCATTGGTCGCAGGCACCGAGGCATGCCCTTAACTCACGGATGTTGCTCACATCGTGTTGGAAGACTGCCTGTCGAATTTGGCGGTCAGTCACATTTTTGCAGATGCAGATGTACATAGGATTTTGCACGCTTTTGTTTATACCGTGATCCATCCTACTACAGATGAGAACTATTATCAACAAAAAAAGAGCCAGAGTGGCTCTTTTTTCATAAATAACTGATGTTACGCACCTAACCGTAAAAGTATGGCGCAAGCCCTAAGTCGGCAAAGGGTTGCCGACCTACGGCGGTGAAGGTCGGGGAACTGCTTGGTCAGCCCTAAGTCGGCAAAGGGTTGCCGACCTACGGCGGTGAAGGTCGGGGAACTGCTTGGTCAGCCCTAAGTCGGCAAAGGGTTGCCGACCTACGGCGGTGACGGTCGGGGAACTGCTAGGTCAGTAGGGCGGCAACCCTTTGCCGCCAACGGTTTCTGCGTCCATGCGTAACATCAGTAAATAATGCAAAGCGTTGGATGCTTACATCTGCGATTGAATATAATTGGGGAGGCCGATGGTGTCGATCAGCCGCAATTGCTTCTCCAGCCACCAAGTATGGTCTTCTTCCGTGTCTTTCAGCAACTTCAACAGGATGTCCCGGGTTTCGAAGTCTTGCACCGACTCGCAGAAGGACATGACTTCACGCAAATGGGGGATGACCTTGTATTCATAGGCAAGGTCGTTGCGTAGCATCTCCGGGACATCCCGGCCTACCATGAGGGGGTCGCGCTTGGACAGGTCGGGCAAGCCTTCGAGAAACAGGATGCGTTTGATGAGTAGGTCGGCGTGGGTTTGTTCCTCCAGCATCTCGTGGCTGATTTGGGTGAACAGTTTATCCAGCCCCATGTCTTGGTACATGCGGGAATGGATGAAATACTGATCGATGGCGGTAAGCTCGCCGACCAGCAAGGCGTTGAGGTGTTCGATGACTTGGGGGTGGCCTTTCATATCCGACTCCTGTGGGAAAATGGTGGGGAAGGGGGCGGAAGTGCCTCCAACATGGATAAATTTAAGCAGAAATGCGTATACTAGTCACCCTAAAAATGCCGTTTAACGCGGACGCAGACCATTCCCCACTTTTAAAAGCGGCTGTCAGTCCGTGGGGAGGGCCGCCAAATCACTTTACTAGGTTACACGATGACAGAAATTCAATACGAAGTGCGTGAGAAAGACTTGATTGCGTTCAACGAACACTTGCTGGCCAACTCCAAACACATTCAGAAAACCGTCCAACGCCATCAGGCGATCATTCCGGGTGTGATTGCCGCCATTGCCTTGCTGTTGTTTTTTTACTTCAAGGACATCCCATCGGCCATTTTTGTCATTTTGACGGCGATGGTTTGGGGCTTGGGCGTCCCTCTTTTTTTAAAGTTGAACATGCGCAAGCAATTACGCCAAATGTACACCGAGGAGGAAAAAACCTGCATTCTCGGACGCTATGCCTTAAGGGTGGAAAAAGACAATCTGGTGGAAATTAGCGCCAATGGCGAGTCGAAACTTCCCTGGAAAAAAGTGTTGCGCATCGAGGTTGAAAAAAAATATGTGTTTGTCTTCGTCTCACTGGATGCCGCGCTGATCATTCCGCGCGACACCTTGGACAAGGGCTGCAACCTGCATGAATTTGTCAAAAACGTGGACGAGCGCATCGAACAGGCGGGTTGATCCTTTCCCGCCGCATTCCCTGTACTGGCCCAACCTTCCATTTAGCATCGCAAACTAGACTCTGCCATTATGATTTGCTTCAAATCGCTGGCCCTGCGCCGGGGAACAAGGCTGTTATTCGAGGATATCAGCTTCACCATCCATGCCGGCCAGAAAGTCGGCGTAACCGGGGCCAACGGAGCGGGGAAGTCCAGCCTGTTCGCGATGCTTCTGGGCAGCCTTCAGCCCGACCATGGCGAGTTGAGCCTGCCGCCCAATCTGGTCATCGCCCATGTCGCCCAGGAAACGGCGGCGGACAACCGTGCGGCGATTGAGTATGTGCTGGACGGGGATCGGGAATACCGCGCCATCCAAACCGAACTGGACCATGAGGAGGCAGGCGCGGACGGAATGCACCACGCCCACCTGCATGCCCAATTCGACGCCATTGGAGGTTACGATGCCAAGGCTAGGGCGGGACGCCTGATGAATGGCCTGGGCTTCAGCCCAAGCGACGAAACACGGCCAGTGGCCGAGTTTTCCGGCGGCTGGCGCGTGAGGCTCAATTTGGCCCAGGCGCTGATGTGCCGTTCCGACTTGCTGTTGCTGGACGAACCCACCAACCACCTGGACTTGGATGCCGTCATCTGGTTGCAGGATTGGCTGTCGGGTTACCAAGGCACCTTGCTGCTGATTTCGCATGACCGGGACTTCCTTGACGATGTCGCCGACCAAATTGTCAACATCGAAAATCAAGCCGTGACGCTCTACACCGGCAATTACACTGCCTTTGAAATACGGCGCGCCGAAATGCTCTCCCAGCGGCAGGCGGCATTCGAGAAACAGCAGCGCGAGATCGCCCACATCCGGTCCTATGTGGATCGCTTCCGCGCACAGGCCACCAAAGCCCGGCAGGCACAGAGCCGGCTCAAGGCGCTGGCGCGGATGGAGTTGATTGCCCAAGCCCATGCCGATTCGCCCTTCGATTTTGAATTCCTGCCCCCGCCGAAAATGCCCCGCCCCCTGCTGCGCTTCGACGGGGCGGCCATAGGCTATGGCAGCCAACCCATTGTTGAGAATATTGATCTGACCCTGTCCCCCGGTGACCGCATTGGTCTGCTGGGTGCCAACGGTGCGGGCAAATCGACCTTGATCAAGTCCCTTGCCGGTGTCTTGCCGTTATGCGCGGGTGAGCGTATTTGCGCCCAAGACTTGCGCCTGGGCTATTTCGCCCAACATCAGATCGAACAACTGACCATGGACGAAAGTCCCTTGTGGCACTTGCAACGGCTGGATGCCAGGGCGACTGAAAAAGCATTGCGTGGGTTTTTAGGCGGCTTCGACTTCCAAGGGGATAAGGCAATGGACTCCATTGCGCCGTTTTCGGGAGGCGAGAAAGCCCGGCTCGTCCTGGCCATGCTGATTTATCAGAGGCCGAACCTTCTCCTGCTGGACGAACCGACCAACCATCTTGATCTGGAAATGCGCTATGCCTTAAGCCTCGCCTTGCAAGATTTTGAAGGGGCGCTGGTTGTGGTTTCACATGACCGCTATTTGCTGCGCACCGTGGCCGACGGCTTTTGGCTGGTGTCAGATGGCCAGGCGGGGCAGTTTGACGGCGATTTGGAGGATTACCGCAAACTCCTCGGCGAACGGCGCAACGCCAAGGCTAGTGGTCAGGATTCCGTCAAATCCGGGGTTTCGCGTAAACACCAGCGACGGCAAGGCGCGGAAAAAAGGCTACAGCTCCGCCAATTCCAGCAGGTTTTGACCAAGGCCGAAAACAATCTGGCAAAGCTGGCCCAGGCCGGCCAAGCCGTCGAGACGCAACTTGCCGACCCTTCGGTTTACGAGCCGGCCAATAAAGATCGTTTGCAAACACTATTACAAGAAAAAGCGCGGTTAAAAAGCAAAATCGACGCAGCCGAAACCGCTTGGCTGGAGGCTGGCGAGTTGCTGGAATCCGCTGGGAAGGCGCTCGTTGATTGACGGGAATGGCTGGTTTTCCAGGTTATTCAACGCCACTTTATCCCCGTTGGCGGGAAACCTGGTTTGCGTCGCTGTCACGGAATTGGGCCTTGGTCATCGTCCAGCCCAATTGGCTGGGTTTGTGGAGTGCGCCGACTTGTCGCCGCCGCGCCGGCCAAACTAAGAAGTATAATACTTTTTTCCAAGGGGAATTGTCGCCATGCCAGATTTGTGGAAAAAGCTCATGGGCTGGGGCCGGGTCATTGTCGGTGGGCCATTGGGGATTTTGGCGTGGAGTATTTCCGCTGCCAGCGCGTTGGCCATCCTGATGTGGGGGCTGAGTACCGTCGCCATTCCCTTGTTAATGCTAAAAACGGCATCATGGGGGATTTGGGGGTTCGGCGTGTTGCGCGAATCGAAACTGCGCACTAAGGCGCTGGAAAAACCTGAACTGCCGCCGCCACCGACGGATTCCAAGCCCTAAGGATATTTACGGGATTAGTAACCGGTAAGTTGTTTTGGCATATAATCAAGAGTTATTCGATGGGCATTCTCGAGGATTTGAAGAAGGAGGCCAATACCTCGCGTATAGCAAGGGAACAGGCAGAACTCAGGCGAGCAGAGCTGGAAAGGATCTACCAAGCGGGAATCTGTCCGGCCATGCTGAGAATCCACAGTTACCTCCTTGAATTGGTCGAACAACTCGGCCTAGTGGATTTGCCAGTGACAGTCGGCTTTGATTTCCCAGGCATTGGAAGGATCGACAACTTGGTGCAGACGAATTATCGCGTTTCAATTGACAGCCATCGGGAGCCAAAATTCATTAAGCTTCTTTTCGAATGCACTACCCCGGAAGAAAGGCGGTATAACGTCATGCCAAAATCAGCCGGTGACGAGGCATGCCAGTTTCTTACCTTGCAAAATATTTTGTTTTCCGATTGGGCCATAAGAGATGTCAACCAAGAGGTTATAGGATTGGTCATCCAATGCAAATTGCGGTTTTGGGTCAGCTTGACTTTCATGGTGGATATACCCAGCGAGGGTATCAGGGTATCTTCTTATAATTTTGAGGGGCATAGGGAAAAGAGCTTTCTGGCGAGTTATCAAAGCATCGACGAACACTGGCTGGACAAATTAGGCCTTTATGTCTTGCGCAAGAATGACAGTTTCGGAAGGCTCCATATCTCCGAGGAACAGCGCAGCCGACTGCGAAAATTGGTGGAGGAGGGTAAAAAGCATCACGAGCATCTCGAGCATCGCAGCATCGACCATCAGCAGACACAAAATGCACAGGAAGGGCTTTTGCTTAAACTCCGCAGTATGTTCGCCAAGCCTAAGGCGTGAGGCATCATCAATAATCATAGGACACCTAATACCATGAAAAGCGAAAACCTTGTCACCTCAGCCCAAAAAGTTGATATTGACTGGACAAGTATTTCCAACTACTCAAGGCTCGTGGAGGAAGAAATCGATGAGTACTCGAGCATAGAGGTTACAGAGGGCTTGAAGGAAGGCGGTATCCACTCGCAGAAGGCGTGGGGATTCTGGTTTGATTATCTGTCGGAACGGGTGTGGAAAACTTCACTAACTGCCGAAACCCTCCAGTTCTGCGACGGCATTGGTGCCCCTAGAATCCTGAGCCTAGGTTGTGGATACGGTGGGGTTGAACTGGAGATCGCACAATCCCTCAAATCAGCCTATCAAATGACTGCTGTCGATCTCAATCCTGGCATTCTCGCCAAGGCTAGATCAGAGGCGCAGGCGAAGAATCTGAACATCCAATTCTTGCCACTTGACCTCAACTTCGTGCAGATAAAGGAAAAGTCGTTTGATCTGGTCATTGCCCACGCTTCCCTGCACCACCTGTTGAATCTCGAACATGTTTTCTCGCAGATTCACCGGGGCATGAAGGAACACGGCCGGCTGATTGTCCAAGACATCATCGGCAAGACACAAGTGATATTCTGGAAGCCGAATGTCGACTTCGCGATTGACTTGGTAAATAAGATGCCCCCCAAGTACAAAGCAGGTATCGTCCTCCCCCCGTATTTCGAGCCATCCATACAGATAGGGATGGAGGGCGTTCGGCAAGAGGAGATCGAGGCGCTGCTGAGTGACTACTTCACTCCCGTCAAGATGTTCAAATACGGATCGTTCATGCGGATGATATGCACACATCCAAATCTGGGGAAACGATTCGATCCCGACATCGAAGAAGACAGGCAGTATCTCCAACGCCTATTTGATCTGGATCTGCGGCAAATCGAAGAAGGAGTGCTTCGTCCCACTGAGATACTCGCCGTGTATGAGAAGAGGGATTTGGTCAACGTCGATGCGTTAAACGCCGAGGCGCATGCCCGAATGGACGCCTTTTTGACCAATGCGAAGATCCAATCGGAACAATCAATGCCAAGCCCATTTACATGGCTCCGGCAAAAACTACCGGTAAGCACAATCAAATGGCTCCGGCAAAAATTACCGGCAAGCATAATCATTTGGCTCCGGCAAAAATAGGGGGTGAACGCTTACTCCCAATACTGTTGAATTAAGCCTATGCAACAGAATCCGTAGGGCGGCAACCCTTTGCCGCCGAGGGAAGAACAAGTTCATTGTCGGCATGGGGATGCCGACCTACTCCTTAATTCAACAGTATTGACGCTTACTCCCCGTCCATCAACGGCACATGGTAAGTCATCAGTATTTTGCTGATTTCCTTACGCTTGGCTTCAATCAACCCGTTTAATTCTTCCTTCCTGCCCTTGTCGGGTATGCGGACGGCCATCGACATGGGGAAGTCGAATTTGATCCCTTGCTCCGAACGCATGGGGATTATTTCCAGCGGGCCAATTTTATCATGGTATTGCAGCCAGCCGGCGATAGGACCCCAAACGATGGCCATGTCCAGTTTCCCCTCTTTCATGTCTTTTTCCAGCCTCTCGGCAGTATTGACGGAGGCATCCCCGGTCATGGTTTGATAGGGGATGGCATGAGCGACTAGGTTATGCTTCAACAACCAATCGGTCGCGGGCGAGGCGTCGAACATGGCCAGTTTGAGCTTGGCCTTGCGTTCCTCGGTGAGGTTGGCGAGATCGTCAGGGGATTTGATATCGTCAAAACCGCGTTTTTTGACATACACCAAGGCATAAGTGGAATGGTAATAGGGGTTCGTCGTCGCCGCCATATCCGCCCCGGTGGGGTAGCCTATGATCACATCGCACTTGAATTCGCCGGTGTCGGCCAACTGGGCTTTGAGGGTGTTGCGGATAAACCCCATGCGTTGGGGAAACCAAGTATATTCCACCTTCTTGCCCAACTGTTTCCCAAACAGTTCGGCGATTTTATTTTCAAACCCTTGCTTTTTCTGATCGGAATAAGGCGGGTTGTTCGGGTCGGCACATACCTTGAAGGTTTCCCCCTCCCAAGCCTGCACGGCGGGCACGAGCAGCAAGCCGGTCAAGCCGGTCAATAGCAGTTTTTGTAGTCTCATTACGATTCGTTTCCTAATATTGCAATCTAAAGTTTTTTACTCACTGATGTTACGCACAAGTCGGCAAAGGGTTGCCGACCTACGGCGGTTATGGCCATTCCAGCCCCTAGACCGTAGACCCCTAGATCGTAGGGCGGCAACCCTTTGCCGCCAACGGTTTTGGTGGCTGCGCGTAACATCAGTTACTCACGCAACGGCGCAACGCTAAGAGCAAAGCATTGTGGGTAGTAACAATACGCGATTTTGAAGCCTAGACGCAGCTCGCTTTGACTTGAGATTGGAAAGGCAAAGCGCGCTTTGCCTGTCAAAGCAAGCTTTGACGCTCCAGCCCTCGGTCGATGCGTAACATCAGTTATAAAGGTCATTCACAAAAAAAACGCCCCGGCCGATTGCCCGGCCGGGGCGTAAATCAAGCAAATAAGCTGGAAAGTGTCAGTTTATTTGGCCGACGGCAAGGCAAACACGGTGAACACGCCACCCAGTTTAGAGTGGGCTTTCAGGCCGCCGTATGCGCCTACCGCGCCGAGGCCCTCGGTGCCTTCACTGAGGCCGGCCGCTTCGCCTATGCCCGCCCAACCGCCCAAACCGGAGAGGATGCCGACAAACTGTTTGCCTTTGTATTCCCAAGTGCTGACGTTGCCGATGATGCCGGACGGGGTTTTGAACCGGTAGAGTTCGGCACCCGTGTTGGCATCGCGGACTTTAAGGTAGCCTTCCAGCGTGCCGTAGATGACCACGTCACCCGCAGTGGCGACCAAGCCGCCCCACAAAGAGAACGGTTCGCTGATGTTCCACGCGATGGTACCCGTGGTCGGATCCCATGCGGTGAAGGAACCCATGTCGGTGCTGCTGTTCTTTTCGCCGGTCTTGACGTCTTTGCCAGCCGGGAAAATGTTCAAGGTTGCGCCAACGTAGGGCTGTCCAGCGGTGTACTCAACTTGGAACGGCTCGTAAGTCATGCAAGTGTGGTTGCCCGGAATGTAGACGAGCTTCGTCTTTGGCGACCAAGTGACTGGCGGCTGGTTCTTCGCGCCCATGGCGGACGGGCAGACCAAGTCGTCGTCAGCGGTGCCGGGCTTGCCGTCAGGGCCTGCGCCTTGCGCCTTGTCTTCGCCACCCGCTTGGGTGGAGTAGGCGGCGTTCAACACCGGACGGCCACTCTTCATGTCTACGTGGTCAACCCAGTTGGTGGCCTTATCGAACTTCTCGGCAATCAACAACTCGCCCGTTTCACGATCCAAGGTGTAGCCAAGGCCGTTGCGGTCGAAGTGAGTCAACAGCTTGGTGTGCTCTTTGCCTTCCTTGTCTTTCATCGGGGTGTCAACCAGCATCATTTCATTAATGCCATCATAATCCCATTCGTCATGGGGGGTCATCTGATAGACCCATTTCGCAACACCCGTATCCGCATCACGCGCCCAAATGGTCATTGACCACTTGTTGTCGCCTGGACGCTGCACCGGGTTCCAAGTGGATGGGTTGCCCGAACCGTAATAGATCAAGTTTAGCTTTGGATCATAGCTGTACCAGCCCCAAGTGGTGCCGCCGCCGATCTTCCACTGGTCCCCCTGCCACGTCTTCAAGCTCGAATCAGCGCCAACCGGGGCCATCTTGCCATCAGTCCAAGTTTGGGTTTTGGCTGGGTCAATTTTCATTTCCGCATCAGGGCCAGTGCTGTAAGCCTTCCACTGCGGGCTGCCATCTTTGAGGTTGTAGGCGGCAATGAAACCGCGCACACCGTATTCACCGCCGGAGATACCGGTGATGACCGAGTTCTTCACAACCAAAGGCGCATTGGTGTTGGTTTCGCCTTTCTTGGTGTCACCGTTCTTAGCCTTCCAAACCAATTTGCCCGTCTTGGCATCCAGTGCGATCAAAGTCGCATCGCCTTGGGACAAGAATATCTTGCCGTCGCCATAAGCCAAGCCACGGTTGACCACGTCACAGCACATCACACCGATGACTTGAGTCTGGTCAGTGCCCGGGTCGGCAGCGTACTGGTATTCCCAGACGATGCTTTGGGTTTCCTGGTTCAAAGCGTAAACTTTGTGGGGATAGCCGGTGTGTATGTAGATCAGCCCATTGACGATCAGCGGGCCGCCTTCATGACCACGCAGGGCACCCGTTGAGAAGGTCCACATGGGTTGGAGGTTCTTCGCGGTGTCTTTGTTGATCTGGGACAGAGGGCTGTAGCGGGTTCCATAGTAATCACCGCCCCAAGTGGGCCAACTACTGGGGTCCTTGGACAGGCCTTCGATTTCGGGGTTAGCTTGAGAAATGCCGGACACCGACAGCAGTGCTGCAACGGAAGTGGCCACCAGCCAATTGTTTACGGGTTTTTTCATTTGTTTCCTCCTCGTAAGCCCCTTGCGGAGTACGGTCAGTTAATGCCAAGTTAAAACTAAAGCCTAAGGACGGATTCTTTATTGTTGTGGGATATTTCCTTAAGATAAGGAGAAAAGAAATCTCCCACACAAGCCCGTCTGGGTGCATAAAATGAATTATTTCAAGGTAAATGTCAAGATGAATCGCCGATCATTCGCGGCTTTTCGCAAAAAATCAGCTTTCGGACGGGGATGATCCAGTAAACTTGCGCCTGTGTCGGATGCCAGTGTTGATCGTGTCCTGTGGGCCACCGTCAATTTTCGCAGTATTTTTCTAGGAAAAAAACGTCAAAATGACTTAAAATTAAGCTCGCACCCCAAATCAAGGGAAGCGGACATTTGCTTTTTTAAGACCTTCCCACCGTTTTTGATTGCCTTGGAAGAATCGACATGTTCAAACGGCTTTTATGTTGCGCGATCTTTTTTTTCGCCTCCGTGGCACTTGTTCCGGCGAACAGCACGGAGTTGAACCTGAAGGAGGTTGCCTCGGGCGTATTCGTGCATCAGGGCATCCATGCGTTGCCGGATCGGCAAAATCAAGGGGAAATCGCCAACATCGGCTTTATCGTCGGGGAGCGATGCGTGGCAGTCGTCGACTCGGGCGGAAGCCCCGCACAAGGCCGTGCCCTTAAAGCCGCGATCAAGGGGATGACCAAAGTCCCGATATGCCATGTCATCAATACCCACGCCCACCCTGACCATATTTACGGTAACAGTGCCTTCAAGGAACCCGGCGTTGCTTTTGTCGGTCACAGGAAATTGGCTCAAGCCATGGCTGCGCGAGCGCCCTATTTTCTGGAAAAGGCGGGCCGTGATTTGGGGTTGGTTCTTAAGCAGGAGGATTTCATTGCCCCCAGCCAAATCGTGGAATCGACCTTGGAACTGGACTTGGGCGGGCGCAAATTGACGCTGACCGCCCACGGACCTGCCCACACCGACAACGACCTGAGTGTTTTCGACGACAAGACCCGGACATTGTGGCTGGCGGATTTGTTATTCATGGGCCATCTGCCGGTGGTCGATGGCAGCCTTTCCGGCTGGCTGAAGGAATTGGCAAAATTAACCAAGATCGAGGCCAAGCTGGCAATCCCCGGCCACGGGCCGGTCGCCAGCGAGTGGCCCAAGGCGGCGGATGCCGAAATACGCTACTTGGAGATGTTGAGAAACGAAATTCGCGTGTATATTAAGCAAGGTAAAACCATGGAACAGGCCATGGCGGAGGTGGGGCAGTCGGCACGGGGGGATTGGCAATTGTTCGACGACTTCCACAAGCGCAACATCGCCACCGCTTTCGCCGAATTGGAGTGGGAAGACTGACCCTAAATCCTGTAGGGGCGGATGAATTCGCCCCTACAAATGTTTGTTGCATGACATCCGATATCGACTTACAGCGTTTTTAATTCCAATTGATTACGTTGTTTAAGTTTTGAAATCGTTGGCGGCAAAGGGTTGCCGCCCTACAGTCCTTGTTACGCAGTAGGTCGGCAATCCTTTGCCGACATGGGCGTAAAGTAACTAAATAGATATAGAAAACGCTGTAACTCATTCACTAGGGGATAAACAAATGAAAACCAAGATTTATATCAAGTCATTTTGCCTTTTGCTTGTAGGCTTGATGTTCGTGAATATGGCACTGGCCGCCGGTGAAGAAGACGCCGTTTGGAACAATGCGCTGAAGCAGAAGCACTTCGGCGACCGCGCCATTGACGAAAGCGCCGCCACCATCGAACTGACGGCACCTTACCGCGCCGAAGACCCCGCGTTGGTCCCCATTTCAATCACTGCAAAAACCCCGCAAACCCCGGGCAACTATATCAAGACCATCACGCTGATTATCGACAACAACCCGGAACCCTTCGCGGCGGCTTTCCATTTCACGCCCGAAAGCGGCAAGGCGGACATCGCCACCCGGCTGCGGTTTAATGCTTACACGAACATCCGCGCCATCGCCGAAACCAATGATGGCAAACTCAGCATGGTCAAGGCATTTGTCAAGGCCAGTGGCGGCTGTTCCGCCCCCATCGGTGCCGACTTGGATGCGGCGATGGCGCGCATGGGCAAAATGAAATTCAAGCTGGAGGGCGACAAGATTGTCCCGAACCAACCCAACCAAATCCAGTTGCTGGTCAGCCATCCCAGCATCAGCGGCATGCAGATGGACCAAATCTCCCGCCAGATCAAACCGGCCCATTTTGTCAATCAAGTCAAAGTGAGCTTCAACGGCAAGCCGGTCATCAGTGCGGAAACCGATATCGCCCTCAGCACCGATCCGAACTTTCGCTTCTTTTTCGTGCCTGACAAGGCCGGTGAGTTGAAGGCCGAAGTCAAGGATAATCTGGGCAAGGAGTTTTCCTACACGCAGGCGGTTTCCCCATAGGGATAACATCCCTCCAAGGGATGTTATCCCTTTTAAATTGCGGAGTTCCCATGCTGATCCCAAAACAAACAATCCTTGGCGCATTGTTTCATGCGGCCTTGCTAACGGGCGTGGCTTGTGCCGCCGGAACACCCAATCAGGAGACTCAGCCTATGCAACTGGAATCCACCGCTTTTTCCCACCAAGGGGAAATACCCGTTCGATTCACCTGCGACGGCAGCGACATTTCCCCGGCTTTAAATTGGTCCGATTTGCCAATAGGCACCAAAAGCCTGGCCTTGATTGTGGACGACCCGGACGCACCCGACCCGAAAGCCCCCAAAATGACTTGGGTGCATTGGGTGCTATACAACCTCCCGGCAGATGCCAAAGGACTGCCTGAGGCGGTCAAGGCGGGCAATCTCCCTGCTGGGACAAGGCAGGGGCTTAATGATTGGAAACGCACCGGCTACGGTGGCCCCTGCCCGCCCATCGGGCAGCATCGCTATTTCCATAAGGCGATTTCCGAAAATAAAATCCCCCGTTGTAGGGCGTCCTTCAGGGCGCATTGGTGGCCTGAAGGCCACCCTACGGGTATAGACATTCTCGTAAATGTCCTAAGTTAGCGGCACATCGCAATGTAGGAGAGGGCTTTAGCCCACGACCAGACACCTATCGCAGCCTGAAGGCAGCTCCTGCGGGGCTTAACTTAATGGCAGTGAGCCAACCCCTAGGTTCACATCCTTGTGACTGGATTCCGGCAGTCCATGCCGGAATGACGGGCCTCTTACACTTGTGTATAACGGCGAGAGCTCCGCTTGGGAATGCTGTTCTGGAAGCTCCTGCTTCCCGGGCCATCGGAAGCCTTAGCTTCCAAGAAATAGGTTCCCAAGCGGAGCTTGAGAACCAGCGTAGATAAAAAAACCGACTCGGTCTTCAAGCCAAGTCGTTTTTTTTAGTTGACATTTAAACAACCGTTTAATACTATCGTTTCTAACGTTAATTTCAAACAGATGTTTTAAACATGTCCGATTCCCCCTGCAACGATCCAAGCCGTGACCGGTTGCTCTTGGCTGCTGTGGAAATTTTTGCCGAGCGAGGCTTCCGCGATGCCACCGTGCGCGAAATTTGCGCCAAGGCCGAGGTCAACGCCGCTTCTGTGAATTATTACTTCGGCGGCAAGGAGAAGCTTTACGCCGAGGCGCTGGCCTTCGCTTTATGCCAAGCCAACCAGCGCTATCCGCTGGGCGATGCCTTGAATTTAGGCTTACCGGCTGAGCAGCGCCTGATCGCATTCATTCAGGTGTTCCTGCATAAGTTGATGGACAACACTGCGTTAGGCCACCATGGCAAGCTGATTGCCCGCGAGATTGCCGACCCCACCAGTGCCTTGGATGGAATCATCAACACTGCCATAGCACCCCAGTTCGCCATGCTTAAAGAAGTGATTCCAAGCTTGGTTGGGCCGGGATGGTCAGAGTCAGACATTTATCGCTGCATATTGAGCATTGTCGGCCAATGTTTGATGTACAAGCATTCCCGCTCCGTCGTCGACCGTATTTGTCCCAATGTCATCGCCAGCCCAGACGAAATAAAAAGCACCGCAGACCACATTGCCAAATTTTCGCTGGCCGCACTCAACCACCTACGCAGAGAGGGGACGCAAGCATGAACCATATCGCATTAAAAATGCTCATGGGCGACCGGGGCAAGTATTTGGGCATCGTCATGGGGCTGACCTTCGCCTCGTTGATCATGACCCAGCAGCCGGCGATTTTCGTCGGGATTCTGAGCCGCACTTTCAGCTTCATCGACGACACCGGGCTGCCGGACATCTGGGTGATGGACCCCAAGGTGCAGTTCGTCGATGACATCAAACCTTTGCAAGACACTGTGCTGTACCGGGTGCGTGGCGTGGCCGGGGTGGGTTGGGCCATGCCCCTTTACAAGGGCTTGTTGAAGTCGCGGCAGTATGACGGAACTTTCCAGACCTGCAACGTCGTCGGCTTGGACGATGCCACCCTCATCGGTGGCCCCCCGATCATGCTGGAAGGCAAGCTGGAAGACCTGCGCCGCAGCGATGGGGTCATCGTGGACATCGACGGGGCCACGGAGAAGCTGGGCAGGCCGTCGAAAGTGCCGGGAGGCAAGCCCGAGCCCCTGAAAGTCGGCGATGTCCTGGAATTGAATGACAAACGCGCCATTGTGGTAGGCCTCGCCAAGACGACGCGAACCTTCCAATCCCAACCGGTGATCTACACCACTTATAGCCGCGCCCTTAGTTACGCCCCCAAAGAACGCAAGCTGTTGTCTTTCGTACTGGTTAAAGCCATGCCCAGCCAGGATGTCCCTGCGCTGGCGCAACGCATCCGCAAAACCACAGGGCTTGCCGCCTACTCCCATCAGGAGTTCAAGGACCTCACCGTCAATTATTACCTGAAGAACACCGGCATTCCCATTAACTTCGGCGTGTCCGTGGCCTTGGGCTTCATTGTGGGCGCGGCCATCGCCGGGCAGACTTTTTACAACTTCACCTTGGAAAACCTGCGCCAATTTGGCGTATTGAAGGCCATGGGCGCGAGCAACTGGACCTTGCTGCGGATGATCCTGCTACAGGCGGTCCTGGTGGGTTCCATTGGCTATGGTTTGGGCGTCGGCTTGACCGCGTTATTCGGTTATGCCATGCGCAACACCATCCTGGCCTTCAAATTTCCTTGGCAATTGCTCGCCTTCAGCGGAGCGGGCGTGACTTTGATCTGCATCTTCGCGGCACTCATCAGCATCCGCAAAGTCATCAAGCTGGAACCGGCCATCGTCTTCAAGAGTTAAGCCAATGGAGGCACAAACCACAGCGGCCGTGCGCTGTAACGGCGTGTTCAAGACCTACGACACCGGCGGCGACAAGGTCGTCGCCTTGGGCGGCATCGACCTTGAAATCCGCATGGGCGAATTGATGATGCTGGTCGGCCCTTCCGGCTGCGGCAAGACCACGTTGATTTCAGTGATCGCCGGCATTCTCGACCAGGACTCGGGTTCGTGTGAAGTGTTCGGTGAAGACCTGTGGCACATGCGCAGCGGCGAGAAACTGAAGTTCCGCGCCCGCAACATTGGCTTCGTGTTCCAAGCCTACAACCTGCTGCCTAGCCTCAACGCCATTGAGAACGTGTCGATCCCGTTAATTATCAACGGACTTAAACGCCAGGCGGCGGAACGGCAAGCCGCCAAGGTATTGGAGCAAGTGGGTCTGGGCACACGCGGCAAGTCCCTGCCATCGGAGCTTTCCGGCGGGCAACAACAGCGTGTGGCCATCGCCCGTGCACTTGTCCACAATCCCAGGCTCATCGTTTGCGACGAACCCACCAGCGCCCTCGACCATGAAACCGGCCACAACGTCATGGAACTGTTGAAGCAGGTGGCCTTGCACCATGACCGCGCCTTGGTCATCGTCACCCATGATTCAAGGATTTTTGGATTCGCCGACCGCATCGCCCGCATGGACGACGGACATATCGACAAGGTGGTGGATTCGGCGGAAAAACTGCAGGGGCAGGTTCAAAACCCGCCCCAACCCAATGCTGTTGACACAGGATTTTTACGTTCGCCCTGAGCTTGTCGAAGGGTGAATGGAAAAACCAAATAACTAACTGATGTTACGCAGGGAGCGCCAAAGCTTGCTTTGGCCCGGATTGGGGTTGGAGCGCCAAAGCTTGCTTTGGCAACCTATCCGTCAAGGCTTCGCCTTGATGTCAAAGCAAGCTTTGACGCTCCAGCCATGGGTCCATGCGTAACATCAGTAACTAAAAACCAAACCATTCATGGTTCGACAGGCTCACCACGAACGGCTGTGTCAACAGTATTGGCCCTACGACCGCACCCCAAAGATTTGGAACCCGCGCACATATTTTTTGGAAACCAAAATGCTACCCAAATACACCCTACCCTTACTTGCCGCCGCAGGGTTCGCCTTCGGCATTTACTCCGTGGTCCACGGCAACCAGCCCACGCCCATCGCCCAGCCCATCGCCCAGCCGGCGAACTCGCCCTACCCGTCCTTCATCGCCGGGGCGGGCATCGTCGAGGCCAAAAGCCAGAATATCTCCGTCGGGACACCGCTGGGGGGCATCGTGCAGCAAGTGGCGGTCAGGGTCGGCGACAAGGTCAAGGCGGGTGACATTTTGTTTCGCATCGACGACCGCGAAACCTTGGCCGAATTGGGCGTCCGCAAGGCCAATCTGGCCCGATCCAAGGCTGCGGTTGGCGAAGCCGAAGCCTCTGTCAACGACACCAGAACCCTGCTCGAACTCATCGAGGCAGTGACGGACCGGCGCGCCATCAGCACGGAAGACCTGGATCGTAGGCACAATGCCCACTTGATCGCCAAAGCCCGGCTGGAGAGCGCCCGCGCCCAAGTCATGCAAACCGAGGCAGAATTGGTTGGCACGCAGACCACCCTCGACCGGCTGGTCGTGCGCGCCCCGGTGGCCGGCGAGGTGTTGCAGGTCAATATCCGCCCCGGCGAATTTGCCCCCGCCGGGGTGGGCGCCACACCGCTGATGGTTCTCGGCAACCTGGACCAATTGCATATCCGCGTGGACATCGACGAAAACGATGCTTGGCGCTTCCGCAAGGAGGGCAGGGCGGTGGCCTATTTGCGCGGCAACCGGCAGTTCAAGACGGATTTGAAACTAGTCTGGGTGGAACCCTATGTGGTTCCGAAGAAATCCCTCACCGGGGACAGCACCGAGCGGGTGGACACCCGTGTGCTGCAAGCGCTCTACAGTTTCGACCGTGCTTCCCTGCCGGCTTACGTCGGGCAGCAAATGGATGTGTTCATCGAAGCCCCGGACACTGGCTCCGGGCAGCCGCCCAAGCTTCAACCAGACCAAGGAGGGCCGCGTTCATGAGATGCGTGACAATGTGGCGTAGGGCGGCCTTCGGGCCGCCTGGCGGGCTGAAGCCCGCCCTACAAACCGCAGCATGGGCCACCATGGTCACCCTGCTTGCCGGTTGTGCCGTCGGACCGGACTATGTGCCACCCAAAGTCGAAACCCCGGCAAAATGGACAGAAGCCCCCTTGGCCAAACAGAATTCGCTGCATTTGGACGACTGGTGGAAAACCTTCAACGACCCGGTGTTGAACCATCTCATCGGCGAAGCCATCCTTTCCAATCTGGATTTGAAGATCGCCCAAACCCGCATCCGCGAGGCCCGTGCCGATTACTGGCGTACCATCGCCACCGGTTTGCCCGGCATCAATGCCCGTAGCAGCCTCATCCGCCGTGGCAACAATATCAATGTCGCCAATCAAAGCACCGGTGCCGGCGGCGGCGCACCTGTGGGAAGCAATCAAACCTACGACATCTTCCAGAACGGCTTCGACGCCTCCTGGGAATTGGATTTATTCGGCGGGGTGCGACGTGCCGTGGAATCCGCCGACGCCAACCTGGAGTCGGAAGAAGAAAACCGCCGCGATGTGCTGGTGACCTTGCTTGGCGACGTGGCCCGCACTTACATCGACCTACGCTCCAATCAACAGATGTTACGGGTGACCCGGAACAATCTGCAAAGTCAGGAAGACACCCTCCAACTCACCAAACTGCGGCATCAGGCGGGTTTGACCTCGGAATTGGAAGTGGCGCAAAGCGAGGGACTGACGGCGGAAACCCGCGCCCAAGCGCCCGTTTACGAAACCGCCGTCAAGCAGTCCATCCACGCTTTGAGCATCTTGCTTGGCCACCCGCCTGGCAACCTGTCCAAACGCCTGGAAACCGAAGCCCCCTTGCCTGTCAGCACCGATCCCGGATTGGCCGACCTGCCCGCAGAACTGTTGCACAGGAGACCCGACATCCGCAAGGCCGAACGCAAACTGACGCAAGCCAATGCCGATATTGGTGTCGCCACGGCGGAGCTTTATCCCAAAATCACCCTGACCGCCTTCTTAGGGATGCAAAACACCAACCTCGCCGCCTTGACACCCGTCGGCAAATCCTGGTCCGCCGCCTCCGCCATCACCATGCCGATCTTCAACTGGGGGCGGATACAGGCCAATATCCGCGCCAAAGAAGCCCTCAACGAACAAGCTTTCCTCAACTACCAGTCCACCGTGCTGAAAGCCTACAGGGAAGTGGAGGATGCCCTAATCGCCCACGTTGAAGAAGGCCAACGCATCGCGGCATTGCAGCAGGCGGTGGAAGCCCAACAACTTTCCTTGAGCCTTTCCACCGAGCGCTGGCGCAAGGGTCTGTCCGCATACTTGGATGTGCTGACCGCCGAACGTGCATTGCTCCTGACGCAGCGGGAACTGGTGGACAGCCATGCCAGACAATCGGCCCAACTGGTCGCTTTGTACAAAGCGCTGGGCGGTGGCTGGCAGGCGGGGGAAAGCCAGAAAGGCGGCTGATCCAAAAAAAGCGCACCGAGACCGACTCGGTTTTAAAAACCGAGTCGGTCTATCCAAGTTAAGAAATTCTTCATTTACCAAGCCATAGGCAGCGAAAGCCATTTTATTGACGACTTATTGTGGCAGCATTATCAGGGCTTTCCCTTCACGCCTGAGCCAGGAAAAACCCCATGAACACGCCACCACCGCCGACTCGACCAGCACCATCGCCCCCCTCTTCCGCCATCTCGCCGCTGCTTGAAACCGGTTCCCCTCGCTTTTTTGACCGGGAACTGCGCAAGCGGATAAGGCTGTTGAGTGTGTTGTTGGCGAGGGTGCTAAAAGCCCAGGCCGACCCCGACACATTTCAAACCCTTCAAGAATTAAGGCTGGGTTTTGCCCGATTGCGCAAGCAGGATGACAAGAATCTGCGCGATCACTTAATGCAAACCCTGGATAGGCTGTCTCCCGACATTCTCGGTCAGATGGTGCGGGCTTGCCAGCTTTACTTCAATTTGGCAAACAGCGCGGAGGAAGCCTTTCAATTGAAGCTTCGCCGGGAACAGGCCGGGGAAGGCGGTCATTTTTGGAAAAGCTCGTTTCGCGACACCTTGATGCTGTTCCGCGAAGAAGGCATGAGCCGGGGCGATTTGCAGGGTTTGTTGGACAAGCTTTATTACCAACCGGTATTAACCGCACACCCCACCGAGGCAAAACGGCGCACCATCATCGAAGCCCTGCGCAAAATCTTCGACAATATCGAAAAATTGGATGATCCTCGCTCGCGTGGCTTTTTTCGCGGGCAGACCATCGAGCATTTGCAAACCCAGATTCAAATCCTGTGGAAAACCGACGAGTTGCGTGCGCGCAAACTGGAGGTGCGGGATGAAATTGGCAATGGGCTGTTTTACTTCCCCAACTCCCTGTTTCAGGCGGCTACCGAGGTATACCGGAACCTTGGCATGGCAGTGCGCGATGCGTTTAAAGAGGAAGCGGCGGAAATCCACATCCCCGGCTTCCTGCGGTTTGGATCATGGATAGGCGGGGATCGCGACGGCAACCCCAACGTCAAGGCGGAAACGACCGTCCTCGCCTTGCGCATGCAGGCGCAGGTCGTGCTGGAGGAGTATGTCCGCCGTCTGGAGGCTTTGGACGACGAGCTTTCCCTTTCCGGACGCTTTTGCAATCCTTCCGAGCAATTTCTGCGTGGCTTGGAGAAGGACAACCAATTTGCGGAACATGCCTTCCCCCACTTGGGCAAGCTTTTCGCCGACGAGCCTTACCGGCGCAAAGTGGCGATAATGCGCTACCGCATCCAGCGCAATCTGGCCGCCGTCACCTCGCAAATCAATGGCGAACCGGCCAGCCATGAGGAGGATCGCTATGTTAGCGCCAAGGCTTTCCTTAAAGAACTGCAAATCATCCGTGACTCGCTCATCGGCCATGGCGATGCCGCCATCGCCGCCAGCGGTTTGCAGGACACCATCCGCCTGGTGGAAACATTTGGATTCCACCTGATGCAATTGGACCTGCGCCAGGAATCCACCCGTCATTCCGAAGCGGTCGCCGAAATTTTCCAAGCCGCATTGGCTATCGACTACCTCGGCCTCTCTGAAGGACGCCGCATTGAACTGCTGGCCGAGGGCATCGCCAACCCCAATGCGTTCGAATACGACTTGCAAGAGCTGACCCCGGCCACCGTGGAAATATTGCATCTGTTCCAAGTCATCGCGCAGATGCGCAGGGAGATAGGGCCTGAATGCTTTGGCCGTTACGTAATCTCCATGACCCACAGCGCGAGCAACGTGCTGGAGGTGCTTTTCCTGGGTGCGCAACACGGCTTGGCGGGCCGGATCGCCGGCAGGATTTATTGCCATCTCGGTGTCAGTCCGTTGTTTGAGACCATTCGGGACATGGAGCATATCGAGGCGGTGTTGACCACCCTGCTGGACAATCCCCTCTACCGCGATTGCTTGGAGGCCATGGGCGATGGCCAAGAAATCATGCTGGGCTATTCCGACTCCTGCAAGGATGGCGGCATTCTTGCCAGTGCCTGGAATCTCTATGAGGCACAAAAAAAGATCATCGCCATCACTGAGGCACGGGGCATTTCCTGCCGCATATTCCATGGCCGGGGAGGCACCGTCGGACGGGGTGGCGGCCCGACCCATGAAGCCATCCTGGCGCAACCGCCCGGCACGGTGCTAGGGCAAATCAAATTCACCGAACAGGGCGAAACCATATTCTATAAATACAACAACCGTGAGACCGCCGTCTACGAATTAACCGTGGGCGTGACCGGCCTGATGAAGGCCAGCGTCAACCTAGTTCGCCCGGCGCAGGCCGATGCCGAGGAGTACGGAGAGCTGATGGCTGCCATCGCCAAGCGGGGGGAGGACAGCTTCCGGCAATTTACCGAGCAAGAGCCCGGGTTTTTGGATTATTTCCATGAGGCGACACCGCTCAATGAAATTGGCTTGATGAATATCGGCTCGCGCCCCTCTTACCGGAAAAAGGGGGATCGGTCCAAATTCTCCGTGCGGGCCATTGCCTGGGTATTCGCTTGGGCGCAATCCCGTCAGACCCTGCCGGCTTGGTATGGCATAGGCACGGCATTGGAAGAATACCGAGGCGAAGATCAGCACAATTTAGAAAAATTGCGCGCTCTTTACCGTGACTGGCCGTTTTTGCGCTCGCTACTGGGCAAGACTCAAATGTCACTCTCAAAATCGGAGATGAAAATAGCCAAGGGATATGCTGGATTATGCCAAGATGCGGAGGTTGGCGAACGTATTTACGGATTGATCGAAGCCGAATACCTCCGCACCTGCTCCCAAGTCTTGGAGATCGCTGGCTTAAATTGTTTGTTGCAGGAAGATCCCATGCTTGCGGTTTCACTGGCCCGCCGCAATATTTTCCTTGACCCCTTGAACCATCTACAAATCAGTCTATTGCGAAAGCTTCGAAAATTCCCGGAAGCTCCAGGCGTGGAGAACCCTTGGACAACGGTGCTACTGCGCACGATTAATGCCATTGCGGCGGGCATGCGGAATACGGGGTAAGGCAATCCCGCACGACTTTCCAAACAGTCGGGGAAAAGCGTGTTAAAATTCGCACTTCAGCCATATCGCGTAACGGTCATTGTAATTTAGTCTCGAAATGTAATTGACGTTTATGGCGTTTCAGTCGCACAATTGTGCTACGAACATCGATTTGAAAATTTCCTTAACCTACCTATTTCGATAATGCAAAGGACATAATAACCATGAACAGTCGTCTGAAATTAACCACGGTAGCCGTCCTCATGTCAGGTCTGGTGCCAATTTCCGCTCATGCGGTCACTGCCGTCGTCGCACAGGACACCTATGTTTGCTCTTGGTCTCCCGATCAGGCTTTCGGCAATCCATTTGGCCCCGACAACACAATTACAACGATGGTCCATGGGGCTCAGTGTTCCTCTCAGATTCAATTTGACATTCCGGCGGGGCTCTTGCGGAAGGATGTAGGCAAAGCCACCCTTTATGTCTTTATGCAGGATATATTCGCACCGGGCGAGTTAAACATTAACCGAATCGCACCGTCAGGCATCGCAGGCCCATGGAACGAAAGGGATCTGACGTACAATGGTTTTATTAATGATTACCAGCCGCTCGCTCCAGTACAAACCACCAACTTGGGTAGCGTAGCGTGGTTCTGGTATACGATTGATGTCACTGATTGGGTTAAAGATTGGACACCGACTACCTTAGACGGCACTCCGGCAGTTGCCAATTATGGCATCAATGTCAGGAGCGGGCAGGGGGCGATTTTCTACATCAATACCAAGGAAAACACCCAATTCAGTCATCCCGCCTTTATTGACATTACCACCGTTAGTGCTGGAGCTACCGGCGCAACGGGTCCCGTTGGCGCAACCGGGCCGAAAGGGTCCACCGGACCGATAGGCTTGACCGGATCGACTGGCGCAACCGGGCCTACCGGTGCAACGGGCGCAACGGGGTCTACCGGGGCGGCTGGCGCAACCGGGCCAATAGGGCTCACCGGGCCGATAGGCGCAACCGGGTCTACCGGGGTGGCGGGCGCAACCGGGTCTACCGGGGCGGCGGGCGCAACGGGGCCGATAGGGCTTACCGGGCCGATAGGCTTAACCGGGCCGACTGGCGCGAATTCGACGGTTCCCGGGCCGACCGGGCCGATAGGGCTTACCGGGCCGACTGGCGCGAATTCGACGGTCCGCGGGCCGACCGGACCGATAGGGCTTACCGGGCCGACAGGCTTAACCGGGCCGACTGGCGCGAATTCGACGGTCCCCGGGCCGACCGGGCCGATAGGGCTTACCGGGCCGACTGGCGCGAATTCGACGGTCCCCGGGCCGACCGGGCCGACTGGCGCGAATTCGACGGTCCCCGGGCCGATGGGGCCGATAGGCTTAACCGGGTCGAAAGGTGATATCGGTGTGACAGGCGCAACCGGATCAACTGGTCCCACCGGACCCACCGGCACGGCACTTTTGAGCGGCGCGACTGGACCGACCGGGGGCGTAGGCGGCAATGGTGATTTCTTCATCAACACCACGGTAAATACAATCTCGGGGCCTAAGGCCAACGACACATGGCCACCGGGCGTTTCCACGATTGGACCGCAAGGCATGTGGCTTAGCTCAAAGTCAAGCATCACAAGCGCGGCAAACCAAACGTTCTACCTTTCGGCGTTTGGTGCCACAAGCTTCGCAGTGAACGCCGTCGCTGGAGGTGTTCAGACGATACTTCCTGGTGACTGCAAAGTATCGAACCTGATGGTGGAGGTGACTCCGAATCCAGCGGCTACGAACCCGAACGGATCAATGGTGGGACGGACGATCAGCCTAGTGGTCAATGGCGTTATTGATCCTGCGTTCTCTTGCACCATAGCGGCGGGCGGAAGCGTGAATCTCACGGAAGGGTGTAGTGTCACTCTGCCAAGTACTCCGATCACTGCAGGAAAATTGATCAATTGGTCTACTAGCGGCGGAGTTGTGGCTAGCGGATCAGCCGCATGGATTAGTATTGCCACCCGCTGCAATACGGTCACTCCATAATGACTCGTTTCCAAAGTATTGGATAGGTTCTGCAGACACCCTTAGGCCACCGTGGCTTCAACCACGGCGGTCAATGGCTTTGGCAATAATGACAATGACAAACCGGACGCGCTTATGCCGGCCGGTTTTTTTTATGAGCGTATCATCACGAAGAACATCGATTTGAAAATTTCCCTAACCTACCTATTTCGATAATGCAAAGGACATAATAACCATGAACAGTCGTCTGAAATTAACCACGGTAGCCGTCCTCATGTCAGGTCTGGTGCCAATTTCCGCTCATGCGGTCACTGCCGTCGTCGCACAGGACACCTATATTTGCTCTTGGTCTCCCGATCAGGCTTTCGGCAATCCATTTGGCCCCGACAACACAATTACAACGATGGTCCATGGGGCTCAGTGTTCCTCTCAGATTCAATTTGACATTCCGGCGGGGCTCTTGCAGAAGGATGTAGGCAAAGCCACACTTTATGTCTTTATGCAGGAAATATTCGCACCGGGCGAGTTAAACATTAACCGAATCGCACCGTCAAGCATCGCAGGTCCATGGAACGAAAGGGAGCTGACGTTCGATGGTTTTATGAACAGTTACCAGCGGCTCGCTCCAGTAAAAATCACCAGCCTGGGTAGCATAGCGTGGATCTGGTATCCGATTGATGTCACTGATTGGGTTAAAGATTGGATCCCGGCTACCTTAGGTGGCACTCCGGCAGTTGCCAATTATGGCATCAATATCTGGAGCGGGCAGGGAGCGATTTTTTACATCAATACCAAGGAAAACACCCAATTCAGTCATCCCGCCTTTATTGACATTACCACAGTCAACGCTGGAGCTACCGGCGCAACGGGTCCCGTTGGCGCAACCGGGCCGATAGGGCCAATAGGGCTCACCGGGCCAATAGGGCCAATAGGGCTGACCGGGCCGATAGGGCTCACCGGGCCAATAGGGCCGATAGGGCTCACCGGGCCGATAGGGCCGATAGGGCTCACCGGGCCAATAGGGCCGATAGGGTTCACCGGGCCGATAGGGCCGATAGGGTTCACCGGGCCGATAGGGCCAATAGGGCTGACCGGGCCAATAGGGCCGATAGGGTTCACCGGGCCGACGGGAGCCACCGGGGCATCCGTTCAAGGCATAGCCTTTAGCTCCAAAGGTGCCGCGAATAATCTGGGGACACCTTTGCCGGTTTTTTTGTCTCCGTTAGGAATGGCTGCGGGTACTTTAGAATTACAGGCTGCTCAGATGTTGGTACCAGGCAACTGCTCAGTCAACAATTTAATCGTCTCAGCAAGCGTGGCGGGCACGTTGGGCCCATATGTGAACAAGACAATCACCCTAATGAAAAACGGCGTTGACGCCATCCCTTCCCTGACTTGCACCATCAAGCTTGCAAATAGCCCAGGTGCTGGCCCACATGGCACTGATGGCTGTACACCTGCTCCTATCAATCCGGCGGTGGATTTCATAGCCGGCGACTTTTTAAATTGGAAAACTGAGGGTGTCAATGGTACCTCGGTAAACATCAATATAGCCACGACTTGCAATACGAAGTAGGAAGTTATTGACCGGCGGCAGGGAAATGCGAACATCCATCGACCGGCGCGGTGTCACACTGCGCCGGTTGATGGCCCTTGCCAAAACTATCGGTTTGCCGTCCGGTTTTTTGCCATCAGCGTGTAAATGGTCGGAATCACATAAACCGTGAACGCCGTGCCGACCGCCAAGCCCCCGACGATCACCCAGCCGATCTGCTGGCGGCTTTCCGCCCCCGCCCCGGTGGCAAAGGCCAACGGCACTGCGCCTAGGATCATCGTCAGGCTCGTCATCAATATCGGCCGCAAGCGCAGCATGGCCGCCTCCACCACCGCCTCCTTGACACCCCTTCCCTGTTCTTGCAACTGGTTGGCAAATTCGACAATCAAAATGCCGTTCTTGGTAATCAAACCTATCAGCATGACCATGCCAATCTGGCTGTAGACATTCAGTGTGCCACCGGACAGCTTCAGTGACAGCAACGCCCCGGTGATGGCCAGCGGAACCGTCAACATGATCATCAGCGGGTCGCGAAAGCTCTCAAACTGCGCCGCCAACACCAAGTAGATGAAAATCAGCGCGAAGCCGAAAGTCAAATAAAGCGTCTTGCTCGATTCCATGAATTCCCGCGATTGCCCGTCCAGTTCGGTCTGGAACGACGACGGCAATACCTCCTTGGCGGTCTTGCCCAGAAACTCCAGTGCCTGACTGAGCGTGTAGCCCGGCGCAATATTGGCGGTCACCACCACCGCACGCAGACGGTTGAAATGATTCAGCTCTTTGGCAGCCGCATTTTCCCGGATGGCGACCAGATTGCCCAGCGGGGTCAGTTTGCCTTCCCGGCCCCGCAGGTAAATCGTATTCATGTCGGCGGGCGTGGCGCGGGCCTCGTCACCCAATTTGAGGATCACGTCATATTGCTCGCCAGCCTGTTTGAAGCGGGTCACTTGCCTCCCGCCTAACAATGTTTGCAGAGTCTTGCCTATGTCATCCACTTCCACGCCAATGGCGGCGGCCTTTTCCCGGTTCACATCCAAGCTAAGTTGCGGCTTGTTGAGCTTGAGGTCGGTGTCCAAGTTGACCAGGCCAGGGAACTGGGCCGCCTTCGCCATGAACCCGCCCAATGCCTTGTCCAACTCCTCGTAGTTCGGGCCCTGAATCACGAACTGCACCGGGGAACTGCGGAAACTCTGCCCCAACGAGGGGGGGTTGATGGGAAACGCCATCACGCCGGGCAGGCCGAGGAATTTGGGCATCAACTCCAAGGCGATCTGTTGCTGGCTACGCTGCCGCTCACCCCAGGGTTTCATGCGGATGAAAGCAATGGCCGAGTTGACCGGGTTGGGCCGTTCCAACCCCGGCGCCACCACCACGAAATAGGTGTCGATTTCGGGGATGGGCGCAAGGAACGACTCGATCTGGCGGGCATAACCGTCGGTATAATCCATGGTCGCCCCTTCCGGCGCGGACACCACGGCAAAGATGTTGCCCCGGTCCTCCACCGGCGAAAGCTCGGCGTTCAGGTTGTTGAACAGCAACACCGCCGCCCCGGCCACACAGGCCAAAACCAGAACCACCAGCCAACGCCAACGCAGGCAGAACAGCAGTGACAGACGGTACAAACCGATGAAGCCATTCCAGGAAATCCCCCCACTCCCCCCTTTTTCAAAGGGGGGCAGGGGAGATTTCCCAGTCGTTTGGGGAGGGCTTCCTGAAACCGACTCGATCCTACTTCGTTCCTCCACATGGACGTTAGCTTGCAATAAGCGCGAACACATCATCGGTGTCAGCGTCAGTGCGACAAAACCCGAGACCAGCACCGCGCAAGACACCGCCAGCGCGAATTCGGAAAACAATCGACCGGTGTTGCCGCTCATGAACGCCAAGGGGGCGAAAACGGCGGCCAGCGTCAACGTCATCGCCACCACCGCAAAAGCAATTTCCCGACTGCCTGCGAAAGCGGCCTCCATCGGATCCATGCCGTCTTCGATGCGCCGGTGGATGTTTTCCAGCATCACGATGGCATCATCCACCACCAGCCCGATGGCCAGCACCAGTGCCAGCAAGGTCAGGATGTTCACGGAAAAGCCGAGGGCGTTGATAAAGATGAAAGCCCCGATGAGGGACACTGGAATCGTGACGAAGGGAATCAGCGTGGCGCGCAGCGAACGCAGAAACAACCACACCACGACTAACACGAGCACTAGCGATTCCAGCAGGGTGTGGTAAACCCCGTTGATGGATTCCTCGATGAACAAGGCAGAATCGAAGGCGATCTTCAGCTTCAGCCCTTCTGGCAAGGCACTGTTGATTTTTGGCAACTCATTGCGCACCGCCAAGGCGACTGCCAAGGTGTTGGCCGTGGATTGCTTGACCACGCCCAAGCCCACCGCCGAATCGCCATTGACGCGCACAATATTGCGGTCGTCCTGTGACCCAATCTCGGCCCGCCCGACATCGGACAGGCGAACGGGATAGCCGTTTTCCTCACGGATGATCAATGCGTTGAACTGTTCCGGGGTGCTAAGGTCGGTCTCGCTGAGCACAGTGAATTCGCGCATGGAACTCTCAATGCGCCCGCCGGGAATCTCCACGTTCTGCCTCTTCAACGCATCTTCCACATCCTTGACCGTCACCCGCCGCGATGCGAGACGGTCCCGGTCCAGCCACAGACGCATGGCATAACGGCGTTCGCCGCCAATAATCACGCTGGCGACACCCGGCAAGGTTTGCAGACGGTCTTGCACAAAACGGTCGGCGATGTCGGTGATTTCCAGCGGCGTGTGGCGGTCGCTAAAAAATGCCAGCCATACAATCGGCGAGGCATCCGCCTCGATTTTGCTGATGACCGGCTCGTCGATCTCCTCAGGCAATCTTGCCCGGACCCGTGAAACCCGGTCGCGCACATCGGCGGCGGCCCCGTCCGGGTTGCGGTTCAAGTTGAACTCGATGGTGATTTGGCTGACTTCCTCGCGGCTGACCGACTTCAGTGACTTGACGCCTTCAATGCCGGACAGCGAATCTTCCAGCGGACGGGTCACCTGGCTTTCGATGACCGCCGCGCTTGCCCCTTGGTAGACACTGCGGACGGAAACCACGGGGGCGTCGATGTTGGGGTATTCCCGCACCGGCAGGCGTTCGAAGGCCATCAGCCCGACCAGCACCAACCCCAGGCTCATCACCGTCGCCAGGACGGGTCGGCGGATGGACAGATCCGATAAAATCATGGCGCATCCTGCTTCAGTTGAATGACCGGCATACCGTCGCGCAGCTTGATTTGCCCGTCAATGACAATCCAATCGCCGTCTTTAATGCCTTCCGTAATTTCCACGGAACCCGACCGGCGCTCGCCAGTCTTCACAGGGCTAAGCACGGCCTTGCCATCGACGATGCGAAACAGCATGGATGTGCTGCCCTTGGCCTGCACCGCTTGTTCCGGCACGAACAATGCTTCACGCAGATGCCCCAAATCAAGCACTATGCGGGCAAACATGCCCGGCTTCAAAGCCAGATCGGGGTTGGGCAAACGCGCCCGGACTTTGACCGTTCGAGTTGCTTCGTCCAGCCTTGGGTCAACCGCTTGGACTTCCCCGCGAAAAGCCCTGTCCGGCCAGGCATCCACACTCACTTCGAGCTTCAAGCCCTTGACCACCTTGCTGGCATATTTCTCTGCCAGTTTGAAATCCAGTTTGATTGGATCGACGGACTCCAAATTGACCAGTGCCTGCCCAGGACTCACATAATCCCCCAGGCTGACTTGGCGCAACCCCAATATTCCGTCAAATGGCGCGAAAAGCTGGGTTCTCGCCAATCGCACCCGGTCACGTTCCAGCAACGCTTGGGCATTTTGCAACCGCGCCAAGGACTCGTCGTATTGCTGCTGGCTCACCAGGTTCTTCGCCCGCACATCCCGAATGCGCTTGAAGCTCTCCTCCTCCAAGTTCAGCGCGGCTTGGGTCTGCGCATAAGCGGAGCGCTGTTCCTCGGCGTTGAGTTCGACCAGCAGATCGCCCGCCTTGGCTTTTTGCCCTTCCTCGAAGCGGATGGCAGAAATCCGGCCCACGATTTCCGGGCGCAACACGACCGACTCCCCTGCCAGCAAGTCGCCGACCGCCTCGATCTTCGCCGAAACCTTTTCCCTCCGGGCGGGTGCGGCCTTGACTGGCAAAGACATCATTTTGGGTGGGCCGCCCGCCGCAGGGGCGACGGCAGGATTGACGCCCAGCCGGGAAAACCAGTGCCAGGCAAAAAAAACAGCTACGCATAAAACCAAAACGCCCAATAACTTTTTCATCATGCAGTGTAAAATAATTCCAAATGGATTGATTGGTGGCAAGTGGGACGGAGGACGATTGTCCCGGTTGATCCGCCACTGAGATTGTGGAAAATATAAAAAGCTTATGAACACCCACTTATGGGCCGTACAAGTCATATTATCACCCCTCAGTCCGACTGGCACCCCGAAAACAAGGGGCTTTGTTTGTAATAGAGTCCAATGCCTGTCACTAGATGCCATTGAAACTATCGACGCGACTGATTAAGGAGACGGCAATGCTTAGAATTCAATCGCTTTCCAAATCCTACCGGTTTTGGCCTATCCCGCAAACAATTCTTGCAACACGCCGAGTGACTATCTCCATCCATACTCCCGAGTTTGCGGATCAGGCGGGTTTTGACTAGCGTTATTATTACATTGTATGGTTCATAGCAAGCCATTTGAGTCGGGCGCGGTTTTGCGCCCAGCCAATGGGATTGTCGGAAGCTACATTGTCCGACCACCGGAGCCGGACGGGATTTGTAATCCCGTCCTAAACGTTTTGGGCTTTCCTCAGCGTCATCAACTCGCACAAAACGTAAGCGGCGGGGTAAGGTGATTTCCAATAATGAACCCACCAAAAGAATCGTCCACGAAAAACACGAAAGGCACGAACAAGACATGCTTTTGTTCGTGTTTTTCGTGCCTTTCGTGGACTCTATTTTTTGCCTGCGGATCAGATTCTTGATGGGATGTTCTTTCTCAGGAATCACCTAACAAACCCCGCAGCGCTTCGTAATCCTATCCAAAACGTTTTGCGCCATAAAAAGGAGCGTCAAAGCTTGCTTTGACTGCCTGTCGCAGACAGGCCGGGGCAAGGAGGGCCTTGCTAGTCAAAGCAAGCTTTGACGCTCCATGCCTAGTGCCGCAGTCAGCCCGGATGAAGCCGCCCTGCGGCGAAATCCGGGATGGCGTGGTTGATTCCCTTTACGGAGTTTGATTCCCCGGATTGCGCCGCAGGGTGGCTCTATCCGGGCTACGCTGGCTTAAACGTCAATGATTTGGATTTTTCCGTCCACCCTTCGACAGGCTCAGGGCGAACGGAAAAATCGTTAAGTTAATGGCTTTGAAGCCGGAGCTTGGGAACGAGCAAAAATATGTATCGGTAGTCAGCTATAGTTCCAGTCGTCGGCTGGGCGGCTGACGGGCAAAAAGAAGCGGGAACCCTCAAAATAGAGCCTTTTCATAAACGATTCGACTCTAACCGTAGGAGGTGTCCCCGCCATGAACAA
>Ga0194062_1000028_pt1 | contig 61814 bp, 66 predicted proteins | sample SepL2225m_MetaG_FD_155481 | JGI IMG/M metagenome (GOLD analysis project Ga0194062, IMG submission 155481) | Anoxic zone freshwater microbial communities from boreal shield lake in IISD Experimental Lakes Area, Ontario, Canada - Sep2016-L224-25m | ecosystem: Environmental > Aquatic > Freshwater >... | reverse complement strand
ACTGGGTGGGGCCCCCACCTCGCCATAGCCGTAGGGGTGGGTGACATGGGGTGCGGGCCCCACCCAGTTCTCCACCGGAGGCGGTGAACTGGTGAGCCATTCAGGAGTGAGGGCGCGCCAGGGGTTGTCCCCCGCCACCTTGCCCTTGAAGGCGCTGTGGATCACGTTGTAGAGAAACGGCAGGGTGCTGAGGGCCATGAGCAGGGCCCCCACGCTGCTGATCTGGTTCATCAGGGTGAATTGGGGGTCGTACTCCGCCACCCGCCTTGGCATGCCATTGATGCCGAGCCAGTGCTGGGGACCGAAGCAGAGGTTGAAACCGATGAAGGTGAACAGGAAATGGAGCTGACCCAGGGGTTCATCCAGCATCCGTCCAGTGAACTTGGGATACCAGTGGTAAATCGAGCTGAAGATCACGAACACGGTGCCGCCGTAAACGATGTAGTGGAAATGGGCCACCACGAAGTAGGTGTCGTGCACATGAAGATCGAACGGAACCTGGGCCAGGGCGACGCCGGTGATGCCGCCGAGCACAAAATTCACGATGAAGGCGCAGGCGAAGAGGGTGGCGCTGTTGAGGGCGATCTTGCCGCCCCAGAGCGTGGCCAGCCAGTTGAAGAACTTGATTCCCGTCGGCACCGCGATGAACGAGGTGGCGATGGTAAAGAACAGGCGCATCCACGGTGGCGTGCCGCTGGTGAACATGTGGTGGGCCCAAACAATCAAGCCCAGGAACACAATCGCCAGAATTGAATACACCATCGTGGTGTAACCGAACAGAGGTTTGCGGGCATGGACCGGCAGGATCTCGCTCACCAGGCCGAAGGCCGGCAGCACCATGATGTACACGGCCGGGTGGGAATAGAACCAGAACAGATGCTGGTAGACCACCGCATTGCCCCCGAGCGCAGGGCTGAAGAAGCCCGTGTGGGCCACGATGTCGAAGGCCAGCAGGATCAGGGTTCCCGCCAGAACGGGGGTGGAGAGCACCACCAGGATGCTGGTGCCCAGCATGGCCCAGCAGTACATCGGCAGCTGCATCATCGTCAGCCCGGGCCGCCTGAGCTTGAGGATGGTGGCGATGAAGTTGATCCCCCCCAGGATCGAACTGCCACCAAGAAGGAGCACGCTCAGGATCCAGGTCACCTGCCCGGCCGCCGGGGTGGTGAGGCTGAGGGGAGGGTAGGCAGTCCAGCCGGACTGGGAAGCACCGCCGATGAAATAGCTGGTGATCAGCAGCAGCCCCGAGGGCGGAATTAACCAGAACGCCACGGCGTTCAGCCTCGGGTAGGCCATATCCCTAGCCCCGACATAAAAGGGCACCAGGTAATTGCCGAAGCCACCGTTCACCACGGGGACGATCCAGAGGAAAATCATCACCGTGCCGTGCAGCGTGAGCACCTCGTTGTAGGTCTCACGGCTGAGGTAATCGGAGATGGGGGTGGCCAGCTCGGTGCGGATCATCCCCGCCAGGGCGCCCCCCACCAGATAGAAGAGGAACCCTGTAACCAGGTACTGCAGGCCGATCACCTTGTGATCAAGGCTGAAGCTCAGATAACGCAGCCAGCCCTCGGGTTGGAGGCGAATGGTCAGCTGGGGTGCGGTGGTGGTAGCCATAGCGGGTGAAGGGGCTAGGTGGCGACAGGGGGAGGTGTGTTCTGGGCGAGCCACTGGTCGAAGGCATCCCGTTCATGCACCACCACGGACGTGCGCATGCCGCCGTGGTACGGGCCGCAGAGCTCGGCGCAGACGATCGGATAGGTACCTGGCCGGTTCGGGGTGAAGGCCAGCACGGTGGGCTGGCCGGGAATGATGTCCTGCTTGAGGCGGAACTGGGGCACCCAGAAGGCATGGATCACATCATTGGCCTTCATGCGCAGCTCCACCAGTTCCCCCTCAGGCACATGGAGTTCGCCGCTGATGATGTTGCTGTCGGGGTAGCGGAAGATGAAGGCGAACTGCATCGCCGTCACCTCCACCGACACCGCGGGAGTCACGCCGGCTGAGGCACTGATGCCGCCCCAGACCTGTTCAGAGGGGGCCTGCATCCCCGCCATCTCGGTGGCCGCCATCTCGCTGGCCGCCATGGCGTGCATCGCGCCGTGGTCAGCAAGGGGGACCATGCCTCCCATGCGATCAAAGATGTTGTAGCTGTACAGCCCCACGAACAGCACCACCACCGCAGGAATGGCGGTCCAGACGAGCTCCAGGGGCAGGTTGCCCTCGATGGCCGCACCATCGCCCAGATCACCCTCCCGGCGCCGGAACCGCACCAGGCTGTAGATCAGCATGCCCACGACGCCGAGGAACAGCATCGTGCCGATGCTGAACAGCACCTGGAAAAGCTCGTCGTAGACGGGGGCATTGATGCTGGCCTGAACCGGCAGCAGATCCACGTTGGCGCCGACCCACAGACCGGCCAGCACCAGGGCCCCTGTGATCAGAACCGTGATCACCGCAAGGCGAACCGACAAGATCCTGCCCTCGACAACAGCTTTAGCCTATGGATCCCTATGGCGTTCCACAGGGATGATCGTCCTTTGTGTTGAAGGGCGGATCGAAGCCGGACCCACCGGGGTGCCTGCTCAGCCGCCGGCGGCGAAGGTGGAGAGCACCAGCACCGACAGCAGCATTCCGGGGAGCAGCAGCACCACCAGCAGTCCCAGGTCGTGGGGGGTCATGGCTGGATCGAGCGGATCACCTGGAGGCTAAGCAGCGGATCGGCCTGAAAACAGTTGTTGACAAGCTCGATCAAGAAAGCAAGACCTTCCTTAGCTAGGTAAGGATCCCGCCCCAGCCCCATGGACCGTCACCAGGCCTACCAGCTCCGCTGCACCCTCACCTTCGGGGACATCTACGCCCAGATCATCGTCTGGATGGTGGTGATCTTCCTCAGCCTGGCGGCGGGCATGGCCCTGATGGGGGCCAGCAGCCCGATCTTCGCCCTGGTCGTGGTGGGCATCATCCTGGTGCTCTCCCTGCCGTTCCTGCTGTTCGCCTTCACCACCACCCTGCTGAACCACATCGCCCTTGACCCGGCAAGCGAGCCGGCCACCCCTTCCTGAGCCCATGGCCAGCGGCCGCCACCACGACCGCCTCACCCTGCAACTGAGCCTGCCCTTCGCCCTGCTCTGGTGGCCCGCCCTGGGCTTTCCCGGCACGGCCAGCGCCCTGGCGGGATTTCTGGTGGGCGGCCTCTGGCTCTCCCCCGACCTGGACACCCCCTCACGGCCCAGCCGCCGTTGGGGGCCCCTGGCCGTGCTGTGGTTGCCCTACCGCCGGCTGCTGCGCCACCGCTCCCTGCTCTCCCACACCCCCCTGATCGGCAGCGCCGGCCGGCTGGCCTACCTGGGCGCCGTGTTGCTGGTGCTCAGCCTGCTGCTGCGACCCCTGGGGGCCCCTGGCCCAGCCAATGGGCTGGCGGCGGCCACCGAGCTCTGGCGGCTGCATCGGCCCCTGGTGCTGGTGGCCCTGGTAGGGCTGGAGGCCAGCGCCTGGCTGCACCTGCTCCAGGACGGTGATCCGATGCCCAAGCGGCCCCGGCTGCTGCGGCGTTCCTGGTGGCGCCGCAGGCGGGGCTTGCGTTGGCGCCGCAAGGGGCGGCGACGCCATTGATCAATGCGAAGGTGTTCGCCCGATCCGCCTCCGCCCCGATGACCTCCCCGGATGCCCTCGCCGAGTTGGTGGCCGTGGTGGCGCGGCTGCGGGACCCCGACGGTGGCTGCCCCTGGGACCTGAAGCAGACCCACACCTCCCTGATCCCCTACGTGCTGGAGGAGGCCCACGAGGTGGCCGACGCCATCCGCCATGGCAATGACGAGCACCTCTGCGAGGAGTTGGGGGACCTGCTGCTGCAGGTGGTGCTCCAGGCCCGCATCGCCGAGGAGGAGGGGCGCTTCGACCTGGAACGGGTGGCCCGCGGCATCGCCACCAAGCTGGTGCGCCGTCACCCCCATGTGTTCGAGCCCCACACCGAAGGCCAGGGCGACTGGGAGACGATCAAGGCCCAGGAGAAGGCCGAGCGGGGGGAGTCTGAGGCCAGCTTGAGCCAGAGCCTGCGGGGGAAGATCCGCGGCCAGTCAGCCCTGAGCGGGGCCATGACCATCTCCAAAAAGGCCGCCGCGGCCGGCTTCGAGTGGGAATCGATGCAGGGGGTATGGGCGAAGGTGCACGAGGAACTGGATGAGCTCAAGGAGGCGGTGGCCTCGGGGGACCGGGCCCACGCCCAGAGCGAGCTGGGGGATCTGCTGTTCACCCTGGTGAATGTGGCCCGCTGGGTCAGCCTCGACCCCGAGGAAGGTCTGGCGGGCACCAACCGCCGCTTCCTGGATCGCTTCGAGCGGGTGGAGGCGGCCCTGGGCGGCGATCTGGCGGGGCAGAGCATCGAACGGCTTGAGGGCCTCTGGCAGCGGGCCAAGGCGGAGCTGCGGGTGGAACTGCGGGAGGAGACGAGCGATTGAAGCCTCCGGCTGTCGAAAGTGGCCCTGCCCACCCTTCTGCTGTGGGGCGATGCCGGTCAGGCGAACGCGGGTCTCCGGGACGACACGGGCGATGCGCAAATGTGGGGAACAGGAACCGACGACAGCGAGCCATGGGCGTAAGCGACCCCAGCACCCCCGGCTGGATCGATGAGATCCACAACGGCGTGCGCTACGGCCTGGCCGGCCGCGTCCTGGTGGAGCAGCAGAGCCCCTTCCAGCGGGTCACGGTGATCGAGAGCGATCGCTACGGCAAGGGTTTGCTGCTGGACGGCTGCTGGATGACCGCCGAGCACCAGGAGCGCCACTACCACGAATCCCTGGTGCACCCAGCCCTCACCAGCGCCGCCTCGCTCGAGCGGGTGCTGGTGATCGGCGGCGGCGACGGCGGCACCGCCCGCGAAGTGCTGCGCCACCCTGGCGTCGGCCACCTCGACATGGTGGAGATCGACGGCCTGGTGGTGGAGCTGTGCCGCGAGCACCTGCCCTCCCTGGGGGGCAACGCCTGGGGCGACCCCCGCTTCCACCTCACCATCGGCGACGGCATCGCCTGGGTGGCCGCAGCGGCGGACGCCAGCTACGACGTGGTGATCGTGGACGGCTCCGATCCAGCGGGCCCCGCCGAAGGGCTGTTCAACCGGGCCTTTTTCGAGCACTGCCGCCGCATCCTGCGGCCCGGCGGCGTTTTTGCCACCCAGAGCGAATCCCCCGAAGCCTTCCGGGAGGTCCACCTCGACACGGTGCGGCTGCTGCGGCAGGTGTTCGGCCACGCCGATCCCCTCTACGGCTGGGTGCCCATGTACCCGAGCGGCTGGTGGAGCTGGATCTTCGCCGCCACGGACGGCCCCCGCTACCTCTCCCCCCTGCCCGAGCGCTCGGCGGCGGTGGCGGACGGCTGCACGATCTGGAGTCCCCGCTGGCAATCAGGTGCCTTCGAGGCGGTGCCCGCCTTCGTCGACCGAGCCCTCAACCCATGAGCGATCGATTGGAGTCAGAGTTGTCTGACAGCCAGTTGTCTGACAGCCAGTTGTTGGACAGCCCGCTGTTTGACACCGACGGCGCCATCTTCATGGCCAGCCGCCGGGATCCCACCGGTTGCCGGGTGGGCCTGTTCGGCGTTCCCTACGACGGCACCACCTCCTTCCGCCCAGGCACCCGCTTCGGTCCGGCGGCCATCCGGGAGGTGAGCAGTGGTCTGGAGACCTACGACCCCCAGCTCGACCTCGACCTGGAGGACGCGTCCATCGCCGATCTGGGCGCCGTGGAGATCCCCTTCGGCGATCCTGAACCGGTGGTGGAGGCGGTGGGGCTGGCCACCCGGGCGGTGCTGGCTCTGGGCCTGAAGCCCCTGATGCTGGGCGGCGAGCACTCCATCAGCAGCGGGGCGGTGGCGGCCGTGGCCGAACGGCACCCGGATCTGGTGCTGGTGCAACTGGATGCCCACGCTGACCTGCGCCACCAATGGCTGGGGGCCCGCCACAGCCATGCCTGCGCCATGCGCCGCTGCCTGGAGGCGCTGCCCAGCCAGGAGTTGCTGCAGATCGCCATCCGCAGCGGCACCGCCGCGGAGTTCAAGGAGCTGCGGCAGACGGGCCGCCTGGTGGCGATCGAGGCGATGGCGGCAGCCCTGCTCCCCCTGCGCGGCAGGCCCGTCTACCTCACCGTCGACCTGGACTGGTTTGATCCAGCCGTGCTCCCGGGCACGGGTACCCCCGAACCCGGCGGCTTCCTATGGCGGGATTTCGCCAACCTGGTGGAGGAACTGCGTCACCACCATCTGGTGGCCGCAGACGTGGTGGAACTGGCACCCCAACTGGATCCCAGCGGCGTCAGCAGCGTGCTGGCGGCCAAGGTGGTGCGCAGCCTGCTGCTGCTGCTGGATCGGACGCCTCAGTAGCAGCAGGTCTGGTGCTCGAAACCGGCCTCGGACATCACTAAAACCATTGCACCACAAGGAATTTGAGAAAAGCGGCCGAGGGCCGTAGGAGCGCTGCTGGGCCTGTTAGAGCAAAAATGCGCTAACTTCTGCGCTAATCGAGCCCAGCGCAGAACTGGCCAGCGACGTGGTGGCCCAGCGACCAAACTCCTCAGCCTGGGTCCGTGACCTGCGCTCCCTGATCAAGAGGGAGCACGGGAATGGCTGGAGCCTGAGTGAACAGAGCGACGCGGTGAAGCTGACCCGCCGATTTGCGGATGGAACAAGGGCCAGTGTTCAACTCGATCTGCCCTGGGTCAGCAGCAGTGCAACGGCGGTCCTCACCCAGCTGAAGGCCATCAGGGGCCGGATGGAGGAGGCCGGCTTAGGCCTGGCCGAGGCCGCGAAGGTCATCCATCCGGATAACCCCTCATCAACCGACGCAGGGACGACCATTGACTGGACGCAGCTGGTGCAGTCGTTCAAGAAACACAAGACCGTTGACACCGGTGATGTGAAGGAATCCACCTGGAGGAGGACGTACGCGCCTGTGATGGCTCAGGTCGTTGCCGCAGCGACGGCACGACCCGCTCCCCGCAGTGGTCAGGCCCTGTTAGCCGCACTCCGCGACACCTACGCCGGCGAGCCTGGAAGTCAGGGTCGCCGTCAACGAATCCTCTATTCAGCCCAGCTTCTGCGCTTTGCCGTCGAGCGCTTTGGTGTGGCCTCAAGCTGGGCACCCCCGTCCGATCTGAGTCCGTTGGTGGGCAAGAGGCGTGTGCCCAAAAGGGACCCGACCCCGATCACCGACGCCCAGATCAAGGTCCTGCTGGAGGGGATTCCTGATTCACGCTGGCGCCTGCTGGTGGAGCTGCTGGTCTGCTTTGGGCTGAGGCCTGTGGAGGCTCGTTACTGCCGGCCCAGCAAGGATCGGAAGCTGCTGGAGGTCTCCTACTGCAAGCGGACCAGCCGAGGCAGCACCAAGCCCCGTGGTGTCCACGGCCTCGATCCTGTTGGGCTCGTTGGGCTTTCAGATCTAGTGCTGGCCCGACTGGCAGCCTGCAGTCCGCCGCTGCCACCCTTGGGATCAACTGATGCCGGGACCGCCAGCGCCCTCGCCGTTTACTTGAGACGGTGTGCTGCCTGGCAACAACTAAAGGCTGATGCAGCCGCGGCGGGAGAACGGCTGACCGCCTACTCCTTCCGTCATGGCTACGCCCTCCGGGCCCATGAGGTGGCTCGCCTCAGCCCTCGCATGACCGCCACCCTGATGGGGCACAGCTTGCTCACCCACATCACCTGCTACGGCCAGTGGACAGATCAACGCACCCTCGAACAGGCGATCGCTCAGAGCCGACAGCGGCGGGAGCGGCACCCAGCTCAGCCAACCTGAAGGCCTGGCCCCCAACAACCATCGCTGCTCTGGCCTTCTGGCGCCGCCCATCCCCCTAGGCAATGGCGGCCTCCTCCATCGGGAGGGCAGGCCTGGACAGGGAAATTGCGCAAGCAAGGGGGGCATTGCTTGAGTCCCGGATGCTGTGGTACTTTGAAATGAACTTGTCCGGTTCGCCGGACCCCGGGCCCTCCTGCCCTTGACTGCGACCCAGGCTCAGTACACAAGCCTGGGGGACTGACTGAAAGTTGCACTTCAGCACCGCTCTGAAGTGGATGTGAACACCCCAACAGCGCGAAATCGCTGTAAGAGTCAGGTGTTTATATTTTTTCAACTTACCAGTAGTCCTTTTGAAGTCAAAAAATGGGAAACCCCCTGAAGCCTCCTTATAGAGGCCGCCCCAAAGACGGCCGTACCCGCAATTCTCAGAGACCCTCTGGCAAATTAATCTCGAAGCAGAGAAAGGATGCCAATTGGCGTCCCGACGATCTTGTTGATTATGCAGAGAGACTCACAGGCCCCGAAGGAGAATGCTTGAAGAAGCGCCTGCGTAACGGGAACCCCAATGGCTCCCTTAATGTAGACCTTGGATTTGGGCATGTTTTCGATAAAGATGCAGCCACTTGGCGGGTAGAACCGATCGAGTTGATTGGCGATCTTAAAGATCGCCCTGCCTTCGACATCGAATTCCCCGCCTACGTTTACAAGGAAGGTACCCCGAACCCCTCCCTTACTCCTAACGAGGATCCTGAGTTTCAGGCAGCTCAGGCTGCTGAGATCTCCCGCCTAATCGCGGAAAAGGAGGCAGCGGATCGGGCCAAGGAAAAGGATGAGGCCTTCTCCAACATGCCCGTCGCGGAGCATCCCGCTCAAGTTGATGTGTCCCTGGAGCTTCGTCATGAAGAACAGGCACCTCGTAACTGAGCCTTCGGCGGAGTGGCTGCGCACCGGTCTTGCTTCTCGTGAGCTTGGTGTGCACGAAACCACCCTCAAGCGCTACGCCGATCGGGACCAGATCCTGATCGAAGACATCCACTGGACCTATGGGGTTCACGCCAACAGCCCTCGGCTGTGGGATGTCCCGAAGTGCCGTGAGGCCCTTGTCTATCGAGGCCGGTTGAACCGTCAACCAGGGAAAGCAAAGCTGGCGAGCTGAGCGCCGGAAGGCCAAACGACAGCGACAGCTCCTCCATCGAACGCCCATTGCGGGGCGGAGAGAAGGACGCGCGCTGTTGCTGTCAGGGCCAGGAATTTTGAAAAAGTCCAAAACTCATACCCCGACGAAAGCGGGGCGAATTTGACCACCCATGAATTACGACGACGAGGGCGCTCATACGAGCGCCGATCTACAGCCGGAACTATCCGGAAACCTGAGCGAGGGGTCCCCGGCCGAGGCTGATGGATCCACATCAGTTCAGCCCGCCCACCTGCAGGACCTGATTCCCACCCCGGCCGATCAAGCCGGCGGGCCGGCTTTGGGAACCGTGCAGGAGCTGCCTGCAGCGGACGGCTCCGAATCCACGGAACCGCCTGCAGAAGAAGGTCAACTACCTGATGCAACGCAGTCCAATCCAGCGGACACCCCGGGCACCCCGTTGATCAAATCAACGGCCGAAGCGCTCGCCGAATTTGAAGAATTCGTGACGGACCTGTGCGTGGGCAACTCACCCCACCCCAAGGTGCATGCGCGCAAGAAGGCCAAACAGCTCCAGCTCCCCCTCACCAAGGATGAGTTGGAGCAAATTTTCCGTGACGCTGAGGAACGTGAGAGCGCGCACCAACTCCAGCCACACAAAGCTGGGGAAACGGTCAACGTGACTCCCACCAACTGGTTGGTGCTCGGAATCCTGATCGCTGGTGTCCTCAACATCTTGGTCGGGCCCGGCAAGGTCGGAAAGACCGCTTTGCTCGTCGGATTGCTGGGCGCGCTTACCCGAGGGGAAACCTCATTTCTGGGCCTCCCCCTTACGGGTCCATGCCCGCCGGTCCTGCTGGTGGGAACTGACCAACCCCTTTCCGTCTGGCACGCAATGCTGGGTGGCATCGGGTTGATGGTGGAGCAGCCCGATGGCACGGTGCTGATCCGTGAACCGATCTCCGAGTTTTACCACTCGAAGCACCCGGTTTACCTCAACCAGACCGGAATCGCGGCCATTGCTGATTGGTGCGCCTGCCACCCTGGCGGCTTGGTGATCCTGGATTCAGCGTCTTCGCTGACCCTGGGGCTGAACATCTCGGAAAACTCCCGTGAGTTCGCCATACCCTTCGCAAACCTGCAGAAAGCGATCGCCCCCTTTGGAGCCACGACGGTCGTGATCCATCACACCAACAAGGCGACGAAGGGATTCGACCCCACCCAGGCCAGTCGAGGATCTTCCGCGCTTCCGGCCCAGGCATCCCAGCTGGTGGGCCTCTTTCACCACCCCACCCCTAGAGGTGCTCCGCCCGATTCCCGGATCGTGCTGGCAGCCAAGGGTCGGGGTGGTCCCCCGATCGAACTGGTGATCGAGCGGGGTGAGGGCACCAACTGGATTTCACACGGGACCCTTGAGGAGGTCCAGGCAGAAGAGCAACAGCGGTCCGTCAGCCTCAATCTGAATGACCGCCAGGCTCTCGTACTGGAGATCCTTGAGAAGCAGCAGGGTGACAGTGGGGATTTGCAGACCACGGCTCTGATCAAGCCCCATCTCCCTGCGGACTTCATCGACCCGGAAGGCCGCTTGCTCCGCCGCACCCTTGAGCAGCTCGAGGCCAAGGGCTTGCTCGAGGTTCAAAAGGTGACCACCGCCACCGGTATTGAGAACCGCTACGGATCGAAGACCGTTCTGCGGCAACTCGAATTTGGCGACCTCACCGACCAAGAGGACGACAAGCCTGACTCCAATGGGGTGGTTCCACCTACCCGACCTCCTGCAGTTCCAACTCCTGCAGTTGGCGAGAGTCATGCTGCCGCACCTGCCGTGGTGCCCGACCCCCCCGCGGGGCTGGGTTCATCCGAGGTACTTGCAGTCAATCCCATCGACGCCGGACACGCCGGGCCGGGCAACTTCACTTCCATTAGGACGGCAGCTACCGAGGTAGCCAACGAACCCGAGGAGGTGATCGTGGACCAATCCAATGAGAACACTCACTAACTAACCCAAGAGGAACAACAATGACTGCTGACAGTAAATCCCCTAGCCCTATGCCCTACGAGCTTTCCGTGATGTCCCACAAGGATTTCATCACGGATGACGATGAAGAGTCTGTGAATCAATCCGAAGCCGACTACGACGAGGAGTTGGTTTGGACGACAGCTGACCATTTAGCGTCTGAAATCGCAGAGCAGCTCGGATGGGATACCACCGAGGATCGCGCGATTGTGCTCGGCGAGTACATCGCTGTAGCGATCACCGAGGCGATCAACGGCTACATCGATGAGACGGAGGACGAGCAGGAAGAGGGATGAACTCACTGGTCAACCTTAGAGCCAACACGAGTGGTTGAAATCGCACGTACCCGCGCAAGCGGGACGAAGATCAGCTGACTCATGTGATTCGGGGTGGGTGGTGATCTCCCAAGGTCACCATCCCCCAACGAGCCCCCAGTCCGAGAGGACCGGGGGCTTTTTTTGTATTTATTGGACAGTAGGAGGTCGGTCAGGAAGACTTCGAATTGGGATGAAGATTTAGGTCCAGACCAGGCGATGAAGACGATGCCCGTTCAATCAATCTAAACCAATAATATGGCTAACGTAGCGTTGCTTCTATTGAAGCAATTCTAATCGGGAAAGAGGTCGGATAAGCCAAGAAATCGTTGCCAATACTAGTTTTAGGCCAACGACTGCAAGTATTTCACTCTCCATCGGAGAGGGCACTTTCATCGATCAAGCTGAAAGCCCTTAGTCGTCGCAGGCGGCGGTCAGGAAAGAATTCACCGTGGGGGTTTAACGGGCCAGCCAGCAGCTGGCCCGCCGGCCGTCAGGCCGAAACGGACTCACGCAGGCTTTCGAGGGCCCGACGCTTAGCCCGCAGCACGGTCATCGCCGAGCGCCCGAGCTGAGCGGCCGCCTGCCGTAGAGAAAGACCCTGCAGCACCGTCAGCCGCAGGGCGGCCGCCTCAGCAGCGGGGAGTTGCTCAACCAGCTCCTCCAGGCCGTGGTCTGAAACCACCTCGGGAGAGTCGGCGTCTGGGGCCGGGAGCTGATCCAGCAGGCACCAGCCCTCGGGGGTCGTGGCATCGAGGCTGGTATGCCCCCAGCTGGTCTCGCAGCGGGCGGAGGCGGGACGCCGCACCAGCAACGCCCGATCCCGGAGGTGGTGTTTAAGGGCGCCGTTGATGCAGGCCCGGAGGTACGGGACGGGGTGGTCACCGATGCAACGCTCGGCGGCCCGCACCAACTCGAGGCGGGCAACCTGGATCAGGTCGTCCCGTTCGAGGAGGGAAACATACCGACGAGCAAAGCTTGAGGCGATGGCGTCAGCTAGCCCGAGGTGGGCGTGCACCAGCAAGTCGCGTTGGGAGCGGGTGGTTTTCATGGCTCTCGCCAGAAGGACCCCCTCCCAACAGCGACCGCCGCCGCGCCAAGGCCAGGGCGCCGTAGGCGCTTGCGTCAGCCCTTGCCGGTGCGGCGAGCCCCCACCCCGTCCTTAAACAGCCAACGAAAACCGGGGTGGGGACGAGCGGGCGCTTGGGTAAAGGGGGCCTACTCGAGGGGCATGCCGACCGCGTAGACGTACCGGGCGCTCCCACCGAGGGCTCAACAAAGCAGGCTCCGAAAGCTGGGAACAGCAGCTGCTCGGGGAGCGGTTGCCCCCGCCGTGCAACCAACACCAGCGCAGCTGAAACCACTGGCTTGCAACCCGGATCCGAGTGCGGCGAACAGCAACCGTTCGAGGAGCGAGGGCTAAAACCAAGCAACCACCCTCACCGGAGGTGTCCGTACTGCCCGACCCCCCACCACACCCCCGGCGGCGGGGGGAGGGGGGGCTGGAGAATTCAGCCTTTACGCCTGAGGCTGGATTCGTATTCACGGACCATGAACCAGTAATCGACACGCCAGCGGAGTACCCGCAGCTGGTACTGGCAACGAGTGAAGAAGCGGAGGCCGGCCATCAGTGGGGAGGAGAAGACCACCGCACCGGACCAGACGGCACACCAGACCGGCCTAACCCCAAACGTGCCGTCTGGTAAACAGGGAGGTGGTTCGCCGACCCACGGGCCGGCCGTAGCGACTCGGTGAAACCACCAGTTGGGGGTGGGCTGGAAGAACCAGCCCGGTACGAGCTATTCAGCCCAGTCGCAGGGCACCAGCTCGTCTATTTGGGGATCTTCCAGCCAGTGGTTCCCGGACCAGGAATCCCAGCCGGAACCGATCAGGGAGGGCTCTGGTTCGGTAGGAGCTGAGAGAGGGAGCTGAACTGTTTCGGGGGCAGGTTCAGTCCAACCTGAGGCGCAGGCGAGTTCCCAGGCTTCAATCGCAGCTGCGAGTTGTGGGCTAGTGGTGTGAAACGGTTCCATGACGGACCGGCAAAGGCAGCGCCTCCACCCACCGGCCGCTAGTGGCAGGCAAGGGTGCTGTAAGCACTTGCATAGCCCTTGCCGGGACTAGCCCCCACCCCCTGCTTAAGCAGGGCAGGTGGGGTGCCGGTGGAAAATCGGGGCGCGAAGTCTGGGCTGTCAAATCCGATTCATTTGAGCTCAAAGCAGGACGTAGCGAAACTCAAAGTCGCGCAATGGTAGCCATATAGACCCCAAACCAAGCATCCATAATGCATGACTTGATTATCGCAATGGCATGATATTCTCCAAGCAAGCAATTACATGGGGCCATATCATTCTACAGCAGATATCATCGAAGGCCAGAATTGTCAGTCATGATATCCAAGACCTGTTTAGATCCTGCTGAGAGGGGGGCTCCAGTGCTCCCCTCACGCACCTCACCCTACATAAAGCCTGTTCAAGAAGATCTCCAGCGGTAGGATCAGGAGCTGATTCTGGTAATCTTCGGAGTGCAGTCCATGTTTTGCCATTAATCGACGTAGGCCCAACAACAACTTTGCTAATGCATCCATTCCAGTGATCTCTGTGGTCAATATTATGGCCAAAGGTAGTTGTCCCTGGCCATGAAGCCGTCAGGGGACTGGTGATTACAGTGCTGGAGTAGAAAGAAGTTCCGATAGAATCGATAGCGCGAAGAGTTGCGTTTCCCTTGCCGGTAACGGGATCAATTTCATAGCTTCCACAAACGGTCCAGTTCTGCTCCTTGCCAGTGTTACACTTAACTCGAGCGGTGAAGCCCTGTTTGCCTTGAAAAATCCACTCCTGTAAGCCGCTATCGAAATATAGTTTCGCGACGTTTTCGACGTCACATATCGTGAAGCATCCGACTTCTGGCGTCGAGCCCTTATCAGAATAAGTGCGCGCAAAGATGTAGCCATTAGTCCTAGCAAGGCCAATATATTGGAGAACATAGTCAAGAGGAGGATTGGCACCAGCTTTGGTTGCCTCCTCAAGAATTACGTCCCAGGGAAGTCGAACAGAGGGACCGAGAGTGTGCAATTGTGCAGCAAGGTTGAGATCATAGGTAAGCACCCACGCTTTGTATTCAATAGCAGCCGAATATATATGTCGGTCAGCCTTGTTGACCTTGGCAGAAGATCGAGCACTGGCCTTAGGTAATACCACTATCCTAGAATAACTCAGATATTCATTAAGTTCATTGGCAGGGTCAAATAAGAGCGCACGCTTGATAGCAATTCTTCTTAAAATTGTAATAGCTTCAGTTACTATGGCCTTGTCTATAATTGGAAAGTAGCCAAGTCTTAGAAGTCCTTGGATTGCAGCATTGGCTGCACTGTCTGATACAAAACAACCATTGAGCAAGACATTGGTATCTAGAACGACCGTATTCGCAAGTCCAGTCAAAGAGTGATACAAGCGCTAGGTCCTCGAGGGCAAACCAAATTTAAGTACCCCTAAGTTAGTCTGCGCAGCTCCCTTGTGGCTCCTCAGAAGGCACGAATGATATCGGCTTGGCTTACCAGAGCTGGAAATGGCTGAACCTAAGCAAGTACCCTCAAATGGAAACAGTGCATACGGACTGGGCTAGCCCATGTCTTTTGGTCCAGCTTGAACTTGATTTGCTACTAGCTCCACCGCCCGGCTCGCCTCCCCCAGTACTTGAAACAGCACCCCCGGAGACTTCCTCAGTAGACGAACCCAGTGCTGAAGGTAAGCGGCGTGGTTCTCGAAGGCACTGCCCACCTCCAACAGGTCCCCCAACAGCACGGCTTCCAATTCAGCCACCAGCTCCTCGCGGGCATAGGCATCCGAGCCATACGCCCCAGTCAGGTCCCGAGCCAGACGGGAGGAGTGACTGGGGGAAAGGAGTGCTATATATATGCAGTGCACTGAAATTCAAACCCCCGACCATAATCAAGGCATAGGCCCGAACAATGCAACAAACACACCGTGCCTTAGCTCTACCATCCCTGCTGCAACCGGCGGCCTATACTGACTTGAAGCTTAGCTAGACCACAAGCGATCCAATCTCTACGTAAAGAGAATTATAGCGATGTGGGCTAATAGAGTTTCAAAACAGTTTTTTTAATGGCTTAAATGTATTTTGCTGGCATTATAGATGACAGGGACTAAGCGGCCATTATCTGAAAGACCTCTTGGATATTTCATTGCCGTTCTTGGGGGGACAATCGCTGCGCCGCTTGGGTGGGTCACCTCCCCTTTGGCATTGCTGATACTCAGCAAAGCAATGATAAGCAAAGACGGGAAAACACCAAATAGGTTTAAACGGTGGGCCTTGGTTGGAATAATCGGGGCCCCCCTAAGCTTGGCCCCATTTATTTACCTTGGAGCGATGATTGGTGAGCAAGATCTCGCCAAGTGCAATTCAGGACTCAAAGATGCCTGCGAGCGACTTGTCTACACGCCAGACCTGCATCCGCGAGTAACCAACCCATATTTTAAGGATCTTATGAAAAAAGCTGCGCAGGAGGAAAAAAGAAAATCTGCTGAAGAAGCAAGACTCAGCAAGGAGAAAGCTGCGGTAGCTGCAAAAAAGGTTGAGCAAGGCGCTCGAGAATGGCTTGCAAGAGATGAAGCAAAAAGGGCAAAGATAAATGCAGATGAACTAGCCAAGGCCGCGAGGTTTCAGTCAGAAAATGATCAAAAGGTAAAACAGTGGATGAAAAATTCGATGGAGGGCGCCTGCGAGAATGCGGCAAAAGCTAAGGCACGAGATCCAGACTCTTACATACGAGAAAGCGATTTCAGCATCTTGGCATCAGACGAGAATAACAAAATTATCCAGTGGTCATTTCGTTCAAAAAATGGATTCGGAGGATACAATAAGTTAGTCGCGTGGTGTAGTCATGCGCCAGAAGATGGCGCTAATTTTAGGATCAAAATATTTGGCGATTGAAGCCAATTAAGGACCCTCCTGATGAAAGCGCAAAATTCCCTAGGCCCTTACTGAAAGCTCAATCCACCTCGTAGGCCCCTCCCACAGGAACCAGCCTGATCTGCTTGCGACCCAGCTTGATCTCGACTCATCGCCGGGGCTCAGGTCCGGCACCAGGGGCAGGTGCTGCCCTAGTTAATAGCCGTGACGGAGTCGACGTATCGCCACCTCAATGGCGAAGATCTTCTTTTTATTTGATAATAGATTGTTAGCTGCATGTTGTTGCCCGTCAGGTCGATGCACACTTGACAAGACCTGATCCTCAGCCTCATGGAGCGCATAAGTCGTAGCGACATACTCTGATTCAAGATCTTCGATATAGTGAGACCGGAGGAGTGGTCGTCCTTTCGTGCCAGAGCTTGTATGCTTACTGAATCGAAATGCCAAGGGCCTACTACAGATGTGTTATAAATTAGATTATCGTTTGTCCTTAGGCGAGTCAAGATATTCCTAGCCTGTAGGAGTCAGAAGCGGATTGCCAAAGAGCTCTGTCTTCCTCTGGGTCAAGTGGATTGGGTGAATAGTATGGTCTGCTGTGATCTCTTGGATCGTCCTGCGGCCACTGATCGTCTCCATGGCGACCCCGTCATTGAGCTCGGAGCAGTTGGCACTGCGCTTGCTATTCGTTGGGAGGCCATTTCAGGGTTACTACCGCGCCTCAAAAGTTAATGATGGGCCCTGTCCAGAAAAACAAAAAATCTAAACCTAGCTGCATTGATCATTTTTTTTCGCCCAGTATTCTTGAAAGCTGTTCATTTCAAAAACAACATTGCCACCAGGGAGCGGCTCAAATCCCACGCACTGGCGAAACTCATTAACGGTAATCACCCCAAGCCTGAAGGCTGACTCTATTAAGTCAACACCGGTTGATTTAATGATGATTCTAGAGTCAGGTTCCATCTCAATTAATTAGTGTTGTTGGAAACTAGTCAAACACCAGTCCTAGGGAGTGACCCCAAGGAATGGCTTTGGGGTGAAGAGTTCAGATTCTGAGGTTGAGAAAAAACCGGCACAGCGTTCCTTTAGTTCGCAGTCACTACACTCTTCAGGGTAGTAATTTTTCCAATCGCTAATACTGTTTACCGCAAGTCCGTGCAGGGAAGAGGGTAGCAGACAGAGAGGTAGGTTAAAAAGATTAACCTGCATTGGCAAGCGTCGAAGTAATGCACCTGCATTCTCCAGTTCCTGAGTGACATGTGAATAGTCAGGCCGTATATCAGAAAGATTGCCGATGGCATAACCGGTAACTTCCAGACCCATGATGACGAGTTGCTGAACAAAAGACAGTGATGAGTTAATGAACTCAAGGTAGTCCACTATGTTTGCTTGATTTTGCCTGAGGGGTATAAAGCGAACTTGGATTGCGAAGCCTTCCTCGTGGAGGTTTTGAATCCCCTCCAAGGTCTTGAACCAAGCACCTTTAGAAGCAACTATTTGATCATGGATCGAAGGTAAGTGCGAGTACAGAGGAATGCACCAGAGGATTTTATTCGGATCAACCTCTTCTGCAAAGGTTCTGACATTGGATCTGCGTAGCAATGCTCCATTGGAAAGAATACTAACACCACGAATATCCTTGTCAATTAAGCGGCTAACGGGGGCAGCAAGTTCGTCAAGATACAAGGACGGTTCGCCACCAGTAAGGCAAAGCACATCGGAATTTTCAGGTAACACCTCTGCAAGAAGCTTTAGTTTTATCCTCCAATTAAAATCGTCAGTTGCCTTTGGTGGCTGTGAGCACATTAGACAGCGATGATTGCACTGCTCAGTGATCAGAACTGAATTTGAACTTGACTCACTGCGCCAAGCAATTTCAAAAAGCCCTTTCTCAAAGTCAATGAAAACCAGATCGCCTTCTTGCAATCTCCAGAAAGAAGACGTAATGGTGATATTAGGAGGTGAATCAAGTATGAAAGACGGGAGAGTGTCTTCGATGCTGTACTCGACCTTTAGGACAGAGGGAGAAGTAGGTGATGAGGATATAAGCCTTAGTTCAAACAAATTATCTTTGCCAAAGACCGCATACACAGCCGCGTCCCAGTCAGGTCCAAGTCCATTAAAGCTAAATCTTAGTTCTTGGTAAGCCATGATTCCAGGATAGTCTTAGTTTCTGGGTCTGCCAATAGATCCAATATATGTCCAATCACCGACTTTGTTCGATGACAAATAAATGAATAAGGCTTATAACCTGTAAATCTTCCGTTCGTGTTGTAGTTGTAGACGAGGTCGTTACCGCAAAATGATTGATACGCACAAGTTGAGCAAATTGGGCTAGATATCAACTGAGACTCTGATATTGATTCCTTGGAGAGCCTTGATCCAATAATATCTTCACATGTAACGACAGACTTCCTTATATTAAGCCCCAGTGACAGAGACGAGTCACCTTCTTCAGCAAGCATTCTGCTCTCATCACTCAAATATATTTCTCCATCATAGTTAACAACAAGGGCGTTTAAGCCCATAACATTTGGGTTATTTTGATCAACGAAGATCCTGGCTTTGTCGCCAAGTAGCTTGCGAAGATAGAGAAGCGTGATTCCTTCTGCCATGAAGAATCCTTCCTTGTTTATTGCCATAACTTCTTCAAGACCTGATTTATAGGCAGTAAACCACTCATGAAAGCTGTAGTGAGCTCCCTTTCTGGCAAAGCCAATATCGGTGATATGTCGAAAGCTGATGAAACGTAAAGATAATGATCGATAGAATCTGACTATCTCCTTGATTCGGGGAAGTGAGGTAGCGCTAACGGTGAGAACGGCGCTTACTTGATCGTGACCAAGCTCCTGTTGAACTAGCCTTATATTCTCAACTAAGTCTTTGAAGTAATTCTTGTTTTTATGCTTCCTGGTAATCGTATGAAGATCCCCGGGCCCGTCAAGTGATGTTGAAATTTCAATCTTAAACTCTTTGCATAGTTCAATGACGTCTTGAGATAACTCTGCAAGATTAGTGCAGATTACGGGTCTAATCTCCTTATCAGAGACTTCTGCAAGATGTGAGAGGAGCTGAGCAACAAAAGAAACGTTGAGGGTGGATTCGCCACCCTGGAACTCAAGCTTAATACTCTTGCGAGGACTTGATAAAACTAGGTCTGCTATTCGTGTTGCATCATCGCGCCCAAGGTCATACTCAGCAGGAGAAGATTCTGGTTTTCTGCTGACTTGGCAGTAATCACACGTTTGATTGCATCGAAGAGTAGTAACTACTATGAAATACGAAAAGCTCTGTAGGTAAGCGCGATAGGCATCCCTAATCCGTAGCCCCTCTAGCCGTTTTATTGCATTAGAGGCAGTTGGCTCGAGAAGGCCATGGCTAACCATGGTCTCCTGTAAGTTACTGCTTAAATTAGCATTATTAACTGCTTCTTCAAAACTAGAGCTTGAAAGAATAAGCCATCTGCCACTCTCTGAAGAGACAAATACTTTCCCTTCACTCATTCTTTCAAAATACAACGGGAGCCTTTGCATCGGAGCTGTGCTCACTGATCCATATCCTCAGGTAGAAGTCCTGTCAATGCGTATGCGTAGATCAGGTTCCTTTGTGATTGCGTTTCTGCCAATAGCTTTAGCCTAATCTCCTCGTCTAGGCATTGACGAATAATATAGTTTGAAAGTTCATCGTCGGTACGATCATTCGACAAGACTTCTACTTCAGTCCCCTTTGAGTCAATTTTAATAATCGAAATATCCGCTGGAAGGCCATGTAGGCATCTTGTGATGGCGTCGACACTAAATCTTTCCAATGAAAGGATCACCGGCTAGCGATTGCTGGAGTAGTGAGAATAGTGGGAGCTATGCGAAGAGTGGGAAGAGTGCGAACTATGTGAGCCATGCTCTGCCAGAAGTACAGCACCATCTCTGCTTTCCAGACGTCTTTGTGAGGTATCCAGTAGGTTCTGCTGGGCAGAACCTACTGAAGCTTGCTCTAGCTTGTCCGTGGTGAAAAGAGAGGCTGAAGCTTGGGCTGGTGCAACTCCTGCCTCTGCCATCAAGGTAACAGCTGCTGCCAACAGCATTGCTTTCGCAGCTTTTTTAGAGTTCATTGGGGCAACTTTTTCTATAACCTATACCTAGAACCAGCCTTTGTCAAGGCATCTTAATCTAGATGGCTATCCCGAACACACACCTCGGATGCCACCCAATGCCATCACACGAACAATTCAGGTTCTTGCTGGTAAGCCATATGTAGTTCTGCATGCCCTCGAATCGCCCGGTTAACCGAGCTGAGCTCCCAACTCAACGCGCTGAGGCAAAAAATGCGCGGGTTTCAGCGGGGTACCCCCGAGCATGAAGAGGTACTGGAGCGGTGGGCCACCGTTCATGCAGCGGTGTCAGCCCTGGCTGAAGAACTGGAGGTATAGCGCGCTGAAAGGGAAGGATCGATCCCATCGGCAGTCTCCCAGCTTGGCCTGAATTTCAAACCGCCCCTTATCCATGTTGGTCACCCTCACACCCCGCTCCGAGATAGCTCAGAACAGTCTTGCTAACAGCCTGCACGGGGATCGAGTCGTGATCCTTGAGGCGATGGGAGCGGACGATATCCTCGTCGCATCTTCAGACCGCTCCTTCTCCACCTGGATCGCCCTGAAAGATGACCCCGATTGGGGCTATGCCTTCACCCGCTCTCGGCCATCACCAGGGCCGGACTGAAAGCTCAATTCTCCTCGTCAGCCCCAACAGGCACCAGACGGATCTGCTTCCGCCCCAGCTTGATCTCGAACTCATCGCCGGGCTTGAGGTCCAGCAGAGAGGTATAGGCTTTGCCCATCACCAAGCTTCTCTTCCGCTGGACCGTGGCCAGATAGAGGCCGGCAAACAAGACAAGCTCAGTTCTTAACAAAAATTCCCCCTTGCTTGCTGTAGTCTCCAACCAGAGTGAAGATTGGAAATTTGGGCACTAGACTTGGGATAGCTAACCATGGTCAAATATGAGTGCTGAAGATGAGCTAAAGCGTCTTGAACTCGAGATTGAGGAGCGCGAAGAAAACACGAAGGTTAAAGAAAGTGGAGTTATTCCACCACCAAAACCGCCAAGTAAGAATGAAGGCGCCATTATCGCAGAAGGATCTCGGCCATCAAGAAAGCGTGGCGGCGGGAAATCTAAAGAAAGCCTAGACGTGATCCTTGCCTTTGTTGTGATATTAACCATCACAGCTTTTGGCATAAATTTCGTGCGTCAAATTCCTGATGAGCAGGCAAAAACTTTAAGAGATGGCCTGATCGGTGGTGCAGCAGGCCTAATCGTCGGCTATGCAGTTGGGCGATTCAGGCCTTAGTCTGCTGGCATCCCGCATAATCAAATGAACTATCTCGATACAAGAAAAAACGCATCTTGGCGCTTGTCATTCCGCTGCTTCTGCTACTCACTCTCGAGAAGATTCACCATGGACTAGGTACGGGGGTCTTCAAGATTGGTTTCATTTCTTTCATAATCTACTGTTTTGTTTGTTCCGACAAGCCATGGGCACGTGAAATATTGAATAGACCAAAGAAGTGGTGGCAGGATTAATTTCCAGCGATGTATCCCAGCCAGCAACCTCCTTGCACGATGCCATCTCAGCACGTTCGTGCTGTCATCCCAACAATTGGCCTTAAATCAGGCAAAAGTCAAATCGGGGGCGAAACTCACTCCTCCTCGTCAGGCCCACCAGCAGGGATCAGCCGGATTACCATCCGCCCTAGCTTGATCTCGAACTCATCGCCGGGCTTGAGGTCCAACAACGCGGTGTAGGCCTTGCCTACGAGCAGGTTCCCGTTGCCCTGGACCGTAGCCACGTAGCTGAGCTTGCGCCCACCTTTGCCCACGGAGGCACCGTTGGTTCCCAGGCTGACGCCTTTGGCCTCGAGCAGGGCCTCGTAAAAGGCGGTGAAGTTAAGGCGTTCGGTTCCGTCCTTCTTACTGGAGACGTAACCAGCGGCCCGCACCAGGTCTGATTTCGAGACATCGCCCAGCTCCTTGACCTTGGCAAGCAGATCAGTTCCGGTGAGAGCCATAGGTTGCAAGAGCAGGTTTTTCAGAACGTAGCGACTCTTTCAAGCGCGTCCAGTAGCAGCAGGTACGGGTAGCCCTCCATTCACCTCAAGGATTCACACGCCTCCCCGTCCCCATCACCATCGAGGTAGGTGTGGCCCTGACGCAGCAGTTCTTGGGCGCGGGCCCAGCTGCCGACCTCACGGCAGCGATACCGCTGACCGCTCACCGGAGGCGTCAATGCCCCGATGGGCTTCGGGGCGGGAGTACTACTGACACCTCCACCAGAACGTCTGCTGTGACGCCAGTCCCAGGGTCTGGTGATGCCACCCGGAACAGACCAGACACCCAGCCGAGAGGTCTGAGCGGCTCTCTCCGCCCCCAGATAGGAGGAGGCATCACAGTTCTGCAGGTACTGGCGGTACGCGAAGGCCTGGCCAAGACGAACCATTCGGAGATTGATGATCTCCCCTTTGAGGAGGATCTCTGCGACCGTGCGCCGGTACCGATCAAGGGTCTTGACCCGCAGCTGCACCTCGGCACCTACCGGGGCAAGAGCCTGGAGCTGCTGTCTGGAGGCACTGCCATAGGGGGCCTGGGCCGTCTCAGGGGCGTCGATACAGGCCAGGCGGATTGTCACCCGCTGACCACCCTCGAGCACCCGCAGGGTGTCTCCATCACCGACGGAAATCACTGTGGCTGCCTTGGCAGTTGCTCCCACCCAGCTGGTTAGCACCAGCAGCGGGACCAATGACACCAAAAACCTAGACAGTGGCCTCTTGGGACCTAACGATAGGTACCAGCTCACATGTACTCGCCGTTGCTTCCGCAGATGCTTTCACACGGAATACCATCATGGTCCCGGTCAAGCTTGCTGTTGCCGTTCTTGTAGGAGGCAACAGCCTCTTTGCAAGTTTTGAATGAAGAGCAGTTTTGGGCCAACGCGGAGCCTGCACTCAAAACAAGGCCGCTAACCAAAGCGGCTGCCAAAAGTGAAGTCTTGGTCATGGATACAAAGCAACCTTTGTGACTCTAGGCGAATTCTCGGTAAGCCCCTCAAATGGGTGGACGAGAATTAATAGATCATCATCCCATCCGTCTGTCTATCGCCCGAGCAGCCCACTACGACCTATGAGGCGTATGTGCGGCATCCAACCATCATGCCCTGGGAATTGACGATTGGATCAGACTCGGCGGCCATAGCGACAACAGGACGGGGGACCTGTGGATCGTCAAGGCGTTTGGAAGCACTGCAATGACCACGACGTGCCTCCAATGTCACGAGGAAGAAAGGGCTGGTGCGAGGATCGGCTCTGATCCAATATCCCAGGCCCTCGCCAAGAAAGATCCACAGCTTGGCCAGTCCCTTGTGTTGCTGAGCACATGCCCGAGCCCTCGGGTCAAATACTGGTCAAAGTGAGCAAAGCAGGAAGATCGAGTTTGACTACACACCAGAACGGATTCATAACGTATCCTAAGTCGACCCTGTGATGTCCGGCATTCCTACCGGGAACCTCACGATATTGTATTCAACCTTCAGCTAGAGCAGACACAACAGCATGAACCATTTGGTGATCGGACTGGGCGGTACGGGCGGCAAGAGCATTAGAGCTCTTCGCAAGCTGATCATGTCTGAGCAAAGGCTGTCATCACAATCAATACCAAGTGTCGACTTTTTATATATAGACTCTTCTCGAGAAATGATGTCCCAAGCAGATCCTACTTGGAAAGTTCTTGGTAAGTCGGTACAATTGCCTTCGGCATCTCAGCTGCAGATCACAGGAGAAGATTTATCCAGTCTATTGGACAACATCAACAGCTATCCTGGCATTCGAAATTGGATTGGCTCCCAAGGGACCTGGAAGGAAATTTTAGGAACGATCGTTGGCGAAGCGCTTGGTGGTCAAAAGCGGAGATTAGGTCGATTCCTCTTTGCTCGCAGAATCCAAGAATTTCACACCAAGATACAAACATTGGTTCAGGGCCTCCAATCGAATGGTGATTCAAGTATCACTTTTCACGTGATCGCTGGTCTGGCAGGGGGCACGGGTAGTGGTGCTGTAGTAGATGTAATCTCCCAACTAAGAAGTAAGTATACCGATGGGCTCAAGTATCGAATCATGCCATATCTGCTCCTGCCTGATCAATACCCTTTGCCGAATTGGGATACAGGTAATTACCACGCCAACGGCTTTGCTGCGCTAACTGAGATTAATGCGCTCTCCACGGGTGCGTATAGGCCTGTAGACGTCGCCACTGGAAATCAGACGAATCTAAAGGATCCTTTCAATGGAGCTTACATTATCAGCAATGAGAATGAAAATGGATATATAGCAAAAATTGATACTGAACTACCTGGAATCATTGCGGAATTCTTGTTTCAGAAAATCTTTGTTGCAGGAGCAGTTGGCCTGACATCAATAGCCAGAATGGAGAATGCCGAAAATGGTGATGGCACTCCAGAAACAGCAGCAACATCTAAAACAGGAGAGAGGAGTAAAAGGTTTCTAGGATTTGGAATCAAACGTATTTCGATTCCAGAGGAAGAGATCAAAGAGTTTTTAACTCTCTCTTTCGCCCAGCAAGGCATACATCAACTTCGCTACAACAATTGGCAACAAGCGCTTGGATTTGTTAATGAGGTTAGGAATTTCGACGCGAACGCTAGTGTACGCACTGCTGATGTACTTGCAAGCTGGAAACTTTCAGATGAGTTTCTACTGCTCGCAGAAAGCATCTTAAGATCCGATGATCCAAAACGAACATGGAAATCTTTGCATGAAGAATGGGCAAGTGTTGTACCTGCCTTCAAGCAACTTGCACAGCAACAAGAGCCAAAAACTTGGGTCACATCGATCAGTAGCTACTTTCAAAAGCGTTTCGATGAAAGCTTTCGCAATCTTGGCGTCAAAGAGTTCTACAGGATTAAAGGACTTTCTAAATCTGAGATGGCTAAGGAGGTTCGTCGACTCATCGAGCAGGATCTACTTGAACAGTGGAAGAATGGTTCTAGATCGCTTCAGGAGATTGGTAAGACCATTGATGCTCTTTCAGTCCTGCTCCAAGAGAAACTCGAACAGATTGACAGCCGTGTTGTAAAGATTGATACGCAGCTTGATGAATTGCGAGTTCAAGTTTCGAACAATCTCAATGATTGGGCTTCTCTTGGAGTCATTGGCAAAGCATTCGGAAAACGCGATAATATCTTTGAACGTCAGTCTATCTTGCTTCAAAGTCTCTATACCGAGTTGACTCGGACAGAAGCCTATGGCTTTGCGAAATCATTACTCTATGAAATTGTCTCCGAAATACGTGATCTGAAGGTAACTGTTGATTCACTTAGTGCCAATGTACAGCAGGCCACTGCACAGATATCGAAGGATTTAGAGGAGAGACTTGTCGAGAACAATGGGTCAGACGCCAAGGGCCATGTTATTCGCTTCTATGAACCCACAGCTGTCCGAACAGGTATTAAGGATCTAGTAGTCAATGAAGCCGTCCAAGTTGCACATGCTTCTAAAATTCGTGCAGCGATCGTCGCCAAGCTTGGAGAAGATCTGTCATTTACACGGTTGAACGACAGGCTGACAGTTGTCGATTTAGTCGATAGCCTGACATCAGCATCAGAGGAAAGTGCTTTGGCGGCGCATGCGAATTTGATTGCAGAAACGAATCGCAAGATCCTAGGCGTTTCAATTCTTACAAAGTTGGAAGAGCGCTATGGAGCCGATACTGCCGCGCTTCGTTTAACAATTCATGAGCTCGTCAATCAGGCAGGAACCTTCCTGACAGTCAATTCATTGGAAAGGGACAAGGTTGCACCTGGGATACCTTCTGGGTCTCAAGTCCTTGTTGCAAAAACAGTTGTAATGCTTCCCAAAGCCTCTAATCAGGAAGGCTTTATTAAAGAGCTCAAAGATGCCTTTAGGGCATCAATGAGTGGAGATCTTGAGTTCATCGATGTTGATAACAAGCAAAATGAGATCACTATTCTGACGATTAAAAACTTGTTCCCCATACGAATGATTGGTATCCTTCCCTTCCTTCAGGAGAAGTGCATACGCCGGCTGTCCAGCAACCGAGAGCGAATGGAAATGGAGATCTTTACATCAGGTAGCTTGGATGATTACCCCAGTCTCTTCGCGCAAAGTGGCGCTGACCTCATGAAGGAGGCGGGGGTTCAAATTCTATTAGGACTAGGCCTAGGGCTTGTTGTCAAGAGTCCGACAAGATCATTGTTGGTGTTTAATAGCAAAGATTCAGATGGATTCGACAATCCACCGATTGAACTTGGATCCAATGTCCTAAACGCCATGGCACGAATGGAATTCTCGATAGTTGAGGCAATCACATTGGCAAACCAAAAAGCTTTGCTCTCTACGTTTGACTCGTCAACAGCGGAAGCTCTTGTTAAGGGGGTTGTAGAAGACACAAAAGCAGAGACGGGGCACGATCCGTCCAACGGCCAATATCAGCAGCTTGTTGAGTGTGCCAAGATTTCTCTTAAACTCATTCGGGAGGCAACAACATGAGTAAACCACTTTCTGGACGCTGTCTAAACATTGGCAATTGCGAAATCGCCAATTCAATGGCCCCTATTAAGGTTGAAGATGGTGCGGAGTTCATCTGCAGCGAATGTGGTAAACCCTTGGTGGCCAGTGAGAGTTCTTCTGGATCGAAGAATAACAATCTCGCCATTGGAGTGGTCGCCATTGGAAGTGTTTGTTTTATTGTCGCCGCAATTTTGGCAGTCACGACTCTGCTGAAGTCAAAGTCACCAAGTGCTCCAAATACAGGTGCGCAAACCAATGCAGGTAAACCGGCTTCGAGGCCTTCAAAGGCAAGCGTCATTCTCCGTCTAGCAGGATCGAATACACTGGGATCTAAATTAGCACCAGCCTTAGTAGAAGCCTATTTTAAGAGCAAAGGCTGTACCGATGTTGCGCAGCTCAAAGTTGAAATTGAACTCATCAATGTCACCTGCAAGCTCAATGGGAACAACTATCTCGCTACCATCAGTTTCAAGGGTTCAGGCACTGCCTTCACTGGACTGAAGAACGGTACGGCTGATATCGGAATGGCTTCTCGTAGAGTGAAGCCTGCTGAGGTAGCCAGCCTCGTTACTTTAGGTAATCTAACCTCGCCAGCCAACGAACATGTGGTGGCCTTGGATGGCATTGCCATCATCGTCAACGCTTCCAATCTTCTTCCTCGACTTAGTATTCCCAACGTACGCAGCATCTTTGCTGGTGATACAAGGACTTTCAGTCTTGTCGGCGGACCGAGTACTCCAGTTACACTCTATCGCCGTGATGACAAGTCAGGAACCTATGATTCATTCAAATCCTTGGTGATGAATGGAACTCCTGTTTCGCCCTCGGCGAAGACATTCGAGGACAGTAATGAGCTTTCGTCAGCAGTCGTTGCCGATCAAAGTTCCATCGGTTTTGTTGGACACACTCTCATAGGAAGTGCTCGCGCTGTGCCGATTGGAGTTCCTGGTCAACAGGCTTTACTTCCTAATCGCTTTACGATTCAAACAGAAGACTATCCATTGTCACGTCGTCTATACTTTTACGCACATTCCGAAGGTGGCAATAAAGAGGTGGCCCAGTTCATCACTTTTACAGCTTCCAAAGCTGGCCAAGCTGTTGTAGAAGCTGAGAACTTTGTCCCACTGGATATCGTCTCCGCACGTAGTGCACTACCGGCCAATAGTTCCAACGGTTATCAGGCTGTTACTGCTGGAGCCGAACGGCTTTCAGTGAATTTCCGCTTTAACTCCGGCTCGAATGATCTTGACAATCGTGCCTTGGCTGACCTTGACCGAGTGACTGAGTATCTAATCCGTACGTCTACAAAACCTAGCAAGCTTGTGCTGATTGGCTTCGCTGATAATACTGGCAACCCTGCGTCAAATGTTGTCCTCTCGAAAGAGCGCTCAAACGCCGTAGCAACTGCTCTTAAGTCTCGTGGCATCACACCTGGCCTTACCACTGGCTTTGGGGCTGAGAATCCAGTTGCATCGAATTCCACTCCAGATGGTCAACAGAAGAACCGCAGGGTCGAAGTCTGGATTACGCGCTGACAACAAGTATTGAGTATTTTTTCGATACAATCACGATTGCCTGGTATGACCGTTTGTCAGTTGAATCTCTTGTCATAAGGTTATCTCATTTGTACGGGTTGGAATCTCCCCATCTCGAGAATTTATACCCAAATATTCAGGCGAGCAATGCCAACGGTAATAGGATAAGAAGTCCAGGGCCGATACACATCATGACAAAAATGAACGTGAGTAAACCTGCAAACCAACGTGCGCTTATGTGATTCTTCAAATCTTGAGCACGCGCTTTCTCTTCCCGAATTCGCCTGGCTTCTTCTTCTCCTTGTTGAATGCGGTGGACTTGATGCTCAAGTGAAACGTATGTGCTTTTCACCATGCCCTTAACAAGAGCCTTGAATATGTCTGGGGGCATGATCTGATCCTTTTGCTTCTGCGATCATCGCATGCCCCAGAAGTAATACCCACAGATGTTCTAGTTGCTGTGAGCTGGTAGGGCTTGTCAGCCAACTGCATTCTGGCCATGGGTGAGCAGCTGTTGGGTAGTGTGCAGAATGCGGATGATGATCAGCTCGGGAGTTCTTGCGTATGCGTTTTATGGGGTTTCTACTGGCCAAGTCTGGACGATAGGTAAGCTCTCTTAAGTACTGGTTCAGTTCTTAGAATCATCTTCAATGCTTAAGACTTCAAGTCCATCCGCTGTTCAATAGCCACTCGCTCAATGGAATGAAATGGGTGAATAATCACTACTTAGATCTAGCTATGGTGTCTGCGCGCCATAACATTCAACACGAGCCTGACCCTCTAAGCCCTTGCAATTGCGATCTCCATTCTCACGCTCTGCTTGAAAATCACTAATCATCTGTCCAATGCGTTGCTGCTGAATAGCGATATACGGATTAGCCAACTTCTCTTTATCGACAACTTTGGTCCTTTTTCCAACTACCACAGTGGAAGTGACAAAGCCATCTTTGGGATCCCAGAACCTTGCTGCAACAGGCCTGCCGCCCTCCATACTTACGCTGCAAGCTCCGTATCCGTCCTGATCACCGGGTTCACCTTGAAGTTTGCACTTAACATCAGCGACATGAAATACGCCACCCTCAACACGCCCGATGCGATCTGGAAACCTATCGCAAGGAGCGTCGACGAAGCAATTAGTTAGTGTGGTTTCATAGTATTGAACTCGTTTGTCTTCTTCTATTGCTTTTCTTTGCAGCTCTTGATTGAGTTTTAATGCTGTGACCGCCTTTTCACGACTATCAATTGCAGAGATCAATGACAGATACTTTTGTTGCTTCGCCAAGAGAGCCTGCTTTTCTGCACTGGTCAAATACTTAGCCCATCCTCCGTCAAGGAACACAGATATTGCTCTTGATGAGTTTTGAACACCATACTCCGTTATCGATGCAGTCAGAAGTGCGGCAATATGCTTTTCTTTCGGCGGATTAAGATAGACATTGATATACCAACTTTCGTAAGGACCGCGTAAAACAGCATAAGATGTAACCGCTGCGACAAGACCGGCAGTTGCCACACCAGCAATCACACTTGGATTCTTCCAAGCTATGCCCTTAAGAGGATTTCCTTTCATGTGGTTTTAGAATTCTCTAGGCTATTGCCGAGTTAGCTTCATTGACAAAGTGAATCTAGACGAAGCTTTGTATTGTGTCAATCATGCTTTATGGTTGTTGCCAGAAGCGGCCATGAATAGTGTCTTGAACTCGTCCTTGGTAAGCGTCGGTGCCAGGCATATGTCCTACGGGATACCTCTAAAGTAGTTGTGGTTTGCCACCAGGTTGTTCATGCCAACAGCTGATTGAGCCGCTGTTGGGGGGTGAGGCCACCAAGGGCCATGTGGCACCTGCGGCCGTTATAGATCCGCAGGTAGGCCGGCAGCAGCTCATTCCGAGCCGCTGAGTTGCCGTAGGGCATCACGTAGGCCCACTCCTCCAGCAATGTTTTGATGAACCGCTCGGCCTTGCCGTTGGTTCTTGGGGTGTAAGGCCTGGTCTTCTTCACCTTCAACCCCATGGCATCGCAGGCTTTTCGCCACCCATGGGACTTGTAGGCAGATCCGTTGTCGCTGAGCACCCGGCGGCACTCGATCCCCTGGCCGTTGAACCAGGCCACCGCACGGCTCGAGAAGCCCACTGTGGTCGGTCCCTTCTCGTCAGCCAGCACCTCGACGTAGGAAAGGCGGGTGGCGTCATCGATGGCCACGTGCACCTTCTCGTAGCCAGCTCCTGGTGAACGTCCCTTGCGTGGATCGCCGGTGATCCTGTGGCCGACCCGCTCAAAGCGCGCCAACTGTTTGATGTCGACATGAATCATGTCGCCGGGCTGCTCCCACTGGTATCGCTGCACCGGCGGTTTTGGATCCAGGTTCCGCAGCCGGTTCAGCCCCAGACGCCGCATTGCCCGGGCCAGGGTTGTGATCGGCACCAGCAACTGCCGGGCGATCCTCCTGAGCGTGCAGCGCTGGTGCCTGAGGTCGACGGCCTGCTGCAGTTGCTGCGGATCGAGCGTCCGCCGCTGGGTGCGGCGAACACTCCGTCGATCCGCCAGTGCCGCTGGTCCGCCTGAACGGAAGCGCGCCAGCCATTTGCGGGCCGTGCGCTCACTGATCCCCTGGTCTGCGGCCAGCTGAGCAAGGCTCCTGCCCTCATCAAGATGCTGCCGAATCAGGCGTTCCCGTCCAAAGGGTGTCAAGCGGGCATTGGGGTGTGTATGCATGGGTTGTGAGGTCTGGGGCTGTTGGGTCGCACCACAACCCTGTCGACCTCACACCCTTTTGTCAGCCGGAACAACCTGGTGGCAAACCACACTTAGGCAACGTTATGCGTTTGGCGGCACTGGGCATTGCACTGATCGTGGCACTCCCGGTAGAGGCAGCAACCGTTCTCTCCGTAGGGGATGGCGACACCATCACGTTCAAAGAAGGTGCCCAGAAGACCCAAGTCCGCCTCGCCTGCATCGATGCTCCTGGGACCTCCCAAGGCTCAGAAGGCTGGTGGATCCCTATGGAGGGCCCTCATCGCCTCCAGTGGCGCGAGGGGGCTCCATGGCGCCGGCATCCTTCTGAAGGTGGAGCCGGAGATATCCAGTTCCTCTGCTGGTCTGTCGTTAGCGATCCACGGCGGTTTGGCCATTACTGGAATCAGTGTTGCCCGCTATTTCTGCGCTCCTTTGATCTTTAGCTAGTTCCCCAGTTGTTCCCCAGGCTTTTCAAATCCCCGCTATGCCAAGGGATTTGTGCCACTTCGGTCTGTATTGGATGTTGGCGGAAAAGGGCTTTGGCCGGGAAGCAACCGTCGCCCGCTTGCAGGAGCTGGCGGCGGCGGAAGTGGCTGCGCTGCAGGGGGTGCTCGAGACTGCAGTCGCTGTGAGGATGCACTCTTTTGGAGTTGAGATGCACTGATGTGCGCCGCATGGTGCAGGCCCCATCCGTCAACGGAAGATCACAACTGGTTCACGCGGATGGTGGAGACTTACGCAGTGATCGATAATTTGAATCCTCTTGATCTTTATCCCAGCGTGAGGGAATCATCTCTTCAGGCCTTGGCCGAAGCCCATTCTCAGCGCTTGGAGGCGTGATGGAGATCAACCACAGCCTGTTACTGCAGCAAATGATTCCGAGCAGTTTCCAGCACTATCTGCTGGGATTGTTCGCAGTGGCCAACAACATTCCTGCGCTGGGACCTTTCCTGGGACTGACCACCGGACTCCAGCGCGGTCAGCCAAGGCATGTGATCCGTGTCTCCACTTTAACCAGTGTGGTGATCATGGTCTCCGCTTTTTTATTCGGGACAGCGGTGTTGCGCTTCTTCGGGATTGGGGTGAGTGCCTTTCAGATTGCGGGTGGTCTGCTGCTTGGTGCCAGCGGTCTGAGCATGCTCCACTCCAAGGGGCCGGATGCCAGCGGTGAAAAACAGGTCACTACCACCAGCATTGCCGCTGAACAGATGACCTCCTCTGCGATTGTCCCGATCGCACTGCCGCTCACAACCGGCGCAGGCACCATGTCCACGATCACGGTGTATGCGGATGCGGCGCGTACGTTGAACCAACGATTCGAACTGCTGGCCGCAATTCTGGTGATGTCAGTGTTGATCGGTTTGATGTTTGTTTTTGCCGCCAAGCTCACCCAATGGCTCGGCCATATAGGCATGACCGTACTGATCAAGGTGATGGGCCTATTCACTCTGGCAATCGGCATTCAATTTGTCGTTACAGGTGTCAGCGCAATCCTTCAGGCGGTGCCGTTGCATATCGCGTCATGAACATGGCGGGGCCGATCCAAGACTCCTGGCGAGAAAGAGTTTGTTGAGTTTTATGTTCTAGGATACGCTCGAGCCGGCAAGGAGGACGCTATAATTAAAGAGTAGCTTTTGTTTAGTTACTTTCATGACAACTGCCTCCCATCGGGAACAAAAGCTTGCATTGATCTCGCGCTTGAAGGCTTCCTACCCGGAATTGCCCGAATGGACCTCCGGGGACATGATCAGTTCCGATAGGTTTTGGGCATACATGAAATGCCCTCAAGACCAGGGAGGCCAGCTCAGTGCGGCTGAACCATTTCTTGAAAAGGAGGAAGAACAGTGGGAATTGATGACCTACATTCTTTGCGAGGTTTTGGGATGGGGTGGCATCTGGGTCTCCGAGGAGAGGCGTCGAATCGCAGACGTTGAAATAGGGCTGTCTGTTTATTTCGGGCTCCCCTATTACTTCCGCTGGCTGTGGGCAGCAACTAAAACACTGGTAGAGAAGGAGTATATTTCGTGGGGGGAACTCACCGATCGCTTGGTCGAGGTCCAAGACCGTTACGCAGGGGGCCTCAATGGCCAGCTCCCTAAAGCTCAGCCAAAATTCGAAGGCGATGGCTCGAATGTTAAGCGCAATCGCTGGGTCGCAGATTCCCTAGGGAAGGGAGATCCGGGTATGTATTCGGGCCAGGCCGGTCCAGCAAAGTACAATGTTGGAGATCGTGTTAAAGTTCGGGATCTCCCTGCGTTGCTTTATACGCGAACTCCCGAATACGTTCGGGGTGCCGAAGGCGTGATTTCTAGAGTTAGCTACGAGAGCCCTGCTCCCGAGGACGAAGCTTGGGGACGTGAAGGAGACAGGCCAGAGTGGTTTTATATCGTCAGATTCAAGCAAGTTGATTTGTGGGATTCCTACCATGGGCCCGAGAGCGATTCACTCCAGACAGAGATAACTGAGCGCTGGCTTCAGGCTTCTGCCTGACACCTCAATAATTTCCATCTTCCACAAAACCAATTAGACCCATGTCCGAGCATCATCACGATCACGATCACGAGAAAACTGTTAAGCCGATGGTCGACGAGATCACGGAGTTTGAAGTTCTTGAAATCGCGCTCCGAGAGCTATGCATTGAAAAGGGCATTTTTACGGCTGAGCAGCATAGGATTTACACTGAGTTTGCTGAGCAAATCGGCCCCACTCCTGGCGCCAAGTTGGTAGCTAAGGCTTGGCTGGATCCTGAGTTTAAAAAGTTGGCGCTCACGGACCCGATTGAGGCCTGCCTGCAAGTGGGCGTGGATTGGTTGAATCCAACCGGTTCAGGGACAATTAGCGATTTTCACGCTCTTCAGATCCTGGAAGATTCTCCAACTGTTCACCACGTGATTGTTTGTTGCCTTTGCTCTTGCTATCCACGACCCCTTTTAGGTAACTCCCCTGAATGGTATCGCTCTCCCAACTACCGTCGTCGTATCGTCCGCTGGCCACGACCCGTCCTGGCTGAATTTGGTCTGGAAATTCCTGACAACGTCGAAGTTCGTATCGAGGATTCCAATCAGAAGCACCGCTTTATGGTGATGCCAATCCGACCTGAGGGCACTGAGGGATGGTCTGAGGATCAGCTGGCTGAGATCGTTACCCGCGACTGCATGATTGGAGTAGCTCTTCCGAAGCCAGGCGTAACAACTAATGTAAAAACTAAGACAATCCCGGCCATCCGTCCCGTTGGTTCCTGATAAGCCCCTTGATTAACTATGGACATCGAACAGAAAATTGATCTCCTAGAAGAGATCTCTGGGAGTAACCATACTTGGCCGATTATTTCGGCCAAGTATGGTGTTGAGAATCCGTTGCCTCCATGGAAGACCAGCCTCGATGGACTTTGCGACGCCCTCGACCGTTCTTGCTCGGACGAGGAAGAATCTTCCCTGTCTTTTAAGCAACGTCGCGATGAGGAGGATGTGCTGTCTGCAACCAGGTATGCCAATCTTCCCTATCCTGAGAATCAGCTTGTTAGCCTTGCCCATTCACTTCTTTCACGCGGCATGATCAGTAAGGAGGAACTTGGTGACCGTCTTGTTGCTATCCGAGCAAGACTCGAAGCCTGACTCTGACGAATTGGTTGCTCTTTTCGTGATTAAACCGTTCGCCCATCACCTCATTGGTGAAGGCGAACGGTTTTTTGCTAGCTGGCAAAAACTACCTGTAAATTTTAAGGAATACTGCTTAAGTGCTTAAGCTGTATTCGTTTTAGTCGAATACGTTCAGGCCTTTGGGGTTCTGAGCGACAGATTGATTGCAGTAGTAAGCTCGACTTGGCTTGGGTAGGGGGCGTAGACGCTTTTTGATAGTTCCTTTTAAATATTTAGCTGTTTTAGTGACTTGTTTGGGTCCTCGGTTGATTGGGTATAAGGTTTGCGAATTAGTTCTCTACTGATTGAATCAAGTTTTGAGCTGCAGTGGAAAGTTTTTTGCTATAACCTATGGGTTTGAACTTGAGCAATGGCTGATTTTGAATCCCGCCTGGCATGCGTTATCGCTGCAGATGGCACGATCGCTCGTGGATATCGCATTTCAAAATCTGAGAGGGTCGGTTTGGGCGATTACGTGCTCACTTGGCAGGATGAGCTTCAGGGTTCCGCTAAGACGAATTTTTCATGCGTCGTTGGTAGCGAGATGTATGAAGATGTCGAGCCTGGAATTTGCACCGTCGGGCTACTGAGCGACCATCATCAGATGCGCGTGCGTACCTATGCTCCAAGTGGCCTGCCTGCCGATAGACCCTTTCATCTGGCGGTATTTAGGGATTGATGGTGCCACTTTCTTGTGCAGCGTCTGATCGTTTTCACGGGGTTTGAGAGACATTTCAAGGGCGGATGTTTCCAAAAGATTCCTCCGCTTTCCCCTTCATGTTGCCTAGGACTGTTCGGCCGATGGGAAGGACTTTTTGAGCGTACCAGCTTTACTTCTTCATGCCGTTTGGTTCTGTAACGTTTGCGGTTGGCCGTTACGCTTCTAGCCAATATTTTAAGGCCTCAAAAGTCGCTCCAGTCTCTCCAGCTGTGCCAGGGGAAGATTGAGATGTGATTTAGCGAGTTGCCGCCAGTCAGCCAGGAGTTCAAGGGTAGGCGGTATTCCTAGGTTCAGTTCCTCGAGGAACTCCTGCTGTGTGAACACTTCGGCCGGTGGACCTTCTAATACCAGTTGACCCCGATCCATCACGAACAACCAATCGGCCCAGCCGTGGAGAAATTCCAGATCATGGGTGGCCACCATGATTGTTGTGCCAGCTGCGTGGATGCGGTTAAGGCGCTGACGAAGGTCAATGCAATGGCCGGGGCTCAGGTACGCGGTGGGCTCGTCCATGAGTAGGAGTTCGGGCTCGAGAACCATCACGTCTGCCAATGACAATTGTTTTTTCTGGCCGAGGCTCAAGCTATGCACCTGCCGATCGAGTAAGTGGCCCAGGTCGAAGCTCTCTGCGATCGTCTGGATGCGGCAGCGGATCTCGGTATCCCCTAGCCCCATGTTCACCAGGCCGTAGGAGAGATCTTCCGCCACCGTTGTGGCTACCAGTTGATGTTCAGGATTTTGGAACACCAGGCCAATCCGCTGCCGAAGGCTGGAGAGGCCCTCTCGGCAGTAGCTGAACGGTTGTCCGTGCCAGAGAATGCGGCCACGCTGGGGCCTTAGGAGCCCATGGGCGAGCAGAAAGAGGGTGGTTTTGCCACAGCCGTTCTCGCCGATCAGGCCGCAGCCATCACCCCCGCCGGGCGGCCACCGGTGAGTAGCACCCAACCTCTGGCGCTGATGCACTCCCCCAGCTCCTCGGCCAGGGCCACAGCCTCAGCGGAGGCGCCCTCTCCGGCACCCATCACGCCCACCACCGCGCGCCGGTTGCTCATGCCACCTCCGGGCACCAGCCCCGCTGGCTCGTCATGTCGTCCGTCCAACCCTGGCAGCGGCGGGTGAGGTGCTCCCCATGGGCCACTAACCCCTGGTGCAACTGGCAGGTGAGCAGCGGGATGCAGTTCACCCCCGCGTGGTACCGGAACCAGTGGCAGGTGAGGCAGACATTGCGACTGCGGCTGGGGCGCAGCACCGCCTCGTCGAGATAGGGCCACTCCTCAACGGCCGCATGCCTTGAGGGCTGACCACGTCGAAGGGGGATAGGGACCATGCCGACTTGGTAGTGGTACAACAGTATTAGATCAACAGGCAGAGCTGTCCAGGGCTTGAACGTCGTTTCTCTTTCTTCTACGCTCTCCCCGAGCCCCCGACAGCCCCGGAGGCGCTGGGACGCTTCTCCCTGCTGAGCTCAAGTCCCTCAGCTCCTTCTCGCCTGACTCACTTTCCTTTGTTTGGCCACCAGCTCGTTTCCCTGCCCGAACTTGGAGACTCCAGCTCCCTGTCTCAGGCCAGGGTCAGCGCCTCTCCCGCAACGACCCAGAGACCCACATCCAGCAGGAACCGTTCCACCAGCGTCTCTGCAGACCTCAGTTGGTGCTGTTCTAGGAACCGCACAACCGCCCGCCGGGGTTCACCCAGCAACCGCAGCTCCGCCAGCGCCTGCACCAACCAACCCCAGTCCAGGGCTGGGTAGCGGTGGTGGTAGTGAGCCACCACCACCCGCAGCTGAGCGGGATCTAGGGCACCTAAATACCAGCCGAATCCATCACCTGCATGGATAGGGAGGGATGCCACCTCCTTGAAGAGCTCACCGCTGACCTTCGTGTCCAAACGTTCCGACTACTGACAGGTCGGACACTTCCGACTCCCTGATTCGGGTGCTAACTGATCCGTCTTAACAAGTGCCGCTACGTTGATAACGAAGATGCCCTGGGCTTGTGTCGGCACGGTGGGCACTGCATGCGCGCAATCTTCTCAACGAAGAAAGATGTTGAATTCATACCGAATTTTAGTTGGCGTGGTACTCTCCATTGGTGATGTCGGTTCTAGCGAGAATCAGTCGCTGGAGGAAACGGGGAAAGATCGGTGCAAATCCGTCACTGTCCCGCAACTGTAATGAAGTCCTTGAGATTTCTGAGTCAGGATGCCCGCCGACATTGAGTCCATCAATTCAATCTACGAGGCACAGATCATGGCTATTTCAACTTCTGTTTTGCACCGAACCAAGGAAGCTACTCTCTCACTTCCGATTCAGGCGGCTCTGATCACCAGCTTAAGCTCTCTCATGATCTGGACGCTGTACTTCAGTACCTATCCTCCCGTGCATAATGCGCTGCACACCACCAGGCACTCAACGCTTGCAGTTGCCTGCCATTAGGACGTTCATATAATTTCCAACCCTAAATATCTTTCATGGGTAGATATAAGTACGTTGCCTTGGCAACAGTTGCCACCATTGTTTCAATCTTGCTCTGGTTTGATCCTCTTCCTTCCCTGGCGACCCAGCCGGCTGTTCTGCTCCAGACACAACCCTCATTAAGTCAGGTGATTCCCGATGGAGAGCCTGTTCGGATTGCATTGACCGCAGTAGATCTAAGGAAGTACCCCCTGTCGAATGTTCGTTTCCAATTACAACTTACAACCCCTGCCAAAACGCCCTGGTTTACTTCTGACTTTCCAATTGTGGAAGGAACCACATTGCTTGAGCTCATAGCAGACGCTCCTTCCGGCAAACTGGAGTTCGCGCAAGTGATGCCCATACGGGGAAGTTACGTTTTGAAGGCACGGGTGACTCCGCTTGTTGCAGGAGCCTTTGAGCCATTCGAGCAATCTCTACAACTTTCGGTTCCAGAGAGATTTGTAAAGTATAGAAATGCTGCATTCTTGATTGGCATCCTGATGCTTGCTGGAATAGTTAGCGGCTGGATTATTGGAGGCGATCAAGCAGTTCGGGAAGGTGAAGTCGCATCTCAGCCCATCCGATTGGTTCTCAGTTTCTTCACTATGCTTGCAATTGCGGTTCTCTTGTTTGTCAATATCAGTGCAGAGCTTAATTCGGCTCACTCTCATGGAGAGATGCAGCCCACTCCATCTGCCTCTGAACAGCCCTCCCAAGACCTGGAGCTTCGCTTGTCGGGAGATCAGCTGACATCAGTTGGACAGCTTGCGACCCAGACAGTTCAGGTGATTAACAAAAAAACTGGAGTTCCCAAAGCAGGCGTTGTTGTCAAGGCTAGATCGATTGCACTTGAGGATGGTAAGCAAATGTTTGCTTACCAGGGTCGAACTGACGACCAGGGCAGGCTCAGTTGGAAGGAGCAATTTTTCGATGGCTCGCCGCACAGAGTTATCGTCGAAGCTGAGCAGTCCATTGGACCCGTACTAAGGGCCAGCCACGAAGTAGCGGTTGAAGGAATTGAACCACCTCTCTATATTCGACTTATCTCGCTCAGTTACTACACAGGAGCATTTGTTCTGAGTCTGTTGGCTGGCATCTGGATGCATCGACGTTTTCCTCGAACGATTTGATCCTGATTCGTCGTTAACCTTTGAGAGCCGCCCGGCTTTAGTTGCTCGTCCTTGCCATGATCGTTGCAAGGTCAAGCCAATCGTGTGGGACCTGCATGGTTGTGGGGTGGTGCTTAGGTGCCCTGAGGCCTATTCCTGTCCCGGCACGGTGACGGATGGATCAGTGGCATGTGATGAATGTCACGTCGAGATGCAGTCAATGGCGGGGTCGGATCCAGGCCTCCCCCTACGGTCTTCTCGAATGAGTGTTGGTTACACAGCTTGGCGGGAGTGCTTCGCAGGCCAGTCTCCTGGATACTGCTTCTCCTCGTAGCAGCGGTTGTGCTGCTGTTGTGGCTCGGACCCTGGCGATCCCATTCACGGGAGTACTGGATCAAGGCGGAGGAAGATCTTTGGAATTATTCCCCCTCCTATCCGATCAATCGGATGACGGCCGCACCGTTCGGGGAGAAGGAACTGGTGTTTCTCAAGCCGGGGCCCGACCGCATCGGTCGGATCTATCGCAAGGCCGTGTTCCGCTCCTACGGGCCGAACTTCGACACGCTGCTCGATGGTCCCCAGCTCTCCGGCCAAAAGGTGGGTGATCGGGTGAGGGTTCGCAGCCCGGGCTCGCGAGAAGAGCATCTCGGCGCGCTCGGGCCGATTCTCCGCGCCGAGGTGGGCGACACGATCGTGGTGCATTTCCGCAACGAAACCCGCTTCCCGCTGAGCCTGCACCCCCATGGGGTGGCCTACGACAAAGCGAATGAAGGTTCCGGCTATGCGGATGGCTCCATGGGGTCCCTCGGCACCAATGGGTCCCATCCTCACCATGGTGGCGGCGGCTCCGGCAATGCTGTGCCGCCCAGCGGCTCCTACACCTACCGATGGCAGGTGCCCCCACGCTCAGGCCCGGGGCCGGCAGATCCGGATTCGATCGCATGGCCCTATCACTCCCACGTGAACGAGGTGGGCGACACCAGCGCCGGTCTGGTGGGGGCCATCGTGATCCACCGGCGCGGCAGCCTGGATGAGCGACGGCAGTTACCCAAGGGCGTGGATCGTGAATTCGTCAACCTGTTCACGGTGACCGATGAGAACAAAAGCCTCTACCTCGAGACAAACATGCGGGAGTTTCTGGGCACCAGCACCACCCCGGTCAACCCGGACGACGAGGAATTCGTCGAGAGCAACCTGATGCATGGCATCAACGGCTTTGTGTACGGTGACCTCCCGGGGCTCACGATGGCGGAGGGGGAGCATGTGCGCTGGCACGTGATGAGCATGGGCACGGAGATCGATATCCACACCCCCCACTGGCATGGCGCCACGCTTCTGGAGAACGGGCGACGGCTGGACACCACCGAGGTCTTCCCGGCCAGCAGCAGAACGCTGGACATGACGCCGGATCGGCCCGGTATGTGGATGCTGCACTGCCATGTGAACGATCACATGGAAGCAGGCATGCACGCCATGTTCACTGTGCTTCCGAACCGCAACAGCAGCTTTGCCAGCTCTAGGTAGAGCATGAAGCCGTTGCCTCACAGCGGAGTGATCGATACCGGCAACCAACTGGGGGGCTTCGATGGATCCATGAGGGTGCAATGGTCACTTAGGCGGACAGACTGGTCGGGAAAGCCAGAGATCCGATGAGAGGTCGTCACCACAGACAACTTCTAAACACCGCGGGGCGCCTCACCTTCCAAGGGTCTTGACGCGGAACAAAGGTGAACGCTGGCTGTGGATACCGGTGCTCACGCCCCCTCGGGCGCCCAGCCCCGCTGGCGGGCCATGTCATCGGTCCAGCCCTGGCATCGGCGGGTGAGGTGCTCCCCATGGGCCAGCAGTCCCTGGTGCAGCTGGCAGGTGAGCAGCGGGATGCAGTTCACCCCCGCGTGGTACCGGAAGAAGTGGCAGGTGATGCAGACCTTGCGACTGCGACTGGGCCTCAGCACCCCCTCATCGAGGTAGGGCCATTCCTCGAAGACTTCAGACCTTGGCTCGGAACTGCTGCGCCTGAACCTTGACATCAAACCAGATTGGTAGTGGTACACCAGTATTGCCTCTCCTTCTTTCGGCTATGGCTCGCTCCCCCTCCCTCTTGCCGGACTGCTGTTGCTGGGACGCTTTGGCTGAATTCAACCAGGTTTTGAAGCAGGACCCTCAGGGCAGGGTCACCCCGCTTCCCTTTGTTCCACCCCCGCTCGTCTCACAGCCCGAGCTGGGAGCCTCCACAACCAGCATCAGCCCTGAGTCAGCTCCTCAGCTGCAACCCACAGCCCAACGTCCTGACAAAACCGCTCAATCACTGGCTGAGCCGACCCCAGCTGGTGGCCGGCCACAAACCTCGTCAAACTCGACCGGGGTTCACCAACCAACCGCAGTTCAGCCAAAGCCGGCAGCAGCCAGCCCCAATCCAGAGCCGGGTAACGCTTGCGGTAATGGGCCACCACCACCTGGATCCGTTCCGGATCGAGGGCACCCAGGTTCCAGGCGAATCCGGTTCTGGCTTCGGCAGGCCGGGGGGCGTTGACCTCCGGGCTGTCCGGACACCTGGATGGAGACAGCTGCAACGACCGCACCTCCTCACCCCGGCTCAGATCCGGCACCAGGGGCAAGGGTCCCAGCGCGGTTACCTGTTCAGCTGACGCCGCCGTGAGCGAACCGGTCTTCTGCTCAGGCTTCTTGACGATCACCGACTCCAGCGAGTCCAGCAGCAGACACCTCGGGAATCCCCTCCGGTAGGCCTCCAGCTCAGAAAACATTGGTGCCAACCAGCCCCCGGAAAGACATTCCGATTCAGCCCGGGTCACGGCTACGTAACGGAGGTTGAGTTCTTCTTCGGGCAGCACCACCGCTCCCAGGAATTCGGAACCAGACCAAAGGCGGGGTGCCCGCGTCCTCGAGTAGGTGAAGGCCTCAGGGTCCTCTCCTTCGACCGGCTCGGGCGGGTGGGGTAACAGCTCAGCCGACGGGAAATCATCAGCCAGCGTGACCGTGCCGAATTCAAGACCCTTGGCCTTGTGAGCCGTACAGAGCGAGGTGACACCCTCCGCCGGCTGATCCAGCGCCAGGGCCTGAACCCGCTCTATCTCCGAGGGGATGGCCGCGCAGCGTTCATGCCGCTCTATCAAGCCCAGCCAGGCTTTCAGGTCCCGCTGATCTTGCGATTCGGCATACGCGCTCAGAGCTTCGTAGTCCTCGAACCCAGCCAAAAACGGGTCCCGGATCTCGGCGCGGTGGCCATAGCGCAGTTGCCAGATATCCAGCAGCTGCTCGAGCCGGTAACCCTTGACCCCACCGATCCAATGGGCTGGGGCACCGGACCGAGCCAGTTCGACGGCCTGCCGGTAGATCGCTACATTCCCCCGGGCAATGAACGCCCGGGTGGAGGAAGGCTCGCCACGCCTCCCACCTCGGACCAGCCGGGTTTCCCCTTTGAGGGCCAACAACCGGTTGGCTGCCGCTGCCAGTTCCACGCCGTACCGGAAACTCTCGGACAGACAAAGCTCGTCCTCGAGCTCCGTACCAGCCATCCCGTTGATGGCGTAGCGGAATTGGTAGATCTGCTGGTGCGGATCGCCCACGTAGACCCGCCGGGAGGGCTGAGATCGCAGAATCGCCAAGGTCACCGGGTTGGCGTCCTGGGCCTCGTCGAACAGCACGACGTCGTAGCCCAACCGAGGCTCTGAGAGCTGGAAGAGCTTGAGGTAGCCGTCATGAAGCATGGGCAACCGATCGTGAGGGTCGATCATCCGGGCCCACAACCGGGCAGCCGCAGCCAGAACCTCGGGCCGGTAACGGTTCCGAGCCCCGAACTCGTCGAAGCCACTGGCGTCTGAGCTCAGGAAGTGCCGCAGCACCACCAGCGCCTGATCGGCAGCGGTGAGGTCCTTCACCTCTACAGGGTTCAACCCCAGCGCCCGAGCGGCTTGGTGGGCCCGCAGGCTGGTGCGCAGTTTGTGTTGGTACCGCCTGCCGATAGCCCGATAGGCAAGCGCGTGCATGGTCGAGCAGGTCACGTGGGCGGGGAAGGAAGCCCGGGCTTCCCGAGCTACTGCCGAGTTGAAGGCCACGTAGAGGAACCGCTCGCCCGGCCTCGCCACCGCATAAGCCCGCAAGGTCGAGGTCTTCCCAGCACCCGCGAAGGCCACCACCCGCAAGGCGGGGGAATTCGAGTCAACCACCGCTCGCTGTTCGTCCGTTAAAGCCAGCGGTCGTCCCCTGGTCGTGATCAATTGATTCGTGGTCATGGTCTTGAACCTCCAGTAAGTGGTTAAGGGGGCTGACGCCCCCGGCAAACGCTCCGGCTACCCACGCGAAAACCACCCACTGGTGAGCCAGCAGGTGGGGCCGGTAGGCAACTACCCCGTGGACACCAACGCCCAAGCGTCAGCGGTCAGTGCAGGAGCCAGCACTAACGGGGTTTCACCAGGCCCAGGTCATGACCCGGCCGGATTAAGTCATCTCGTTCGGAGAGGGATCTCCCCGGAACGGAAATTGGGCAATTTTCCAGCGCACCAAAAATCTGGAATCTGGACACTTGCCCGACCGTCACTTCTCGGGTTCAAAGTGACCTAAGTAGGCGCTCTTTGAGCACAGCTGACTAAGAATTGAGCGAAGTTGACCCTGCCTATGAGGCCCACTTCCGCAGGTTCACCAAGAAATTGTCCTTGCACTTTTCCCCACCCATGCTCTACGATCAATTCAGATGCACCAGCATCCGCTTCTGCCTCCTCATCGACCCCAGACACTCGACAGGACTGGCAATCAGGAAGCCTCACTAAAAGAATTTTGAACTACTTACCCCCTAACACGCCTTCACTGCCTATGGTTCTTGGACATTGACTTAATACCCTCTTGCAGGAACCTGGCGTGGATGTCGGGGATTCCTGGGGTGGGCTAGAGAAACTTGTATCCGGATTCTTTCAGGGGTTCGGTGTTACCTGTATAGGTGATAAAGGGGACTAACCCCTGCAATCAACGAAGGGTAAGGACCCGCAGGGGCCGAACCCTGAGTGTGAACCTATACAGGTACCTGGTAGCTGCCAGGTGGGGACTGACCCCTGCAGTCAACGAACCGGGTGAGCCCCGCAGGGGCGAGACCGGGGGAGTGAACTGATACGACGACCCAGGCAAGTACTAGTACTACCAAGACAATACCTGTCCTGACCAGTAGTGAGGTGGGCGAAGCCCACCGAACCTCAAAGCTTTTACACCAGTCTCTCTTTGCTTACCGTTTGCTATTCGCTACCAATGACGATTCCCTATTACGCAGACCCCGCTACCTTCAACCCCGCGCGGCGCCAGACCATTGACTGGGTAAACCGCCAGTTCTTCCAGGGCTTCCAGCCCACTTACTTCATCTCCGCGCACTTCCGTTGCCCGACCGAAATGGGTTCTCACCGGGCCGGTTCCACGGATGTTTCCACCAAGGCGCTTAAGGAGTATTCCTGGGCAGAGCGCCGCCGCAATGACCCCGATTTCATTGCTTCGGACGTTCGTGACGTCAGAAACAAGCTGCAGCGCGTGCTGTGGTCGCCACCTTCTGCTTCTAACCGTGATTGCAAAGCCTGCTCTGTGCCAACCCTTTGGTTCATCGAAAAGGGTGTGCTCCAGTACCACGTCCACGTGCTGATCCCCGACCCTCGAAATGTGGCTCGTAACTCTGCCTCGATTGAGCGCGCCTGGCGTTACCGGTTAGCCCCGTTGTGTCGTTGCCTTTCTCAGAGTCAACAGAGCGTCGACGTCAAAGCTATTTACGACCTGCGTGGGTTAGTCCACTACTGCACCAAGCAGGTCACGGCTACTAACGCCGTGATCGATTACTCAGCTCCTTGCTTGAGCGTCCCGCCTGCTTTTCGAGTGACGACGACTCGCCGTTACCGCAACGTTGCCCCAAAGCCACGTCCGGATCTCCAGTGGCCCCCACTAGACGTTCAGCACTTCAAAGCTGGTCGCAACTGGCCTCACGCCTCCTATTAAGTCGCTGGGGTAAGGGGGCGTCATCTCCCCCCGACCACCCCAGCCAGCTGCGCTGTATCTCGGCCCGGCTCCAGCCCAGGTGCTGCTCCTCGCTGGTGATGCTGACGGTGCTGATTCACCGCTTGCAGGTGGGCTTACCCCACCTCAAGGTGTGACTTGATCAGACAGGCACTCCGGAGGCCACTCTACGTTTGGACAACTCAAGCTTCTCTGCGTCTGTCCAGGTAGCGGGCGGTTTCAGAATACGTGTAATTCTACGACGTCTAACCAAACGAACTTGCCCAAGGTCAAAGTCGCACAACTCAGCAACCTGGCCAAGCGCAAGGCCCTCTTTGTAGAACGGAGAACAATTGCTACTCACCAGATAGAAAGGGCCGCCAACCCGGCTTTCTGTGCGACACAGCCAAAGATCATACTTCGACCATATGTCCATTTTAGCCGCTTCAAAAAAGCAATTTTCAGTGATCTCAGGTCGAAGCATGCTATTGCTCTGCAACTTCTAATATTATAGCACAAATTATTAGTCTGACTGGCGTCATCCGGCCTTGAGGGATGAGTTTATGGCCAAGATTAGCCTTGTCTCACTGAATGAGCCCGGCCCAATCTCTGCTTGGTTTTACCCCATCGTACATTTAAGTAACCCAGTCACGTCAAGGGTTTTGCCTGGATCCCAACGTCCTTCTACACCCCAGCTTCCTGCCTCTGCCTCGACCACAGACCCTGACTGGAGTAGCCCCGCCGTTACGCCGGTACTGCTTTTTGCTGTTCCCTCGGATCAGTCGTTCCCGAGTGCCATGGCCGCCACCGATCGCCTGGATCTCAAGCTTTCCAGCAGTGACAAGCAGCTCCTCCAGCAAGCGGCCGCGATCGAAGGCGCTGATCGGGCCGTCTCCCTTTCCCGCCGCGACTACGACCTTCCACGCTGCCCTGGCTGAGCCTTTCCGCCCCAACGAGGCCTTGTCCGAGGCCCTGAACCAGGTCCACGCCCGCGTCAAGCGTGTTTGAAGAGCAGCTGCTCGATCCCAAATGCCACGACCGCTCCGCCTTTGGCTGTGGTGAGCCGGCGTTGGACCTTTCTGCAGCGACACGCCCACCAGAACATGCGCCGGGGCATCAGCCAGACCTGGGTGCTGGTCCCGGCCGACCAACCCAGCTCGATCGCCGGCTACTACTCCTTGGCTCCAGCTGAGGTGGGTTTGGCCAGCCTTCAGCCTGAGGACGCCCGACCCCTCCCCCCTATCCGACCCCTTGTTTTCGGATGGGTCGCTTGGCCCGAGATCTCCGGTGGCGTGGTGAGGGACTCGGAGAGTTGTTGGTGGGTCTTGCGGTTGAACGCTGTTGGCAGGCTCGCCGCTCTGTGGGTGGCTTGGCCCTGATCGTGGATGCCAAAGGAGAGGCCTCCAGAAGCTTCTACCTCCACTACGGGTTCTGGCCCTGCCTCGACCCCCGAACAGCCTCTACCTGCCGCTGGGAGGGCAAGGAGGGCTCGGTTGAGGGGAGGGTCGGACTGCCCCGGACATCGAAGCGAGTCACCGTTCCCAAGCGCCTGGTGTGAGCTCAAGGGGGGGGTAGGCCTGAAATCAGGTTCAATCCTCTAGTGATAGCAGAGGATTTGCGCGTTTTCCGGAGACTGCCAGGACCCGCACCTTCGCAAGAGGGCAAACAGCCCTCAGATCTGAACGAGCTTCCGATCGCTGACGATCCGACGAAGGATTCTGGGAACTTCCCAGTCCTGACCTGACCTGCAGCAGGTTGCCCGAACGAGTCTGCGCTAAAAAATGCGCTAACTTGATTTTGCTAATCCCCAAATCAACTGCAGCAGAGTGGATTTGGGGTATCTGCGTGTTGCCTCAGTAGCAGCAGGTACTGCTCGTGCGCTGCTCCCGCAAACGCTCGTGCTGTTGGCCGATCAGCAGCACCGCCAGGGTGGGGTGGTTGTGGAGCAGGTTGAGGAACCGCAGCCGGTCCAGCCGCAGCACCTCCGCCGGCGTACGGGCCAAGGCTTCATTGCGGTAGTGACCCTCAGCCCAGACGATGTCCTGGTAACTGAACAGCTCGCCGGGGCGATAACAAAGCTTTTCGCCCTCGGGGCTGATCACTTCGACGATGCCCCGGCGCACGGCGTAAATGGCGTTGGCGGACTCACCCGAAGAAAAAATATGGGCGCCCGTGGGAAACGTGAGGTTCTCACAGTCGATCTGGGCCCCTAGGAGCTCAGCAGGAGTCGAACCTGCCGGCAGCGTTGCCAATAACCCACCTCCTCAACTGAATGGAGTGGCCAACAATTGTCACACCCGCATGGCGCGGATCATGTATGGATGCGCACTGTCTGTGAACCATTCATCAGGAGCCGCCGCCTCAGATCTCCGGCATCAGGGCCGTAAAGGCCAGCTGATGGTCGGTTTCCGCCAGGGGTTCTTCGGCCAGGGTGACCGCACCGGCGGGGCCACCCTGGGCGGTCAGCGGCAGCCGCGGCGGCTGGGCCGTCCAGTGGTGGCACCACACCTCCGCACTGAGTTCAGGATGGATCGCCAAACGCCTGAGCTGGCACCATCCCATCTGCGCCGCTTGGGGGGGGACGCAATGGAGGCAACTGCGGCAACTGGGGCGTTTGCCCATCTGGGCACCCAATGGGAGCCTCAACTTAATGATCACCACCCCGATTCACCAGCATGAAGGCCGAACCTGCGGGATGTTTTCGGTTTCCGCCCGCGCCGCAGCCGACAACCGGGCTTCCATAGGATCCCGCCTATCCCCTGTCCCCCGCCCTGCCATGGCCGATGCCCTCCGGCGCACGCCCCTGTTCGAGGCTGCCGGCGCCGCTGGCGGCCGGCTGGTGCCCTTCGCCGGCTGGGAGATGGCGGTGCAATTCAGCGGCCTGATCCAGGAGCACCGGGCGGTGCGGGAGCACTGCGGCGTGTTCGATATCTCCCACATGGGGGTGCTGACCCTGCGGGGCGATGGCGTCAAGGATTCCCTCCAGGCCCTGGTGCCCACGGACCTGCACCGCATCGGCCCCGGCGAGGCCTGCTACACGGTGCTGCTCAACGAGGCGGGCGGCATCCGCGACGATCTGATCGTCTACGACCGGGGCCGCATCAGCCTTGGGGGCACGGAGAGCGACGAGGTGGTGCTGGTGATCAACGCCGCCTGCGCCGAGGCGGACACCACCTGGATTCGCAGCCACCTGGAGCCCCAGGGCTTCACCATCACTGACCGCAAGGGCGACGGGGTGCTGCTGGCCCTGCAGGGCCCCGAGGCGACGGAACGGCTGGAGACCCTCTCTGGCGAAGACCTCAAGGGTTTGCCCCGGTTCGGCCATCGGCAGCTGGTGCTGGCAGGCACGGCCAGCGGCGACGCCCAAGGGGCCACCGTCTTCGTGGGCCGCACGGGTTACACCGGCGAGGACGGCTTCGAGCTGCTGGTGGAGCGCCGTGCCGGCCTGGCCCTGTGGCAACAGCTGCTGACGGAAGGGGTAACCCCCTGCGGCCTCGGCGCCCGCGACACCCTGCGGCTGGAGGCCGCCATGCACCTCTACGGCAACGACATGGACGCCGCCACCAGCCCCCTGGAGGCGGGGCTGGGCTGGCTGGTGCACCTGGAGATGCCGGCGGACTTCATCGGCCGCGAAGCCCTGGAGCGGCAAACCGCCGAAGGGGTGGGTCGGCGCCTCGTGGGCCTCAAGCTGGGCGGCCGGGCCATCGCCCGCCACGCCTATCCCGTGCTCCAGGACGGCCAGGTGGTGGGGGAGGTGACCAGCGGCACCTGGTCCCCCACGCTGGGAGAGGCCATTGCCCTGGCCTACGTGCCGGTGGCGGCGGCGCGGCTGGGCACGGAGCTGGCGGTGGAGATCCGGGGCAAGGCCGAGCCGGCCGTGGTGGTGAAGCGGCCCTTTTACAGGCGGGGCTAAAGGGCCCTGTGGGAAACTCGCCCTTCCCCCTTTGCCCCAACCCATGCGCAGCCACGGATGCGGCGACCTGCGCAGCGATGTCGTCGATCAGACCGTCCAGCTCTGCGGCTGGGTGGATCGACGCCGTGACCACGGCGGGGTGATCTTCATCGACCTGCGGGACCGCAGCGGCACCGTGCAGGTCACCGTCGACCCCGACCGGGGGCAGGGCGCCTTTGCGGTGGCCGAACAGGTGCGCAGCGAAACCGTGCTGCGGATCGAGGGCCGGGTGCGCCGCCGCCCAGCCGAATCAATGAACGAGCGCCTGGCCACCGGCGAGGTGGAGGTCTTGGCAGAAACCATCACGGTGCTGAACACCGTCAAGCGCACCCTGCCCTTCCCGGTGTCGGTGCACGACGACGAGACCGTGCGCGAGGAACTGCGCCTGCGCCACCGCTATCTCGACCTGCGCCGCGAGCGCATGAACGGCAACCTGCGCCTGCGCCACGCCACCGTCCGCAGCGCCCGCCACTTCCTTGAAGAGCAGGGCTTCATCGAGGTGGAGACCCCGATCCTCACCCGCTCCACCCCCGAGGGCGCCCGCGACTACCTGGTGCCCTCGCGGGTGAACGGTGGCGACTGGTTCGCCTTGCCCCAGTCACCCCAGCTGTTCAAGCAGCTGCTGATGGTGGGGGGCATCGAGCGTTATTACCAGGTGGCCCGCTGCTTCCGCGATGAAGACCTGCGGGCCGACCGCCAGCCCGAGTTCACCCAACTGGACATCGAGGCGAGCTTCCTGGGGCAGGAGGAGATCCTGGAGCTCAACGAGGGCCTGATCGCCGCCATCTGGAAGCAGATCAAGGGCATCGAGCTGCCCCGCCCCTTCCCCCGGCTCACCTGGGCGGAGGCGATGGAGCGCTACGGCACCGACCGCCCCGACACCCGCTACGGCCTGGAGCTGGTGAACGTGAGTGACATCTTCGCCAGCAGCGGCTTCAAGGTGTTCAGCGGCGCCGTGGCCAGCGGCGGCGCCGTGAAGGTGATTGCCATCCCCGGCGGCAACGACGCCCTCAGCAACGTGCGCATCAAGCCGGGCGGCGATGTGTTCGGCGAAGCCACCGCCGCCGGCGCCGGCGGGCTGGCCTTCATCCGGGTGCGCGAGAACGGGGAGATCGACAGCATCGGCGCCATCAAGGACAACCTCTCCGAGGAGGGCAAGGCCGAGCTGCTGGCACGCACCGGCGCCACTCCCGGCACCCTGCTGCTATTCGGGGCCGGCGACACCGCCACGGTGAACAAGGCCCTCGATCGGGTGCGCCAGTTCCTGGCCAAGGAGCTGGGCCTGATCAGCGAAGGCAAAGCCAACGACACCTGGAACTTCCTCTGGGTGGTGGATTTCCCGATGTTCGAGTTCAACGCCGGTGAGAACCGGCTCGAGGCCCTGCACCACCCCTTCTGCGCCCCCAACGCCGACGACCTCGGCGACGATCCGGCGGCCTGGGGCGAGCGGCTGCCCACGGCCCGCGCCCAGGCCTACGACCTGGTGCTCAACGGCCTGGAGCTGGGGGGAGGCTCCCTGCGCATCCACGATTCAGCCCTGCAACGGCAGGTGCTCCAGACCATCGGTCTGCCCCTGGAGGAGGCGGAACAGCAGTTCGGCTTCCTCCTGGAGGCCCTCGACCTGGGGGCCCCGCCCCACGGCGGCCTGGCCTTTGGCGTGGACCGGATCGTGATGCTGCTGGCGGGCGAGGAGTCGATCCGCGACACCATCGCCTTCCCCAAGACCCAGCAGGCCCGCTGCCTGCTCACCTCGGCCCCCGCCGGCGTTTCGCCCCAGCAACTGGAGGAACTGCACGTGGCCAGCACCTGGACTGAGGAGTCCGACTGACCCCCCTCTCCCTGGTGGCTCCTGCATAGGCTTGGCGGATCACCTCCCTTCCCCCATGGCCCCGTCCATCGACATCGGCATTCCCGAAGCCCAGCGCCAACAGATCGCCGAGGGCCTGGGCAGTTTCCTGGCGGACAGCTACGTGCTCTACGGCAAAACCCACGGCTTCCACTGGAACGTCACCGGGCCGATGTTCAACACGCTCCACCTGATGTTCATGGACCAGTACACGGAGTTGTGGACGGCCCTGGACGTGATCGCGGAGCGCATCCGGGCCCTGGGTTTCCCAGCCCCCTACGGCGGAGCGCACTTCGCGGCCCTTGCCTCGATCCCTGAAACGGAGGGGCAGCCGGGCGCCCTGGACATGGTGCGCGAGCTGGTCAAGGGCCATGAGGCCGTGGCCCGCACGGCCCGCAGCCTGTTCCCCGTGGTGTCCGCCGCCGACGATCAGCCCACCGCAGACCTGCTCACCCAGCGCCTGCAGATCCACGAGAAGACCGCCTGGATGCTGCGCAGCCTGCTGGAGAGCTGAGGCCACCGGACGCTCAGGGGGGCCTGGATACCAGCGGTAGATTGGGCCATCGACCCAGTGGCCATGGCCAGCAACTCCCCGCCCGCCAGCCGCGGCCATGCGGCCAAATTCGTCTTTGTCACCGGCGGGGTGGTCTCCAGCATCGGTAAGGGGATCGTGGCCGCCAGCCTGGGCCGGTTGCTGAAATCGAGGGGCTACAGCGTTTCGATCCTCAAGCTCGATCCCTACCTGAACGTGGATCCGGGCACCATGAGCCCCTTCCAGCACGGCGAGGTGTTCGTCACCGAAGACGGCGCCGAAACCGACCTCGACCTGGGCCACTACGAGCGCTTCACCGACACCGCCATGTCGCGCCTCAACAGCGTGACCACGGGCTCGATCTACCAATCGGTGATCAACAAAGAGCGGCGGGGTGATTACAACGGCGGCACGGTACAGGTGATCCCCCACATCACCCGCGAGATCCGCGAGCGCATCCACCGGGTGGCGGCCAACAGTGGCGCCGACGTGGTGATCACCGAGATCGGCGGCACCGTCGGCGACATCGAATCGCTGCCGTTCCTGGAGGCGATTCGGGAATTCCGGGGCGACGTGGGCCGCGGCGACCTGGCCTACGTGCATGTCACCCTGCTGCCCTACATCGGCACCTCCGGGGAGATCAAGACCAAGCCCACCCAGCACTCGGTCAAGGAGCTCCGCTCGATCGGCATCCAGCCCGATGTGCTGGTGTGCCGCAGCGACCGGCCCATCAGCGAAGACCTGCGGGCCAAGATCGGCGGTTTCTGCGGTGTCTCCACCAAGGCAGTGATCCCCGCCCTCGATGCCGACAGCATCTACGCCGTGCCGATCGCCCTGGAACGGGAAGGCCTGTGCCGAGAGGTGCTCGACACCCTCGGCCTGGAAGACCACGACAGCGACATGGCCCGCTGGGCCGAATTGGTGCGCAAACTGCGCAACCCGGGCCAGGCGGTGAAGGTGGCCCTGGTGGGCAAGTACGTCACCCTCAACGACGCCTACCTCTCGGTGGTGGAGGCCCTGCGCCACGCCTGCATCGACCGCGATGCCTCCCTCGACCTGCACTGGATCTGCGCCGAGCAGATCGAGTCCCAGGGGGCCGACACCCTGCTCAAGGGCATGGATGCGGTGGTGGTGCCCGGAGGCTTCGGCAACCGGGGCGTGGACGGCAAGGTGGCGGCGATCCGCTGGGCCCGGGAGCAGCGGGTGCCGTTCCTGGGGCTCTGCCTGGGCATGCAGTGCGCCGTGATCGAGTGGGCCCGCAACCAGGCGGGTCTGGAGGGGGCCACCAGCGCCGAACTCGATGCCAACTCGCCCCATCCGGTCATCCACCTGCTGCCCGAACAGCAGGACGTGGTGGACCTGGGGGGCACCATGCGGCTGGGGGTCTACCCCTGCAGGCTGGTGCCGGGCACCCTGGGCCAGAAGCTCTACGGCGAACAGGTGGTCTACGAACGCCACCGCCACCGCTATGAGTTCAATAACGCCTACCGCAGCCTGTTCCTTGAATCGGGCTACGAGATCAGCGGCACCTCCCCCGATGGGCGTCTGGTGGAGCTGATCGAACTCAAGAACCACCCCTTCTTCACCGCCTGCCAGTACCACCCGGAGTTCCTTTCCCGGCCCGGGAGGCCCCACCCCCTGTTCAGGGGGCTGATCGAGGCAGCCCAGCAGCGGCTGCCCTCCTCACCGGAGGAGGCCTACACCCGCGGCAGTGCCGCGCTCAAATCTTCTTGAGCGAGTCGGTCTTGTCCTTGAAATCGCTGAGCAACAACTGCAGGTAGCTCACCTTGCGCAGCTTGATGTTCGCCGTCAGGGACATGCCCACCTGTAGGGGCAGCAACTGGCCGGATTTGAGTTTGAGCTGTTGCTGGGCCAACTGGATCTGGGCTGGATAGCGGTAGGTCTTGTTGACCTGATCGGGGGGCAGGGCATCGGAGCCGATCTCCTTCACGGTTCCCTCGACCACGCCGAAATCGGAGGAGGGGAACGAATCAATGCTGATCTCCGCCAACTTGCCGACGCGCACGAAGCCAATCTTGTCGCTGGGGATCTCCACCTTCGCCTGCAGGTTGTCGTAGGGCACAATCTTCATGATCGGCTCACTGCCCTGGGCCACGAAGCCCGGGCCGGTGGGCTTGAGATCGAACACCACCCCATCCACCGGAGAGCGGATGTCCTGGTAGCGGATGTTGACCCGCAGCTCGGTGAGCTTGCTGCGCAGATCGAGCAGCTCCCCCTTCAGCTGCTCAATCGCCTGCTCCAGGATCGCGCTCTGACGCAGGCGGTCCACCTTGGTCTTGGCGATCTCGCCGTCCACCTCCTTCACCTTGTTGCGCTGCTGCAGGTACTGAAGTTCGGCGGAGGCACCGGCCTTCTGGAGGGATTCGAGGCGATCGAGGATCTCCTGCTCCAGGTTGCGGTTGCGGCCCAGCACCCCCTGCTCGGTGTCGTTGAGGTTGAGGGTGCGGGCCAACTCCACCTGCTTGAGGCGCAGCTGTTCCTCCTTGGCGGTGATGGTCTTGAGCAGGCTTTGTTGGCGATCGAGGGTGGTCTCGTTGTCGAGCCTGAGCAGCACCTGGCCCTTCTTCACCCGCTCGCCATCCTTCACGAGCATGGCCCCGAGCACGCCGCCGACGGGCATCTGCACGACCTTGACGCTGCCGATCGGCTCCAGCTTCCCCGGGGCCACCACCACCTCCTCGGTCTTCGCCAGGGCCAGCCAGGCCACCGCCAGGCCGGTGCAACCGATCAGGGTCCAGGTGAGGGTGCGGGCCAGAAAGCGCGACTGTTGCAGCGCCATCTCCTCCTGGCTCGACTGAACCCTGCGCTCGATGGCGCCCTGGGCGGCGCGAATGATCGCACCGGGCTTGTCCTTGGGGCTCATGGCTCGTCCTCCTGCTGCTGCACCAGGGTGTAATAGCGGCCGCGCTGGGCCATCAACTCCTCATGGCGGCCCGACTCCGCCACGGCCCCCTGGTCCAGCATCACGATCCGCTCCACCCGCCGGATCGTGGAGAGCCGGTGGGTGATGAAGAAGACCGTGGCGTGCTTGACGTTCTCGATCAGGTTGTCAAACACCTGCCGCTCGGTGGCGTAATCGAGGGCGCTGGTGGCCTCATCGAGCACCAACAGCTTGGGGCGGCTCAGCAGGGTGCGGGCCAGGGCGATGCGCTGGCGCTGGCCGCCGGAGAGGCTCGCCCCCCGCTCCCCCACAGGGGTGCTGTAGCCGGCCGGCAACTCCATGATGAAGTCATGGGCGCAGGCCAGCCGGGCCGCCGCCACGATCGCGTCGCTGGTGGCATCGGGGTCGGTGAGGGCGATGTTCTCGGCGACGCTGCCGGAGAACAACAGGGGGTCCTGGGGCACGATGCCGATCTGGCGCCTGAGCGAGTAGAGCTCCACCTTGTCGATGTCATGGCCGTCGATCAAGATGCGGCCGCTCTGGGGTGAATACAGCCGCGACAGCAGCTTGGTGAGGGTGCTCTTGCCGCTGCCGCTCTGGCCCACGACCCCCACGAAGGTGCCGGCGGGGATGGCCAGATCGATGTGGCTGAGCACCGGCGGCGCCCCGGGCTGGAAGGAGAAACTCACATCTTCAAAGCGGATCTCCCCCTCGATCGGTGGCAGGGGAATCTTCTGCTTGTCCGCTTCCCCCGACTCCTCGGGGGTGTCCACCACATCGGCAAGGCGCTCGAACGACACCTTGAGCTCCTGAACGCTCTGCCAGATGGAGGAGAGCCGCAGCAGCGGCTGGGTCACATAGCCACTGATGATGCGGAAGGCGATCAGCTGACCAAGGGTGAGTTCACCCTTGAGCACCAGGGTGGTGCCCACCCACAGCACCAACAGCTGGGAGAGCTTCTGCAGCACCTGGCTGGTCTCGTTGAGGGCCGTGCCGGTGATCGTCTTCTCGAAGCTGCGGGAGATGTACTTGGCGTAGAAGTCCTGCCACTTCCAGCGGCTGATCATCTCCACGTTCTGGGCTTTCACCGTCTGGATGCCGCCCAGCACCTCCACCAGGTGGCTCTGGGTGCGGGCGTTCTCCAGGGCCGCGTCGCGGTACTGGCGGCGGAACAGGGGGGCCCCCAGCACGGTGAGGAGCACCTGGATCGGCACCACACAGAGGGCGATCAGGGTCAGCACCCAGCTGTAGAAGACCATCACCACGATGTAGATGACCGAGAAAGCGGCATCGAGCACCGTGGTCAGGGCCTGGCCGGTGAGGAAGGAGCGGATCTTTTCCAGCTCGGCGATGCGGGTGCCCAGCTCCCCCACCGGCCTGCGATCGAAGTAACTGAGGGGCAACCGCAGCAGATGGTCGATCACCTCGGCGCCGAGTCGCAGATCGATGCGGTTGGTGGTCTCGGTGAACAGGAAGGTGCGCAGCGAGCCGATCACCCCCTCCATCAGGGTGACCACCACCAGGGCAAAACCAAGCACCTGCAGGGTGTCGAGGCTGCGCTGGCTGATCACCTTGTCGATGATCACCTGGATCAGCAGGGGGTTGGCCAGGCTGAACAGCTGGACGACGAACGAGGCCAACAGCACCTGGAAGAGGATGCCGCGGTGCCGCTTGAGGGCCGGCCAGAACCAACCGAAGCCGAAGCGCTGCTCCGGTGTTGCGCTGCTGCGTTCCACCAGCAGCAGTTCGATGCCCTCGGGGAACTCCTCCAGGATCTGGCGGGGGGTGAGTTCGACCCAGCCATCACGGGGGGAGGCCAGCAGCAGGCCACGGGCGTTGCTGGAGCGCACCAGGGCGAAGCCCCCCTGCCAGGGGATCAGGGCCGGGGTCATCAGGCGGGTGCCCTGGGAGGCCGGCACCCGCACGCCGCTGACATGCAGGCCCATCATCGCGGCCAGGTTGCCGCAGAGCTGCAGATCAGGGCTCTGGCCCCGGCGCAGGGCATCGCGCAGGATCTTCTCGATCGCGTCTCGGCGGAAGGGCAACCGCAGCTCGGCCGCCAGCATCTGGAAGCAGGCGAGGGTTTCCTCCAGGGGACCGTTGCCCCGCAGCAGGCGGAAGGCGGGGCGGTCCCGCTGGCCCAGATCCAGGCCCGAGGCCAGGGGTGGTCCCGCCACGGCGGAGGAACCGACGGCCACCAGGGCCGAGCCCAACCCGTTCCCCGGAGCCTCGGGCTGGCCTGCGGGATCCGTCAGGTCCGCCTCCAGGGCCAGGGGCAGGGCAATGAGGCGAGGAGGCAACGGTGGCAGCGCCTCGGGCGCACCGGCGGCGGGATCCAGCCGGCTACCGATCGGGTGCTGCTCCAGGTTGTTGCTGGACACCAGCAGCACCTGATCGGCGGGCAAGAGCCGCAGCACCTGGGCGCTCGGCGCCACCATCCGGGCCTCCGGTGCGACCCGCTCAAACAGCTCCACCAGGCTCATGGGCTGCTGGGGATGCTGGCGGCGCAGCTCCTGCAGCAGGGCCGCCAGCTCGGCGCTGAACAGCTGGGAGGCGCACCAGGCGGCGAAGGTGGGCTCCCCCTGGAGCAACTCCAGCACCAGGCCATCGGGAAGGGCCGCAGCCACCACCTCTTCAGCGGCACTCACCTCCTCGCAGGCGGCCGCCCGCAGCAGCGAGGCCAGGCCCACAAACTGGCCGGGCCCCAACCGCTGCAAGGTGAGCAGACGGCCGGACTCCCGCACCAGCAGCCGGGCCTTCCCCTCCAGCAGCAGCAGGATTTCGCTGGGGATCAGGTCGCCGCTGCAGAGGCTTTGGCCGAGGGCGTAGCTGCTCAGCCGGGCGCCGGCCTCCAGCCGGGCGCGGCCGTCGGGCGAAAGCTCCGCAAAGGCGGGGTGCGCGAGAACGGCGGCCAGGGAGGGAGCCGTTGTCATCGGGCAACCAGGGGACTGGGCCCATCGGGCTGGGGAGCAGCCGGCTGCTGGGCCAGCCGCTGGCGCGAGAGATTGGCCAGGCGCAGACCCACCTCCTCTTCCGCCCATTCCTCCAGCAACTCGGCCGCCATCTGCCGTTCGGTGGCCTGATCGAGGGTGGCGGATGTCTGGCTCTCCAGCCGCACCACCAGCCACCAGGACTCCACCACAAATGGCTCCAGCAACGTTGCCACCGGGGCAGTGCGCAGCCGCTCGGCCAGCTGGGGATGGGCCTGGGTGAGGGGCACCGGACCGACAATGCCCCGGCTGTCCCTCTCCGGCCCCTCGGAGTAACGGGACGCCAGGTCAGTGAAATCGGCCTCCCCCTCGGCAATGCGCAGATAGAGCTCCCGGGCCAGGCCAGGGTCCTTTACCCGCAGCAGGCTGTAGACCACCCGGTCCAGCTGATTCTTTCGGCTCAGGAAACGCACACCGGCACGGGCCGTGAAGCGGGCCTCCAGGGCCCGTTGCAGCCGTAGGGGTTGCTCCGCCAGTTCACGCAGATCGTTCTCCTCCAGCAGGTTGGCGGCCAGGAAACGCTCAAGGGCTTCAGGGGTTTCCAGGCCCCTCTCCCGCCGAACGCCCTCGATCACCTGGCGGCGCTCCTCCTCCGCCAGAGGGAACTCCGAAGCCAGCTCGGCCAGCACCTGCTGCTTGATCAGGGGCCGCAGCAGGTTGTGGCGGGCCAGCTGGCTGACCACCTCAGGGGTGAGCCACGGATCGGGACGCAAAGGAACCCATGGGCAATTAAATCAAGGTTATGCGCTGATGGCGCCGCAGAACGTAGTTGACAACCGGGTTGGGTAGGGTCGACCCAGAGGCCTGGCGGAGAGAAGAGGCGTGAGCGAGCCCGTGGCGGCGGGGCTTCCGGTGGTGGAAACCTTCCACTCCCTCCAGGGGGAAGGCCTGCACGCGGGCCGCAGCGCCTTCTTCATCCGCCTGGCGGGCTGCCGGGTGGGCTGCAGCTGGTGCGACACCAAGCACTCCTGGCCCCAGGAGGCCCACCCCCTCCGCCACCTCAGCGAGCTGGCGGAGGAAACAGATGCCGCCGCCGCGGCCGGCGCCGCCTTCGTGGTGATCACCGGAGGCGAACCGCTCCACCACGATCTCGGGGCCCTCTGCGCGGCCCTGCGCCAGGGCGGAGGGGAGGCCGGTGCCCTGCCCCTGCACCTGGAAACCAGCGGCGTGGAGCCGCTCAGCGGCCGGTTCGACTGGATCACCCTCTCCCCCAAGCCCCATCTCCCCCCCACCGATGAACTGCTGGCCGCCTGCCAGGAGCTCAAGGTGGTGGTCCATGGACCCAGCGATCTGATCTTTGCCGAGGCCATGGCCCGCGGGGCGCGGGAGCTGCGCAGCGGTACCGGTGCCAATGCGGCGGGGCCCCAACTGCTGCTGCAGCCAGGTTGGGAAAGCCAGGAAGGCACTACATTGGCCATCGCCCATGTCCGCCGTTACCCGGCCTGGCGACTCAGCCTCCAGAGCCACAAGTGGCTGGGGGTGCGCTGAGCCCGGTGGGCCCAGCCCCATTCAATCGTCGCGGCTGGTGTGCAGCACCCGCTGGGGGAAGGGGATCTCGATCCCATGGTCCTGGAAGGCATGCCAGATGGCACGGCGCACCTCGCTGCAGATGGCGACGTGCTCCATCGGATTGGCGATGAAGAACCGCAGGGCGTACTCGATCGAGGAATCTCCGTAGTCAAGGATCAGCGCGATCGGCGCAGGCTGGGCCAACACCCGTGGATTGGCGCGCGCCAGTTCCTCGAGCAGGGCCATCACCCGGTCGGGGTCATGGCGATAGGAGGCCCCCACCTTCACCTCACTGCGGCGCAGGCGATCGGTACCGGTGAAGGTGTTGGTCGTGGCCGTGAAGAACGTTTGGTTGGGCACCACCAGCTCGACGTTGTCGCGTTGGCGCCAGAGCACCGCGGCCCGCAAACCCAGGCTGCGGACCTCACAGTGATCGCCGTCGATGAACAGCACCTCCCCGGGCCGCACCGACCCCTCGAACAACAGCCACAGGCCACTGACGAAGTTGGAGAACACCTCCTTGATGCCGAAGCCCAGACCCACCGACAGGCCGCCGGCGATGGCGGCGATGGTGGTGCCGCTGAAGCCGATCTTGCTGGCGAGCCACAGCACCCCCACCCCGATCAGCAGGTAGCGGAAGATCAGCTCGAATACCTTGCGGCTGACGGTGCTCAGCCCGATCAACCGCTGCAGCAGAAAGCCGAGGAAGATCACCGGCAGCTCCGAGAGCACCACCAGGAAGTAAGGCAGGCTGACCAGCAGCACGGCGCCACCAACGGTGAAATGCGCTCCGAACAGCTCGATCAGCGGCACTCCGCCAACCGTCTCGAGGCCATCGAGGCGATCGATGCACAGCAGCACCGCCAGCGCCAGAAACAGGGGCCGTACGGCACGGAACCAGTAGGACTCCACCACCTCGGGCGGCTGCCAACGCCGCAGGATCAGGCGCAGGCCATCAAGGGCCGTCCACACCCCCAGCAATTGGGCCGCCAGGGTGATCAGGCCGGCGGCCCTCCCCAGCCAGGCCACCAGGGCCGCCGCCGCCGCCAGGATCGCGATCGCCAACAGCTTGGCCAGCACCGGCTGCCAACTGGCCAGCGAAGGTCGGCGGCAATGTTTCCAGGCCTGATGGAGCACCAGCACGCCTAGAAGGATCGCCAGCTGCAGGAGCACCGAGCCCCGCACCAGCAGGCCAAGCCAGCCGCCGATCAGAAAGAGAAGCTCATGCATCGCCCCTACCCCTCAGCAACGGGCCCCCTGGCGAGGGCCTCCATCTGGCGCAGCGCCTCGGCGGGAGTGAGATCGCCGTAGATCGTCTGCTTGAGCAACTGGCTCATCGGCGAAGCCAGCCGTACGGAGGCGACACCCGTGCGGAAATCGGGCACGATCGAACTGACCAGGCTCTCCTGCATCGCTGCCAGTTCGGGCACGTTCTTGACCGGCACGATCACGTTCCGATTGACGGGCATGTTGCCGATGGCGCGTTCCATCAGGTTGGTCTGGCTGAAGTCATTGAGCGCGAACAGGGCAAATTTCTGGGCCATGCGCCGCTCCTCGCGATTGGAATCACGACCAAAACTGATCAACAGCAGCCGGGCGAAGGCCCTGGAAGGCTCGCCGTCATTGGTTTTGGGCAAGGCGGACACGGCCAGGTTGGCGCCCAGGGCGCGCCGCAACCGGCGGATGGCGGTGGCGTTGCAGCTGATCCAGTCCAGCTGTCCGGCCGCCAGGCCCTGCACAAGCTCATCGCCGGAGTCAAAGAACTTCAGCGTGGGCTGGACGTTGGCGCGGTAGAGCCACTGCAGCCAGGCGAGCGCGGCCCTGCGGTCGGCCGCATCAAGACTGCCGCCGACACCCCTGCTCCCCCGGTCCCCATCGAGCATCCGGATCAGCGGGGCATCGGCCCCGAAGCCGGTCGCGGTCCACAGCAACTCGTTGAACCGCAGCGGCAGGCCCATGCGCCTGCCCGCAGCGGCCAGGGTCACGACGTCGTCCAGGCGCTGGGGAGGCCCCGTGATGCGCCGCCGGTCGTAACAGGCCAGGGTCGGCTGCACCAAAAAGGGCAGGGCGAGATAGCGATTGCCCTGGCGGAACCCAGGCAGGTATTGGATGGCCAGGGGGGCGAGTTGGGCTGGGCCCAGTTCACTGGGACGGCTCAGGCCCTTCTGGGCCAGCGCCTGGGCCGGCGCGGCCCTGGTGATCATCAGGTCGGGACCGACCCCGAGCGAAGAACGGGCCGAGAGGGTGTCCAGCACCTGGGCCTCCGAGATGTAGCGCATGTGCAGGTGGACCCCGGGGTTGGTCTGCATGAATTCCTGCGCCATCTGGGTGGAGAGCCGGTTGAGGCTCTCCCTCGACAGGCGATCGGCGCCGGCGCCAGGCGAGATCGACACCTGCAGATTGACCGGCAGACGCTGACAGCCGCCGCTGGCGACGGCCACAGCCATCAGGCCTGCCAGCAGAAAGGGGCCACGGCCCGATCGGACCAGGAAGCGCATGGCCTGGCGTGGACAACGATCCGCCATCCTCAGGCTTCCTGGCACCGCCCGTCCGATCAGTGATCCCGGTTGGGCATCAGCGCTGGATCGCGTTGCGGGTCTCCCTCTCCCCCTTCCAGAGCCGCCAGCGCACCTCGAACTCCTTCGGGGCATAGACCACGATCGGCAGGCTGGCGTTGTAGGGCACCACGAACGGCTTGCTGCCGGCCGTCACGAACTGGGGCTTGAGGGGTTCGCCCGGGGGGCAGGCCTTGCGGGTGGACAGCAGGGGCCCGACATCGCCAAAGCGAAACAGGGTGAAGCCCGTGCCCGGCAGGGTCTCAGGCTTGAGCTTGCCGCCGAGGCGGTGCAGGTTGCAGTCGAGCGGAAGGGTGCGGCCCACGATCAGCTGCACCCGCCAGTCGGCCGGATCGGTTGAGAGCGCCGGATCCTTCGGGGGGGGCAGCAGGCCTGGCAACTGGATCACCCAACGCTGTTCCCCGTTGGCGGGAGCCGGATAGGGCTTCAGATCGAGCTGCGGGATTGCCCGGGCCACCGGGGCGCCGCCGATCACCGTCCCCAGCAGTCCCGCCAGGAGGAAGGGCCCTCCCACTCCACGCCTACGAACCATCCGGACCCGAATTCAACTGCCATGATCATGGC
>Ga0194062_1000027_pt1 | contig 62557 bp, 55 predicted proteins | sample SepL2225m_MetaG_FD_155481 | JGI IMG/M metagenome (GOLD analysis project Ga0194062, IMG submission 155481) | Anoxic zone freshwater microbial communities from boreal shield lake in IISD Experimental Lakes Area, Ontario, Canada - Sep2016-L224-25m | ecosystem: Environmental > Aquatic > Freshwater >... | reverse complement strand
ATACTCGTCCAAGGCACGGGCCAAAACACCCAATCCGCCATCGACATGGCCTCCACGGCGACCGGCGACCTCCTTGTCGAAGCCACCGGCGGCGGGCTTACCGTGGGCCAGACCGCGCTCACCGTCGGCGGCTTCGGCAACATCACCCTCGGCAACACCGGCGCGATGCGACTGCTGGCCTCCAACCTTACCGGCGCGGTGGAAGTGGCAAGCGGCGGCACGGTCGAGCGTAAAAGCGACGGGCTCCTTGAAGTAAATGCACGGACCGTGTTCGTCAACGGCCTGCTGAAATCGGACTTGGGCGACCTCACCGTCAGCGGCAATGGGACTCTGGGCGAGTTCACGCCCAGCACGGAGGCTACAACCGGCACCGCCACGGCGGGAAAAAACCTAACCGTCCAAGGTGCGCTCAACGCCCAAACCGCCACCGCCGCCGCCAACCTCAACGTGATTGGCGGCACCCTCACCACCGAGGCCGCCACCGCCACCGGCGCACTCGCCGTGACCGGCGGCGGCACCTTGCGCGACCAGGGCGGCGGCCTCACCGTCACCGGCGGCAGCGTGCGGGTCGGCACTGGCTCCAACATCACCCAGGCTTCGCCGACTGGCAGCCTCCTCGTCGAAGCCAAAGGGGCCGATGCCAACGCCACGACCAGCGCCCTGACCGTGGACAGCGGCGGCATCCTCATCATGGGCAACGCCGCCAACACCACCGGCGCGATGCAACTGTGGGCCTCCAGCCCCACCGGCACGGTGGCAGTGGGCGGCACGGTCGAGCGCAACAGCGACGGGCTTCTTGAAGTGGATGCGCGGACCGTGTTCGTCAACGGCTCGTTGAACTCCATTGGCGACCTCACCGTCATCGGCAATGGGACTTCGGGCGAGTTCACGCCAAGCACGGTGGCTACAACCGGCATCGCTCAGGCGGGCCGCAACCTCGCCGTCACTGGCGCGCTCAACGCCCAAACCGCCACCGCCGCCGCCAACCTCAACGTGATTGGCGGCACCCTCACCACCGAGGCCGCCACCGCCACTGGCGCACTGACCGTGACCGGCGGCGGCACCCTGCGCGACCAGGGCGGCAGCCTGACCGTCACCGGCGACAGCGTGCGGGTCGGCACTGGCTCCAACATCACCCAGGCCGCGCAGACTGGCAGCCTCCTCGTCGAAGCCAAGGGGGCCGATGCCAACGCCACGGCCAGCGCCCTGACCGTGGACAGCGGCGGCACCCTCATCATGGGCAACGCCGCCAACACCACCGGCGCGATGAAACTGCTGGCCTCCAGCGATACCGGCACGGTGGCAGTGGGCGGCACGGTCGAGCGCAACAGCAATGGGCTTCTTGAAATCGATGCGCGGACTGTGTCCGTCAACGGCCTGTTGAAATCGGACGTGGGCGACCTCACCGTCAGCGGCAACGCCACCGGGTTCACGCCCAGCCCGACACCGACGACCGGCATCGCCACGGCGGGTAAAAACCTCACCGTCCAAGGCGCGCTCAACGCCCAAACCGCCACCGCCGCCGCCAACCTCGACGTGACCGGCGGCACCCTCACCACCGAGGCCGCCACCGCCACCGTGGCACTGGCCGTGACCGGCGGCGGCACCCTGCGCGACCAGGGCGGCGGCCTCACCGTCACCGGCGACAGCGTGCGGGTCGGCGGGGCCAACTCCAACATAAGCTCGACCTCGCCGGCCGGGAACTTCTTGGTCGAAGCCAAGGGGGCCGACGGCGGCGCGTCCTCGCTGCGGGTGGACGGCCAAGGCCGGATACACGGCGCCAACACCGGCGACATGCTGGTATTGGCTGATCAAGGCACGATAGAAGTCGCCGGGCAAGGCAGCGCCATCGCCGGCGCCAACACCGGCACCCTGCAAGTGGGCGACGTGACGGCGGCGGGCGCAAACCCCGCGATAAACACCACACTCGTCAGTATCGCGGCGGGCGGGAAAATCGAAAAGACCCAAGGCACCGCGTTGTCGGTGACCGCTGGGCAAATCGCCATCGACGGCACCGGTTCCAAAATCCAGGCCGATGCGGCGGTGACCGGCCCGGTCAACGTCTTTGCCGCAGGGGCCGACCCGGTTGGCGGCTACGCGCTGGCCGTCGCCAACGGCGGTCAAATCCTCGGCAGCAACGCTGGGGATGTCAACGTCCATGCCATCCAGCAATCATCGGTTGCCGTCGAAACCCAAGGCCGCATCAGCGCCGCGAACGGCGGGGCGCTGCGCGTCGGCGATTCCGACGACAGCAACGCCGCCGCCTCCAGCCGGGTCAACCTGCTCTCGGGCGGCGTGGTTGAAAAGACCACCGGCGGCAACCTGACCGTGCGCGGCGAAAGCGTGCGGGTCGACGGGCAGGCCAACGGCCAACCGTCGAGGATCGTGCTGGGGAACAGGCTCAGCGCCACCGGCACCGCCTCGGCCGACCTGACGGCCCCGGTTGACGGCAACCTGCTGGTCGAAGGCACACAGGCCGACCAAGCGACCGCGAACGGAACCGCCGTGGCGGTCAGCAACGGCGGGCAGATCATCGGCAACCTGGCCGGGGGCGGAAGCCTGACCGTCCGGGCCACCGCGACCGATGCCGCCACACCGTCCAACAACGGCACGGTCAAAGTGACGGGCGGGGGGCTCGTCTCCAAAGTGGCGCAGGCCAGCGCCAGCGGCGGACTTACTATCCAAGGCGGCAACATTCTAGTGCAGGACGCCGGTTCGCAGATAGTGCAGGGCGCATCGCCTGACAACCCTGCGCTTGCGGGCACTCTGGCGGGGGGGAATCTAACCATGGCTGCGCTAGGCGCGGGCCCGGCGGGCGGTTACGCTCTGTGGATTAACGATGGCGGCCGCATCGTCGGCAATACCCTAGGCGACATGAATTTATATGCGGTGGCAGGTTCCTCGGTGGGTGTGGCCAACACTGGCCGAATCACCGGTTCCAACAGCGGCAGTATGGCTATCGGCAGCAACGGAGCCATTAACGCCAAGCAAGTGAACGTCATAAATGGCGGGATAATCGAAAAGACAGCGGGTTCCGACTTGACGGTGCAAGCCGGCACGGTGCTGGTCGACGGTGGCGGCGAGATTAATGCCGGTTCCGGTGCCAAGGGAATATTGAGGGTGACGGCCACGGCGGGCGACCCCGCCATAGGCCAATCCGCATTGACGGTCAGCAACGGCGGGCGGATAATGGGCAGTAACCTTGGCGATATGAATGTCTACGCGGTGGCGGGTTCATCGCTGAGAGTGACGGGGGCGGGGCGCGTCACGGGTGCCAATGCCGGCGTGTTGAATGTCGGGACAGACGGGCAGTCGGTTGGCAGGCAGGTCGGTGTGCTTGCGGGCGGCGTTATCGAAAAGACGGCGGGGGCAAACCTGACCGTCAGGAGTGAATCGGTGTTGGTGGATGGGGCTGGTTCCACGATCAGCATGGCGGCGGGTTCCAAGGGTGTTTTCACTGTGGAAGCCACGGGAAACAACCCGTCAGCGGCTCAATCCGCCCTTACGGCCAGCAACGGCGGCCAGATAGTCGGTGGCAACACCGGTGACATGGCCATCCAGGCGAATCAAGGTGCGATAGCGGTGTCAGGTGAAAATGCCATCCGCGCCAATAATCAGGGTAAACTGTTGATCGGAACACCGAATTTGCGGGTGGCAGGGCCGACTCCCAACCAGTTGCCGGTCATCAACATTGCCAACTTTGGGCTGGCAACCATCCAGGCGAATCAAATCACAGGAAGCAATGGCGCCTTGATAGGAGCGTCTAACGTGGGGAATTTTCAAATCAAACCATTTTCGGGCGACAGCTTGACGATCGACCCCGTCACCATTGAAAAGACCAATGCCGAGGGGAACCTGTTGATTTCGGCGGCGACCATCAATCTCACTGACACGGTCATCGGGATCAATTCCAATTCGGGCGGTGGCTTGTCAGTGGACGGCGGCAACATTGTGCTAACGGCGAACGGATTGCAGATGATACGCTCCGAGATCCGCAACAGGGGCAACGGAAATTCCGAGTTTGCCAATAACATCGCACTCGACTTGGCAACCTTAAGAATGGCCGATAGTGTCATTGAGACACGGACCAATCCGAGCGGCAGCGGAGGCAATATTTCCCTCAAGCATGGTGAACAAATAGACACCAAGATCATATTCGGCACCTTGTCGGGCGACACCTTCCAGGAAGGGGGGGGGGCGACTGGCGGGTGGTTCCACTAATAGAACCCGACATCAAAAGCGGTAACAATTTCAATAAAAGCATCTTCGCAGCAACCAGTGAATACAAACTGGCGGAAAACATCCGCTCAAGCGCCACGGATTCGTTGCAGGCGGCCATCTTGGCGGTGATTGGCCGCTGGAATATCAACATCGATTTGGATTCCCTGTACACCAACCCCTGCGGGAAAGAGGGGAGTTCGTTGTCGGGGTCTGGCTCGGGAGGGTTCGCCGCCGCACCGAGCATGACCTTGCCTTTGCCGGCACAAGGTCGGAAGGTGGCAGAGGGAGGGTTTTCTTACTCCTCGCTGACGGGGGGGCAGGCGCTTGCCTTGGAGGAACCGCTTAGGCTGGCATCCTTGGGCTTGCCATCCAGCCCGGAATGTAATTGAGAGGGTCACGCATGAACTGGAAACCATATATGGCGACTATAGCGACGTTCCAACCCAAGCTGCTGTTATCTGCAAGCCTTGCGGTTTTGCTGGGGTGGGGGCAACCAAGCCAGGCGGTCGAGTCAGTGCTTCCGTTTGACCCGAATAATTTGCCCGACGAAAGATTGAGGCCGACGGATATACCCAACTCCGGCACACTTTCTGACCCGAAGGGCGATCCCGCCAAGCCTTCCAACCGGCCGCTGTCCCTCCCTGCACCAGAATCGGATGAAACCGCCAAGGCCAAGTCGAAATCGCTCAAGCTACCCGGCGAGCCGTTGGGAAGACCGGAAAAACCGGGGGACAAGACCCCCAAGCTGGCGTTGAAACAAGTCCTATTCGAAGGCAATGAAGCCGTCCCCACCGCTGAACTGGATGAGGTGGCAAACCCCTATCTAAACCGGCGCTTGAACGGCAACGAAGTGGAAGACTTGCGCTATAAGCTCACCCTGTACTATGTGAACAAAGGATATATCAATTCGGGTGCGGTGATCCCCGGGCAAACGGTGAAAGACGGCGTGTTGCGCATCAAGGTCATTGAGGGACGGTTAAGCGATGTCCGCATGACGGGGCAAGAACGGCTCAAAGAGGAATACATCCGTGACCGCCTATTGGACGATTCCGGGAAGCCACTCAATACTCACGATTTGCAGCAACGATACCTGATGCTGCTTAACGATCCGCTCATCGGGCGGATCAATGGCACGCTCATGCCGGGTCTGCATCCAGGCGATGCCATCTTGGATTTGAAGGTGGTGCGTTCGCGGCCATACGGCGGTTATCTGGGCGTTGACAATTACGCGCCCCCGTCGATAGGCGGGTATGCCGGCAGGATGGGTGCTTGGGTCAGCAATTTGACTGGTTTTGGGGAGCGGATCGATTTTGGCTTCAGCGCATTGGGGGGGGCTAGCATCTACAACACCGGGATAGACATTCCGCTGACGGCGAGCGGAACCCGTTTTGCCTTCCATTACACCTATAGCGACACTAAGCTAATCGAGCAGCCATTTACCGATTTGAATATCCGCAGCACAATCATCAGCTACGATGGCCAATTGAGCCATCCGGTCCTGTGGAATCTCCAACAGAAACTGACTTTGGGGTTTAATTTCAACGTCCGCCAAGATGTCACGACCATTGATGGCAAATCTCTTGATCGGCCAGGTTCCCACGATGGACAAAACCAACAAACCGTGTTGCGAACCTGGCAAGACTACGTCCATCAAGGCAAAGCGTTCGATGTGGCGTTACGTTCGACACTGTCGGTTGGCGTCGATGCCTTGGGTGCCAACATTTCCACCCGTGTCGGCGACGGGCGCTTTTTTGACTGGCTGGGCCAGGCCGTGGGCCGCTACCGGTTCTTAGATAACGGGGCCTTCGTCTCGTTGAGCGGGGCCGTGCAATTGGCTGACGACACCCTGCTGCCGTTGGAAAAAATTGCCATTGGCGGCGTCTACACGGTGCGCGGCTACCGGCAGAACTACTTGGTGCGCGACGAGGGCTACTACACGGCATTGGAATTGTCCTATCCGCTATATGGCAATGAGCCTGGCTCCATCCATGGTATGTCTCTGATTCCGTTTGTCAACTTCGGCGCTGCTTGGGATAATGGTTCCGCGGCCAATAATCCGTTGACCAAGGCCACCTATCTATGGTCAACCGGCGTGGGGATTGACTGGCATTATTCCACCTTGGGCGCTTCGCTGTTTTGGGCTCAGCGCCTCTCTTCCTACGCACTGACCAAAGGCACACCCTATGACCTGCAAGACAACGGGATCACGTTTCAGGCCAACTGGCGTGTCTTTTAAGGCGGGCCGGTTAGCCCGGTTTTCCACAAAAACAGAAAACCCAGCCGATTCATCGGGAGAAAAGCGTTGAACAAATCGAAAGCGTTGCACTGGGTTCACCGGTGTTGTCTCGCGGCCGTGCTGGCGAGTCAGAGCATGGTTGTTTCGGCTAATGTGGAGATTGGCGCAACCAATGGCGATGCCGTTGACATCAAGCCCGTGTCCGATGACAATCACATGGGGCTGGGTTACGCCTATCTGGAAGCGGGAAAGTATCGGCAGGCGTTGCTGGAGTTTAACCAAGAGCTGGCGGTTGACGGCAGCGGAGTTGATTCCGCCCGCATGGCGGAGCTCCATGGCGCGGTAGGGTACACATTCTACTTGTTGCAGCACACGGAAGAGGCTACGACCCAGTTACAACAGGCATTGGATATGGCATTGAAAGTCCATGACCCTGGGTTGGAAGCGCGGGTGAGGAGCTATCTCGGTTTGGTTTACGCGGCATCGGGAAAAAACAAAAACAAGGCGGTGGAAGAGTTTGGGCGCAGCCAGGCCCTGGCGCGAGCTAGCGGGGATTGGGCGCTGGTTTATGCCGGCCGGCTACAGTTGGCCCGGCTCGAAACCGTCCCTGCGGAGCAATTGCATAAGCTGCGTGAAATCGCGTCAGAATTGCCGTCGGCGCAAATGGAGGACAAGGCCCGCGTCAATTTGCTGTTGAACCTCATTGACCAACTGAAACACCTGCAGGAGAATGACCCGGACAAAGCCCTTGGCGCTGCGATTAGGCAGTTGGGTTACTCGGTTGCGGAAACCGCCGACGGACTGGCATCCAAACACACCCTGCCGCGTGTACAAGCCCAAATCGAAGGATATCTGGGCGGCTTATATGAACAGGATGGAAAAGCGGACGATGCCATACGCATGACCAGTCTCGCCATCAGCCATGCCAATAGTGCGGGCGCGCCGGATTTGGCGATGGCATTGCAGTCCACTTCGGGTCGTCTGTTGGCAAGGCAGGGCCGGGAGGAACAGGCCATCGAAGCTTACCGGATTGCCGTGTTTCATGTGGGCGAGGTTCGCAACGACATTCCCATGGTTTACCAGGATGGCAAATCATCATACAGCGAGACGCTGGAACCGATTTATCGCGGCTTGGCGGGGCTGCTGTTACGCTCGGCATCCCGCAAGAAGAATCCAGCCGACGGGCAAAGACTATTGCTGGAAGCGATTAACACTTTGGAAAGGCTCAAGCAATCTGAATTGGAGGATTATTTCAATGATCGTTGCGCGTTGGATACGCAATCGGCCATGGGCGGATCGTCCAAAGCAACGGCCAACCTATTTTTACGCTCCACTCCACCTGGAGAATCGGTCAAATATGGCCCGTTAACCTCCAACCTCAGTAGGGCGACGGGAAAGACTGCAATTCTTTACCCCATTGTTTTTGATGACCGCTTGGAAGTCCTGCTTGTCAACAATGGAGTGATCAAGTTGAAAACAGTGGATGTCAGCAAGAAAAAGATCATGCAGCAAGCCTTGGAACTGAACGTGATTTTGCGTAAAGGAGAGAACTATTGGGTTCCGAGCCGACTGCTCTACAAGGAGATCATTGCCCCGTTTGAAGATGACTTGCGAACAACAGAAATAAACCGGATAGTATACATACCCGATGGTGCATTAAGGCTCGCGCCACTGGCGGGATTCCATGATGGCAAGGTTTTCGTCGCGGAGCGCTATGAGGTGGTGACCAACAGTGTCCTTCAATCGACATTGGCACCGAATGCAAAGGAACAGGTTGGGAATGTGCTTTTGGCCGGATTGAGTGTTCCAGACGGACCTTCACTGGATCAGATTTCCAGGTCATTGCTGCCATCCGGCACCGGCCAAGGCAGAGACGCGTCTGGCTTGGAACAAAACAACGAAGCGATACCAGCCTCTAAACAAGCCGGGGCTGAAAAGGGAAGTAGATGGTCATCTCCCGAAGAACGTGAGAAAAACGTCAAAATACTCTCTTTGCCGGGAGTGACCGAGGAAATCCATGCCTTGGAAAAAGTGTTGCCGAACGATGACGATACCTTGCTCAACCAAACATTCACCAGCGGAAATCTTGAGAAGGGTATACAATCGGGCAATCACCAGCTTGTGCATATTTCATCCCACGGGTATTTTGGGCATTCGGCGAAGGACAGTTTCATTATGACCTATGACAAAAACCTTGATGTCGGAGAAGTTGAGAGGATCATGCGGATTAACCAAGGACAACCGATTGATTTGGTCACGTTCAGTGCTTGCCAAACTGCACAAGGGGATGAGCGTGCGCCGCTTGGTTTTTCCGGGCTTGCAATCAAGGCGAGTGCCCGAAACGCCATGGGTTCGTTGTGGGCAATCAGCGACAATGCCACCAAATTTTTTATGAAGGTGTATTACACGGAATTGATGAATACCAATGGTGATACAATCAAATCATTGCATCTGGCACAGAGGGCAATGCTGCGTGAGAGGCCGCTTGAACATCCAAAATTTTGGGCGGCATTCATTCTAGTCGGTGCGTGGTGATTAATTTTTTTATTTTAATAAGGGATTGCATGGCGGGTGTGTAAGCACCGACCTGATTCGATGCGGTTCCGTGGGGTTGGTAATTTAATCCAGAAATAGTTTTTTAAAACAGACCTTTCGCTTAACTGAAGAGGGAATCAAGATGAAGACTTTAAAACTGCATAAACGTGAAATATTGGGCGTTATCGGCCTATTTGCACTACTCCAAATGGGCCTTGCCAAACAAGCAATGTCAGAGGAATCTTGTGCAAATATCGTATCGGGTTCCCCATCTTCCCAATCAGGGACTAATAATCCCTCCTGTAGCAGCTACAGTGAATGTATTGGCTTGGGCCAGCAGTTATTACAACGAGGGGATTCAGCCCAAGCGGTAATTGCCTTTGAGCAGGCATCGAAAGATAATGGCTTGGATGATCGCAAAAAAAGCATTGCCTATGGCTGCATGGGTGTTGCCTATGAGTCGGTGCCGGATAAGGTAATGGCCGAGCAATATCTGAAAAAGGCATCTGTCATCTCAGGTCAAAGCATCAGTTGGATAGAGAAGGAATACAAGCATTTGCTTGTCTCGCAACCGGTGGTAAAGCAGGAATTCATTGAGCGCGCACTTCAACCGAATAACGAAATTGAAGGGATGGAAAACACGCCGAATACACAGGAAAATGCCCCAACGGGTGGCTCATCAGGAAGTCTAAATACGGCTGATGCTACCGAAGCAGGGACACCGCCTAAGGATTTGAATCTTACAGCCCCGGGAGTTGTTAAAATAGATCGTGGAGTTAGAGCCGGAGTTCCACCTGAAAAGCAGCCTGAAAAAATAGTGACAGCCAGTAATCAAAGGTCGGATGATAATCCGAAAGTTGCGAATCTCACCAAACCAAAGCGTGCGGAAAAACCTCATGTATACATTCCTCCCACGACGGTAGCCAAACGCCACCCGTCCGAAGTGCCTTCGCTCGACTTGCGCATTAATTTTGAATTGGACAGTGCGAACTTGACATCCGAGGGGAAAGCACAAGCGGATGAACTCGGCAAAGCCCTGCAAAAAATATTCCAAAAGGACGGCAATCAACATGCCGTGCTGGTTGGGCATACCGATATTAAGGGCGGTGAGGAATATAATAATCAACTTTCCGAGAACCGGGCCGCAGCCGTCAAGGCTTATCTGAGCAAGCTTTATCCAGACTTGGCGGATAAATTGTCGGAACGGGGCATGGGCAAGCAGCAGCCACTCTATAGGGATATGGATGATGTATCGCAGCAGCTCAACCGCAGGGTCGAGGTAAAACTGAGCCGATCGGCTGAATAACGCTTGGGCATGTTAAATATGTCGAAGGAATAAAGCCCTTGACGGTTATCCTTGAAGTCATCAGTTACAAGGGGGTTCCGCCTGTCAGTCCCAAAAGTGTCCGTTTTGACGAAAGTGGCGGGTCGATTGGGCGCTCCTTCGACAATCATTTGGCGCTCCCCGATGATGAAAAGGTCATTTCCCGCCACCATGGCGACATCCGATTTGAAAACGGGGTGTATGTCTATTGCGATGCCAGCACAGGCGGCACTTTGCTGTGCAATGAAAACCGCTTGTTGGGGCATGGCGACTCCGTGACCTTGGCCGATGGCGATCTTCTGAAGGTGGGCGAATATGAGCTGCAAGTCAAGATTGAGCAGGAGGCGCAGCCGTTCCCCGGGCTTTTCACGGGGTTGGGAGAACCTCAGGGATTTGGGAATCATGCTGCCGAAAATGCATTCGACATCAACATCTCCTCGATATTCAACGACAGGGAGCCGCCACCGTCGGTATTGGATCAAGATGCATCAAATCTTCGGCCAGAATTTCAGGGAAGCTACATGGATCAACCGGATGCGGCTCCATTCCAACAGAATTTCACACCGCCTGGCATCCAATCGATTCCCGAGGATTTTTCTTTTGACAGTAGTTTGCGGGATGGGTCGGTTTTGCCTCCCGCCGCTTCGCCCAAAACAGACAGCTTCGAATTTCCCGACGACTGGTTTGGCGATTTGGGGCGTGAACCGGGTAGGTCTGAAGGCAATCAAACTCCTGTACCGGAGTATCCCAATACTCCGCAAGAACTGCCGCAGGCGGACATTTTTCCCGAATCACAATTCAGTGCCGGTATTGGCAATGGGGCTCCAAACCGTTTGGATGCATCGGAACCGAAACCTTTAGTGTTGGAGGGAGGCAAAGACGACCCGCCCCCGTTTTCCGGCGAAATGGGTCAATTTGACCACAACTTATTATTTGACGATGACGAACATCCCTCAGCACAGGTCGAATCGGGTGTCAAGGACCTGGAGGCTGGACAGGAAGCTTTTTCCAAAGCATCTTCTCCGGTAATCGACCTGCCAAAACCTGGACGCCCCACGCCTCCTTCGAGGGTCACACCAGTGGTATCGTCGGCACAGGCCGAACCTTCGCCGCCCGTTGTCCAGCCTCAGCCGCCTTCACCTGCACCTTACACCGCAGGGGTGGATATGTTCCAATGCTTCTTGGATGGGGCAGGGTTTGCTGAATTCCCCAAGATGACGGTGGAAGAGCAGGCAGGTGCAATGAAGGCAGTGGGAGAGGTTTATCGCGACATGGTCGAAGGCATGATGATGATTTTAAGGGCCCGCACGGAAGAAAAAAGTGAGATTCGCGCCGACCGGACGACCATCAATAGGGAAAAAAACAATCCGTTAAAGTTCTTGCCACTGGCGGAAGACGCCATGAAAATCATGATATCGCGCAAACATCCCAGCTATATTGATGCGACGCTGGCAGTCCGGGAAGGCTTTGCTGACATCATGAAGCACCAAATGGCGATGCGTGCGGGCATGCAGGCTGCGGTAGGCGAAATTCTAAAGCGATTTGAGCCCTCCGGTTTCGAGAGGCGATTTGATGAAGGCATCGTCTTTCAGAAAAAAACCAAATGCTGGGATGCCTACAGCAAGGCTTATCCCAGTCTGGTGGTCGAGGCCATGGATAATTTATTGGGCGACACCTTCGGCAAGGCCTATGAAGATCAAATGAGGATGTTGCGCGACTCGCGCGACAAGCGTTAATCCATTCACTTAACCTTGGGGAGCTTATGTCCGAATACAGCAGGGTTGTCTGGTCAGAGGGGATGTTTCTAAGGCCACAACATTTCCAACAGCATGACCGATACATCGAGAATTTGGTGAATGGCCGTTGTTTGGGATTGCGTGGCTTTGACTGGGGTTTTAGATCATTGAACTTGGATCATGGGCAGTTGGCCATAGGTCGTCTAGCCCTGCTGGAGTGCCGTGGCGCGTTTCCGGACGGCACGCCATTCGATTTGCCTGATCAGGACGAGTTGCCCTTGTCTTTGGAAGTGCCCGAGGGTGTGCAGAACAACCGGGTCTACTTGGCACTGCCGCAGCGGCGGCCCGATTCGTCTGAGATCGACAGCGAGGCGTTTTCCGACAGTCTGGCCCGTTACCGCTTGCGCGAACGGGAGGTGCGCGACCACAATAGCGGCGCGGATGGACGTTATCCGGTCCAAATTGGAGGCTTGCGCACCCGGTTGATGCTCGAACGACAGGAAAGGTCGGGGTATGTCTGTCTGGGGGTGGCGAAGATAGTGGAAGTGCGGGCGGACAAGACGGTGGTTTTGGACGAAAAGTTTATCCCGCCCATACTGAAGTGTTCGGCGACGACGGTGCTGAATGGGTTTTTGCGCGAATTGCACGGGTTGTTGCATACCCGTGGCGAGGCCTTGGCCGGAAGGGTGGTCGAATCGGCGCGCGGCGGGGCATCGGAAATCGCCGATTTCTTGCTGCTTCAGGCCATCAACCGCTATCAACCGCTGTTGGAGCATTTGGGTGTGACTGCGGCCTTGCACCCGGAGGATTTTTTTCGCTTAGGGTTGCAAATGGCTGGGGAATTGGCGACATTCTATAAACCCAGCAAAAGGCCGGCCAACTTTAATGCCTACAACCACGACGACCTGCATGCGACATTTGAGCCATTGATTGAAGAATTGCGCCAACTGCTGGGCATGATCTTGGAGCAGAATGCGATTCAAATTCCTTTGACGCAACCTAGGCCCGGGGTTTTTGCCGCTAGGCGACCGGATGTCAATTTGCTGGACAGCGCCATTTTCGTGCTGGCGGTCAAAGCCAGTGTCACGCCGGAAATGCTGCGGTCCCATTTCCCGCCACAGGTAAAGATCGGGCCGGTCGAAGAGATACAGCAACTGGTTCGTGCGGCATTGCCGGGCATATCCATTCATTCCCTGCCAGTGGCGCCAAGGCAACTGCCTTACCATGCGGGGTTTTCCTATTTCGAGTTGAACAAACAGAGCGAATTGTGGAAAAAGATGTCCAACTCGGGTGGGTTTGCCTTGCATATCGGTGGCAGCTTCCCCGATCTTGAACTTGAATTCTGGGCAATCAAAAAAGGATAAACCTGTGAGCCAAGACGATCCCTTTACCCCGTTCGGGGATGACGACAGGACTATGATCCGACGGCCATCGCCGGGGGGGCGTGTGCGACCCAACCCCGCTGAAGATCCGACCAATGTACCTTCATACACACCCGGGACGCCCGCCCCCGCATTGCCCCCGCAGGACTTTAATCTCCAAGGGAGCCTTCGCTCGGTGTTTGGGGGAAATCCCTTAACCGCTGCGGCTTTATCATTGCTTTCCTTGGCTTCCCGGCTGCGCAACACGGCATCGCATCGTGACATCGCCGGATTGCAGCATCAGTTGGTGGGTGAAATGCGCGGTTTCGAGAACCGTATCCTCCAGCAGGGAGTGACGCAAGAGCATACCCGCATGGCCAGTTATGCACTGTGTTCACTGTTGGACGAATCCATACTTAATACACCTTGGGGTGCGCAGAGCATCTGGGGGCAGCAGAGCCTGCTCATCCTGTTCCACAAGGAAGCTTGGGGGGGGGAAAAGTTCTTCCAAATCGCTGACCATATCATGCGCAGCCCCGCTCAGAATATATATCTGATCGAACTGTGTTATTTATGCCTGAGCTTGGGATTCCAAGGTAAATTCAGTCAATCCAAGACGGGCGGTGTCAACGAATTGGAAAAATACCGCTTGGAGCTTTACCAGTTGATCCAGCGGGTTAGGGGCGATTTCGAGCGAACATTGTCACCGCGCTGGCAAGGGCTTAAGGATGTGCGCAATGCCTTGATGAAGTTCGTGCCACTGTGGGTGGTGGGTGCGGTTGCCGGTGTCATCCTGTTATTGGCTTACATGGCCTTTTTGTTTTCGATTAGCAGTGTCTCTGACGAAACCCTGTCGCATCTTTCCGCATTGGGCAGGGAGAAAATCAAGACTGCGGCATCTCTGCCGCCCCCCATCACCAAGGTCGCCGTACCCGGAAGGCAAGAACGGTTTACAGTGCTATTAAAAGATGAGATCGGTAAAAACATGGTTGAAGTCATTGATGACCGGACCCTGCGTATTCGCAATTCTTTCCCCGCAGGGAGTGAACAAGTCAAACCGGAGTTTGGTCCGATGCTGAGAAAAATTGCCGCAGAATTGGCTGTTGGGCAAGATAGGGTGTTGGTCACTGGGTACACAGACGACAAACCCATCCGTAGCGTCAGGTTCCCATCCAACTATGACTTGTCGATTGCCCGAGCCAAGAATGTGGCGGACAAATTGATAGGGACGGGCGGGCTCAATGCCGGCAACGTGAAGTCCAAGGGAAAGGCTGATGAAGATAGTTTGGTTCCCAACGACACGCCGGAACATCGCGCCCTCAATCGGCGCGTGGACATCTCGATCCAGTAGGGGAAGATTGTGAAAGGCTTGATTGGTTTTTTGACAAACAAATGGGTGGTTCAATTTTTCGGCCTACTCGCTTTGGCGCTGTTGATTTGGTTCGCAGGCCCCATAATCTCTGTCGCCGGCCAGGCGCCTTTGGAGTCCGAATTTGCGCGGATTCTGACAATTGCCGCGATATTCCTGACTTGGCTGATTTTTCGCCTAGTCATGCACATCCTCACCGGACGCAAAGAACGCCAGTTGATGAGCGAACTTGCCGGGGCGGATTCCGGCAAATCTGCGGAACAACAAGCTTCAGAAGAGGAAGTCGAAACACTGACGCACGGCTTTGAAGAGGCGCTGCAAGTTCTGCGTGAGTCTAGGGCGCAAGGCAAGGGCGGCAAGCAGAACCTTTATGAATTGCCTTGGTATGTGATCATCGGCGCTCCAGGTTCCGGCAAAACCACGGCATTGGTCAATTCGGGCCTCAAATTCCCGCTGGCCGAACGTCTGGGCAAGAACTTCGTCAAGGGGGTTAGCGGCACCCGCAATTGCGACTGGTGGTTTACCGACGAAGCCGTCCTGCTGGACACCGCCGGCCGATATACCACGCAGGATAGCCATCAGGCTGTCGATGCTGCCGCATGGCAGGGTTTTCTACAGTTGGTGAAAAAATACCGCCCGCGCCGTCCGCTCAATGGCGTCCTGGTCACGCTGAGCCTTGCTGATTTGCTCCAGCAAACCGAGGAGGAGCGCAACCAACATGCCGCCGCTGTGCGCCGCCGGGTATTGGAATTGTATCAATTGTTGGGGGTTCGCCTACCCATCTACATGATGTTCACCAAAACCGATTTGGTGGCTGGTTTCACTGATTTTTTCGTCGATTTTTCGCAGGAAGACCGCGAGCAGGTGTGGGGGGAAACCTTCCCTGCCGATGATCCGGCACATCCCCAGGATTGGATTGGTAAATTCGATTCCGCTTTCGACGAATTGTTGCAGCGATTGAACAGCCGGACACTGACGCGAATCCAAGAAGAGCGCGACATTCAACGCCGCAGCCAAATCCTAGATTTTCCGCAACAAATGGCGTTGCTGAAACCCGGCATGCTTGCTTTTCTGCAAAAGACATTCTCGCCCAATCGGTTTGAGGAACCCTTTTTACTGAGAGGCATATATTTTACCAGTGGAACCCAGGAAGGCACCCCCATCGACCGCATCATGGGAATTCTGGCCGGTGCGTTTAAACTGGATCGCCAGTCTAGCCCTATATACAGCGGTCGCGGCAAGAGTTATTTCCTTACGCGCCTGTTGAAGGAAGTGATTTTTCCAGAGGCGGAATTGGCCGGGGCCGACCCTCGCGTTGAGCGGCGGCACAAGCTTATGCAATTGGGAGCGTTGACCGCCGCCACATTATTGACTTTGAGTGTGATTGGTTTGTGGATAATCAGTTATAACTTTAATAAATCAGCCATCGCCAAAACGGAAGGGCAAATAACCCTGTATCGGGCGGTCGACGGCGCCCCCGCCGACTCACAATCCAATTTCAAGCAGTTGCTGCCCAAGCTTGACGCATTGCTGGCGGTCAAGGGCATCTGGGATGACACCGGCTTAATGTCCCGCTTCGGCCTCTATCAGGGCGGCAAGTTGGAAGCAGGTGCCGATGATGCTTACGAGGAACTGTTGCGCGGCTACTTCCTGCCATCCATCGTCAGTCGACTGGGGGATCGGATAAGGGGCAAACCCGATGTGTTGTTACTGAAAGCCTACCTGATGTTTGGCCAGCCTGAAAAACTTGACTCCAAAGTGGTGGAGGCAGTCGTAATGGCAGACTGGAATCTGACATTCAACTCGGAACCGGAAACCGTCGCCAAACTGACGGCCCATCTGCAAAATCTCTTGCAATTAAAGTTGGAAGGAATCCAATTGGATCAAAATTTGATTGCCGATGTGCGGGTCAAACTTACCCAAATCCCCCCAGAACAGCAATGCTATGAAAGTTTCAGGGCCGAAAATAGCGTTGAACGCTCCCGCGATTTCAACCTTGCGGAGGCGGTAAAACCGAACGGACAAAAAGCTTTTTCCTTGCCTGACCGAAAAGACCAAGGGTTTGGGGCCATACCTGGGTTATTCACTGCTTGGGGTTATGGGGAGTTCCTGAAAAACAGTGTGCCTTTCGTCAAGGGGTGCATGGAGCAGAACTGGGTGTTGGGCATTCCCGAGTCCACATCCGATCCACGCGAAATTGACCGTCTTCGCGAGAAAGTGAAACTTATCTACCTGCGGGATTACCAAAGATACTGGTCGGGAATATTAACAGGCATTAAACTTCTTCCGGCACAAAACATGAGCCAAACCATCAATCTATTGGATGTTTTGTCCAGACCCGACTCGCCCTTGCGACTGTTGTTGGGGGCGGTGGAGAAAAACACGTCGTTGACTAAAATTTCTTCTACTTTGTCGCAAGTGGGCGGGAAGGCCATGCCAGTACCAGACGAACAGACCCGCAAATTGCTTGAAGCCGCCAAACAGGTCGCCGGGTTTGATACCGCTTCGTCTGCGGATCCGGTGCGTTTGTTGGAAAAATATTTTGAACCCTTGAATGTGTTGGTCCGAGGGGAGGCGGACAAGCCAGTGCCATTGGATGCCGTGCTGAACAAAGCGAAGGAACTGCGTGATTATTTCATGCAAACCGGCGGGGTGGCACAGGCTCTAAAGGGTGCGGGCGGAAGCGACGTGGTTGGGTCTGCGAAGATGGAGTTTGCCAGGTTGCCGGAGCCGGTTAGAAGCTGGCTGATGTCTCTGACTGATGCGGGGGTCACTTTGGGCCTGCTTGAAACGACGAAGGCAGTGGAGAAGGCGAAAAAGGAAGAAGCGGAAAAGAAAAAGGAAGCAGCGGAAAAGAAACAAAAAGAAGCCAACAAGAAATTGAAAGAACTAGGGATAGCAGGGGAGGGCGGTGCGGGGGGCGGCGGGGCGTCCCGGTGCGAGACGGCATTTGGCGGTCGTTATCCATTTGTCAGAAGCAGCCAGCAAGACACCCCTTTGGCTGATTTCAGTAAGTTTTTTTCCCCCAACGGCATCATCGATCAGTTTTTCCAAGCCAGCCTGAAGGATTTAGTCGATACCTCCACGCCCCAATGGCGGCAGAAGCCGTTGGATGACCAATCCCCCGTGTTGTCACCGGCGGCGATCCACGAGTTTCAACTTGCCGCAAAAATCCGCGATGCCTTTTTCTCCGCCGGTGGCCTGATGCCTACGGTGCAGTTCGATTTGAAGCCTTTGGAGCTTGATCCAAACGCCGATAGTTTCCATCTATTCATTGAGGGCCAGGAAATCGTCTACCGCCACGGCGCCGAACAAGTGACGCGAATCCAATGGCCGGGTCAGGCGGCCGGGTCAGGCGCACGCATCGTGTTCGAAAAACCCGACAAGAGCCAAGCCGTCCTTGGCAAGGAAGGGCCTTGGGCAATGTTTCGCTTGTTCGATAAATCCTCGTTGCAATCGACGGGGAGCCAAGATCAGTTCAATCTGACTTTTCAGGCCGAAGGGCTGAGCGCACGTTTTGAGTTGCGCACGGTCAGTGTGAACAACCCCTTTAGCCTTGGCGACTCTTTGAGTTTCCGCTGCCCGGAGTCCTTGTGATGAATGCTGTACTGCAGCAGGGTTTCTATGGCAAATTGCCAGTCCTTGGCGACTTTGTGACACGCCGCCTGCCTAATGCATTTGTCACAGTCTGGGATCAATGGCTACAGAGCGCGATAGCCGCAAGCCGGGAGCAACTTGGGGAGTTATGGCTTGATACTTACTTGTTTTCTCCCATTTGGCGTTTTGGCCTTAGTCCTGGAATATGCGGCGAAAATGCCTGGGCGGGTATATTGATGCCCAGCGTTGACAAGGTCAACAGACATTATCCACTTACCATGGCGTTTTCTGTGGCCGATGCCGAAATTCTGGCCTATTTATTTGGCACCAAAGAGGGAGCGCTTTGGTTTGACGAGTTGGAAGAATTGGCATTATCCTGCTTGGATGGTTTGGGGGTGGATGCCATTGACGAGCGCTTGCAGTCTATTCACATGCCCTGTTTTTCTCCGGCTTGCCCTGCGGTGACTGTACCAGCCACATCGGGTGCAACCAAAGGAAAATCCGCTTTCCATGTAAGCACACAAAACTTTGAGCAAAGTCCCTCAATATTCATGGAGTTGTCTGCTTCCTTGTTGAACCGGTACATCCCTTTGCATAGTCTCTGGAGTCCTCTTCGATCAGATAACATTACCCCTGCACTGTTGGTTTGCGATGGATTGCCGCCTATTGACACCTATGTTGCCTTGCTGACGGGTGAGTGGGCGCAGCGTGGATGGGCTTTGCAAAGCTGCGCGGTCCGTGTTTTGACAGAAAAATCTGAAATTCGGACAGGAACTCAGACAGGAACGAAGATCCGGGATAGCGGCAAAATAATTCCATTTTTTGAGCTTGAAGTGACGACACGCCCACGCAAGGCAAGGGCTTTTTGGCGCTGGCGGTCTTGGGGCTTTAGTGTCGTGGGGATGCGGCGCAAGCTCAACGAGGATGCCATGATCGATAGGTCTGAGATCGGTTTGTGGGCGGTCGCAGACGGCATGGGGGGGCATCAGGCAGGCGATGTGGCCAGCCAGTCAATTGTCGATGCGCTTTCATCGGTTAAGTTCACCGTCAATCTTAATGAATTTGCAAGCCGTGTCGACAAATCCTTGCAAGAAGTGAATTCGGGGCTGTGCCGACTGGCTGCGGAAAGTGGGGAGGAGAATCAAATCATCGGTAGTACTGTGGTTGTACTGCTGGCGGAAGGAAAACAATGCATCTTCCTGTGGGCGGGGGACAGCCGGCTTTACCGTTTTCGAGATGGGAAGCTGGAGCAATTGACACAAGACCATTCTTTGTATGATGATTTTGTCCGTGAAGGATTGGTTGGCCCTGGCAATTTGGCGGAATCAGGGCGGTGCAATATCATCACCCGCGCGGTGGGGGCAAGTGAATCCCTGCTACTGTCACGCGGTGAATGCCAAGTGCAAGATGGCGATGCTTTCCTGTTGTGCAGCGACGGCTTGGATAAGGAGTTGACACGCGAGGAAATCGAATTAGTCTTTAGTGAAAACCCAAAGGGCGAGGTTGCCAGGATTTTGATCGAGCAAGCGGAGAAACGGGGTGCCAGAGATAACGTGACTGTCGTGGTTGCCGAGGCATCTTGCACAGAAAGCGGCATGCCATGAGCCGATATTGACCCAAACCATCATTCCGGGGTGGTTAAAGTGTCATATTTGCGTTGAAAGCCAAATGATTTTGGACAGTTTGACGGGTACGCGGTTTTGATTTTACCAATCCGGTGATATTCAACTAACACAAATCGATAATTTCGGCTACAATCAGATGGCATACACTTTTTTTGAGAAAGGGACAATTGTGGCTTCATTAGATATCGAATCACTGTTAAAGGCAATTTCCGAAGATGCACCGTGCGGAGCCGATCTGGGATATGACCCGGATTTCACCGCAATGGAAAACGAGGCCAAGGGTACGCCGGAAAGGCAGGCAGGCAATAGCGTCGAACCGGCGTTACCGCCAAACTGGAAAGATCTGCGGAAGATGCTCTTGGAGCTTATGGCACGGACACGCGATTTGCGTCTATTGGTTGAATTCGCCCGCACCATCTTAAACCAAGAGGGGGTAAGCGGTTTGAAGGGGGGCCTTGAGTTGTTGCGGAAGAGCGTGGAGAGCTATTGGGATACCATCCATCCCCAGCTTGATCCAGAAGATGACAACGATCCTACCAACCGAGTCAATATACTGATGGCTTTGTGTGATAGGGATAATTTTCTTCTTCCGCTGCTCAATGCGCCCTTAGTGGAGTCCCGAGTGGTTGGGCGTTTTTCGTTGCGCGATGTCCAGTTTGCCACTGGCAAAACTCCACCTCCAAAAGGGCAAACGCCCGTTCAGTTGGCTATGATCCAAGGCGCATTTTCAGAGGTGCCGCCGGAAAGCGTGAAAGCCACGCATGAGGCGCTGAAAGACAGCTTGGGTGATGTCAACGGCCTTGAAAACTTCATAACTCAGCAGATCGGGGTGGGCAACGCACCGAGCTTTGCGCCAATTAGGGATATGCTGAAAGAAGCCTTGCATTTTGTCGATGAGCAAATGGAGCGTTTGGGATTGAACAAGGGGGCAGACAGCGAAGAGGCTGAAACCGGCGGATCCGATTCCCAAGATTCGAACGGGGGGGGAGGCGCGATGAAGCCCTCTGCAGGCCAAATGGGCGGTATTAATAATCGGCAGGATGTCGTGCGGGCGCTTGAACTCATTTGCGAGTATTATGCTAAACAAGAGCCTTCCAGTCCGGTGCCCTTGCTGGTGCGCAGGGCGAAACGGCTGGTGACGATGGATTTTATGGAGATCCTTCAGGATTTGGCCCCTAGCGGAATCAGCCAGGTGGACATAATCAAGGGGCCGGATTCGCCGTAACCCTGGTGCATGCTTTAAGTATGCTTTCCTTTTTTAACTCATTAGAGGTTTAAGATGGCTGAAAGTAGTCAGAAATTCATACAGAGGAATCGAGCGCCCCGCGTCCAGATTGAATATGATGTGGAGCTATACGGTTCACAGAAAAAAGTCCAACTGCCTTTCGTGATGGGGGTGTTGGCGGATCTGTCGGGTAATCCGTCGGAGGCATTGCCCCCGGTAAGCGACCGTAAAATGTTGGAAATTGATGTGGACAATTTCGATGAGCGGTTAAAAGCCATGAAGCCGAGGGTGGCTTTTCAGGTTCCCAATACCCTCACCGGGGATGGCAATCTCAATGTTGACCTCACATTTTCCAGCATGGACGACTTTTCGCCGGCGGCCATCGCCCAGAAAGTCGACGGTTTGAAGGAATTGCTGAATGCGCGAACCCAGCTTTCCAATCTGATTACCTACATGGACGGCAAATCCGGGGCTGAGGAACTCATCGGCAAGATACTTAAAGATTCCAGCGTGTTGCAAGCTTTGGCCTCCGCGCCAAAATCTGCCGCAGACGCACCAGCAGAAGCACCGAAGGAGGAGTAAGACTATGATCGAATTGGAAACCCAGAAACTAGCCGAACTTGGTTTGACGGAGGAAGGCGATTTTTCATCGCTGCTTAACAAACAATTCAAACCGAAATCGGATCGAGCCAAGGATGATGTGGAAATGGCGGTTTCAACCCTCGCCGAATATGTGCTCAAAGGCGTTGCCACGGTCTCCGACGATACCATCAAAAGCATCCAAGCCATCATCGCCGAAATTGATCGCAAGCTGACCGAACAGATCAACCAGATTCTCCATCACGAGGAATTTCAAAAGCTGGAAAGCGCTTGGCGGGGACTGAGTTATATGGTGAACAACACCGAAACTGACGAGAACCTCAAAATTCGAGTCATGAACATTTCGAAAAAGGAATTGGCGAAGACCTTGAAGAAGTTCAAGGGCATCTCCTGGGATCAAAGCCCCCTGTTCAAGAAGCTTTACGAGGAGGAATTCGGCCAATTCGGTGGCGAACCCTTCGGTTGCCTGGTGGGGGATTACCATTTTGACCATTTCCCCCCCGATGTCGAACTGTTGATGCAGATCTCCCAGATTTCCGCCGCAAGCCATTGCCCCTTCATATCCGGTGTGTCCCCGACCACCTTGCAAATGGAATCCTGGGCCGAACTGGCCAACCCGCGCGATTTGACCAAAATCTTTTTAACGCCTGAATATGCCTCATGGCGATCCCTGCGCGAATCTACCGACTCCCGCTATCTCGGCCTAGCCATGCCACGATTCTTGGCCCGACTTCCCTACGGCGAAAAGACCAACCCGATTGATGAGTTCAGCTTCGAAGAAGACACGTCGGGAGCGAACAGCAGCAAATATAGCTGGGCGAATTCGGCTTACGCCATGGCGACCAACATCAACCGCTCGTTCAAACTTTACGGTTGGTGTTCGAGGATACGCGGCATAGAATCCGGTGGCGCGGTGGAAAATTTGCCGGTGCATGCCTTTCCTACCGACGACGGCGGCGTGGACATGAAATGCCCGACGGAAATTGCCATCAGTGACCGTCGCGAGGCAGAATTGGCCAAAGCCGGCTTCATGCCGCTGATCCACAAGAAGAACTCCGACTTCGCCGCGTTCATCGGTGCGCAATCCCTGCACAAGCCTGCGGAATATGAAGACCCTGACGCCACTGCGAATGCCAACCTGGGTGCGCGCCTCCCCTATTTGTTCGCCACCTGCCGTTTCGCCCACTACCTGAAATGCATCGTCAGGGATAAAATCGGATCATTCAAGGAAAAGGACGACATGCAGATGTGGCTGAATAATTGGATCATGCAATATGTCGATGGCAACCCGGCGACTTCTAGCGAAACCACCAAGGCCATGAAGCCATTGGCGGCTGCCGAGGTGAAGGTGGAGGAAGTCGAAGGCAATCCGGGGTATTACCGGTCACAATTCTTTTTAAGGCCGCATTACCAGTTGGAAGGATTGACTGTGTCGTTGCGCTTGGTTTCAAAACTTCCCTCTGCCAAGGGGGGGTAAATCCAGATTGCCCTTGAGTCGTCCGGTCTCAGGGGCGTAGGTTCGACTAGTAACCGGACAAAACACTTGCAATTAACCTAACACGGTAACAAAGGAGAAACATCATGGCTGTTGACATTTTTTTGAAAATTGAAGATCCGCCAATTAAAGGCGAGGCTTTGGACGACAAGCACAAGGATGAAATCGATGTGCTGGCTTGGAGTTGGGGTTTGTCCAATTCCGGCAACGCCCAAACGGGTGGCGGTGCGGGTGCGGGTAAAGTCAATGTGCAGGATCTATCGGTCACCAAATACATTGAGAAGTCCACGACCGATCTGTTCCTGTCCACCTGCAATGGCCAGCATCACAAGACAGCGACGTTAACGGTGAGAAAAGCCGGTACGAACCCGGTCGAATACGTGAAAATCACCATGACCGAAGTGTTGATCACGTCTTTGAGCACGGGCGGTTCCGGCGGCGAAGATAGGCTGACCGAAAACCTCTCCTTGAATTTTGCCAAATGCAAAGTGGAATACACCCCGCAGAAGACTGATGGTTCGGCGGAAGCGACGCAGACCGTTGGATGGGATATTGCCGCAAATGTCAAGATGTGATTGACGGCTTGTCTTCGGAAATTATGCGCCCGCCTTTGTTGCGGGCGCATTTTCTCTGAACGTTTGATTAGTATCCAGGCTTAAGGGGTTCACAATGTCATCATTGCTTGCGGAAAGTCAATTAAACCAAGGCAACTTGCCTGAGGCTCTGACCAGCTTACAGGAACAAATCCGGAAAGATCCCTCCAATGCCAAGCTGAGGGCTTTCTTGTTTCAATTGCTTTCCGTGCTGGGGCAGTGGGAACGCGCACTGACCCAACTCAAAGTGGTTGGAGAACTGGATGCCTCTTACTTGCTGATGGCACAGACTTATCGCGAGGCGATCATGTGCGAAGCCTTGCGAGCCAAGGTTTTTGCAGGCATCTCTTCGCCATTGATATTCGGTGATCCGCAACAATGGGTGGCACTTTTAGTGGAGGGACTGCGCCTTGATGCCGAAGGGCATCACCAGGAGGCAAAAACATTGCGCGACCAGTCATTTGAATTGGCGCCTGCCACCTCAGGAACCATCAACGGGGTGAGTTTTCAGTGGATCGCAGACGGTGATAGCCGTTTGGGGCCCGTTTTGGATGCCGTCGTCAATGGCCGCTATTATTGGATACCCTTCCAGCAAATTCTTAAAATCGAAATTGAAGAACCTGCCGATCTGCGCGATGTCGTGTGGATGCCGGCCCAATTCACTTGGGCAAACGGCGGCAGTTCCAGTGGATTGATCCCCACCCGTTATCCAGGATCAGAAAATTCCAAAGATTCCATGATCCAGCTAGGGCGTAAAACCGAATGGGAGGAGTTTTTTGAAGGGGCCTATCGGGGTACGGGGCAGCGCATTTTGACGACAGACAGTGAAGAGTACGGGATAATGGATGCCCGCCAAATCGAATTGAATATGAAGGAAGAATAATGGCGGAATTGCTTCCGTCGGAACGATTGCAGCCTTCTTTGCTGGATCGCCTGTGCGATGACGAACCCGGCGATAGACAAGAGTCCCGTGAACAACGCGTACTCTCAGTCCGGCGATTGCGGCAGAGTGTGCTTCGCGATATTGCCTGGCTGCTTAACGCGGTTTCGCTGGAATCGGTGCAAGGTTTGGGAAACTACCCAGAAGTGGCCAAGTCGGTATTAAATTTCGGCATACCGGATTTGTCTGGACATAGCCTGTCCGCCGGCGATATCGATGTAATAGAGAAGCGGATTCGCCAGGTGATGCTCGATTTTGAGCCGCGTATATTGTCGAATACTTTGCGCATCAAGGTCATCAGCACCGACTCTTATAACCATAATGCCATGAATTTCGACATTGAGGGCGATTTGTGGATGCAGCCTGTGCCTTTACGGCTTTATCTGAAGACACAACTCGACCTTGAAACGGGTAATGTCGTGGTTGTGGACAGCGCAGGGTAGCACCGTGGATCCCCGCCTGTTAGATTATTACAATAGGGAATTGCGGCATCTGCGCGAGATCGGCGGCGAGTTTGCCGGCGAGTTTCCAAAAATAGCAAGCCGCTTGGCGCTGGATAGTTTTGAATGCGCCGACCCCTACGTTGAACGCTTGCTGGAAGGTTTTGCCTTCCTGGCGGCGCGTGTGCAACTAAAAATTGACGCAGAGTTCCCTCGGTTCACGAGTCATCTGCTTGAATTTGCCTACCCCCACTACTTGGCACCCACCCCATCCATGGCCGTAGTGCAGTTTAAACCCGATACCTCCGAGGCTAGTTTGCAGGATGGTTTGCCAGTGCTTCGGCATACTTCATTGAGAAGCCAGATCGGCAAGGGCGAGCAGACCGCTTGCGAATATCGCACCACCCAAGATATCACGCTCTGGCCTTTGGAAATCGTAGTGGCAGAATATTTGTCCAGTCCAAACGCCATCACCAACCTTGGCGCACCCAGCCTGCCCGGATTGAAAGCGGGCATCCGTTTGCGCTTGCGAACTACGACTGGCCAACCCTTCAACCAAATTGCCGTGGATACCCTGCCGATTTTCTTGCGTGGTGGTAGCGGTTCATTGCCAGTGCAATTATATGAGCAATTTCTGGCCAACGCATTTGCTGTGGCCGTATTGCCGACCAAAAAAGACGATGATTGGTGTGAGGTGATCACTAAAAGCCCGATTCGGATGCTCGGGTTTGAAGACAGTCAGGCAATACTCCCCTTTGGCCCCCGTTCGTTTCAGGGATACCGTCTGCTGCACGAATATTTTGCCTTCCCGGAGCGGTTCCTGTTCGTCGAATTGACCGGTTTGAGGGAGGCCGCCAGACGCTGCGAGACAGCGGAACTGGATCTAATTATCATGTTAGACCGGCAACAACCCAAGTTAATCAACTCCTTGGAACCAAGTCAATTTGCCCTGTTTTGCGTGCCTATCATCAATCTGTTTCCCCGTCGGGTGGACCGGATTCATCTGACCCAAATGGAACCGGAGTACCATGTCATCCCGGACCGGACCCGGCCTCTGGATTTCGAGGTTTACGAGTTGACCGAAGTCGTTGGGTACGGTGCCAACCAAAACGAGGAGCGCGCTTTCCTGCCCTTTTACGGTTCCAACAGCGGTTACCGCCATCGCGCCGAAAATGCTTACTATACGATTGAAAGGCGTAAACGGCTGCTGTCCGCAAAGCAACGCCGACAGGGGCTACGTTCCAGTTATGTGGGTTCGGAAACTTACATATCCCTTGTGGATGCGATGGAAACGCCTTACAGCGGTGAATTGAAACAACTGGGATTGCAGTCGCTGTGTACCAATCGTGACCTGCCTTTGCACATGCCTGTGGGACAGGGGGCTACGGATTTCGATCTGGTTACCGGTGGAACCATCCGTTCCATCCGCTGCATCGCCGGCCCCACCAGGCCCAGGCCCTCCGTGGCGGGTGGCGGAGCGACTTGGAGGCTGATTAGCCATTTGTCGCTAAATTACCTATCTCTGATGGACACCGACAGACTTCAAGGCGCGGCGGCTTTGCGTGAAATGTTGACCTTGTACGGCGATCCTAACGACGATGCAGTGCGCAAGCAAATTGAGGGTGTCCTGTCCACGCAAACAAAGAATGTGGTGAGGCGGGTTGACGCGGTGGGCCCCATTGTTTTTGGCAGGGGAGTTGAAGTGACTGTGAAATTCGAGGAGTCCGCCTTCGAGGGAGGCGGTGCCTTTCTCCTTGGTGCGGTATTGGATCACTTTTTCGCCCGTTATGCATCGCTCAATACATTCACCGAAACGGTGATAACCACCGCCGACCGTGGGGAGATCATGAGATGGCCGATCAGGATCGGGCGGCGTCAAACGCTTTAATCAATCTGCTTAAGGCAGAGCCTTGGCGCTTCGATTTTTTTCAGGCCATGCGCCTTATCGAGTGCCTTAACACCGACAAGCCTAGGTTGGGCAAATCCATCAAAGCCTCGGACGATCCCGTCCGCTTGGCGCAGGCGGTAGAGATGGATTTTGCGCCGAGTGCCCTGTCCGCCTGGAAGACTGGCAAGGAAGGTTTCCGCGACAGGCTGCTTGTCCGTTTTTTGGGGCTGTTTGGGCCTAATGGCCCCCTGCCACTCCATTTGACGGAATATGCCCGCGACCGCGCACGCAATCACGGTGACAACACCTTAATACGTTTTGCGGATATTTTCCACCACCGCATGTTGTGCCTGTTTTACCGTGCCTGGGCGGACTCGCAGCCCACAGTACATTATGATCGAATTGAAAAAGGGGGCGAGGAGGATCGGTTTAGTGGTTATATTGGGTCGCTTTTTGGCATTGACGCGCCTTCCTTGCGTGAACGCGATGCCATGCCCGACCAGGCTAAACTGCATTTCGCGGGCCATTTCGCCTGCCAAACCCGCCATGCCGAAGGTTTGTGTTCCATCGTCGCGGATTTTTTCGGCATTGCCACAATGATTCTCGAGTTCGTCGGCGAATGGATGGACATCTCGCTCCATGAGCAAACCCGTTTGGGGATGCATGAGCAGGCGGGTAGATTGGGATTTTCCACGGTATTGGGCGCACAAGTGTACGGTTGCCAACACAAATTCCGCATTGTGCTAGGCCCGATGGACATGGGGCATTATCGGGGAATGTTGCCCGGCCAGCCCGGATTGGCCGAATTGGTCGCCATCGCACGCAATTATATCGGCGATGAACTGGTGTGGGATGTAAACCTGATTCTGCGCAAGGATGACATTCCTCCGCTAATTATGGGTGGGGGGGCGCAACTGGGTTGGACAAGTTGGCTGGGCAACAAAAAAGAAGGCGCAGATGCCGACGATTTGACGCTGAATCCCTATTTCCAAGTGAGGGGCTGATATTACGCAGCGAATACCTGAAGGGTGGGCTTTATTGTTTTCTGGAAGTTCTTTGCAAGCTTGATCGACCAAACATCATTTTAACGAACTTACTAAGGGGAAATACGCCAATGACTGAAATCAACCGCGCCAAACTGTTCGGAAAACTTAACCGGGTTTGCTACAAAAGTATTGAAAGTGCCACCGTATTCTGCAAACTACGGGGCAATCCTTATGTGGAACTGGTGCATTGGATGCACCAGATTCTCCAATTGCAGGATTCCGACCTGCACCGCATTGTCAAGCAATTCAACATTGACCCGGCAAGGCTGGTTAAAGACCTCACGGAGTCATTGGATCGCTTGCCACGAGGCTCGACTTCCATATCTGATTTGTCCGCACATGTGGAAGACGCAGTGGAGCGAGGTTGGGTTTACGGTACCTTGATGTTTGGCGAAAGCCAAGTGCGTAGTGCCCATCTTATCGTCGGCATGTTGAAAACCAAGGAATTGCGCAACCATCTCCTTGCCATCTCCAAGGAATTTGACAAGGTCAAGGTCGACACCCTCACCGACCGCTACAACGAGGTCGTCGGTGGTTCGCCGGAAGAAGGTTTGTCCTCGACCGACGGTTCCCAAGTGGGTGGCGGGGCGGTTCCCGGCGAAGCCAGCGGGGCCATGTCCCCGGCGGCGATGGGCAAGCAGGAAGCACTCAAGCAATTCACCGTCGATCTGACCGAACAGGCACGATCCGGCAAGATGGATCCGATCTACGGACGCGATGAGGAGATTCGCCAAGTCATCGACATCCTGATGCGCCGCCGTCAGAACAACCCTATTCTTACTGGCGAGGCCGGTGTCGGCAAGACCGCCGTGGTGGAAGGCTTCGCGCAAAAAATCGTCGCGGGCGATGTGCCCCCCTCCTTGAGGGACGTTTCCTTGCGCACTCTGGATGTCGGCCTGTTGCAGGCCGGTGCCAGTATGAAAGGCGAATTTGAGCAGCGTCTGCGTCAAGTGATTGATGAAGTGCAGGCCAGCCCCAAGCCGATCATTTTATTCATTGATGAAGCCCACACCCTTGTCGGTGCGGGCGGCGCGGCGGGAACCGGCGATGCGGCGAACCTGCTTAAACCAGCCTTGGCGCGTGGAACCCTGCGCACGGTGGCGGCCACTACTTGGGCGGAATACAAGAAACACATCGAAAAAGACCCTGCGCTAACCCGTCGGTTCCAAGTGGTGCAAATTCAGGAGCCGAGCGAGGAAAAGGCCGTCTTGATGATGCGCGGCGTGGCTTCGGTGATGGAAAAGCACCATAAGGTAATGATTTTGGACGAGGCTTTGGAGGCGGCGGTAAAGTTGTCGCACCGCTACATCCCCGCCCGCCAATTGCCGGACAAGGCCGTCAGCTTGCTTGACACTTCCTGCGCTCGCGTCGCCATCAGCCAGTTCGCCGTGCCAGCCGAGGTGGACGATTGCCGTAAACGCATCATTGCACTGGAAATCGAATTGGAAATCATCGGCCGCGAGAAGGCCGTCGGCATTGACACCACCAAGCGGGAAGACGCTGCCAATGAGAAACTCGCTGCCGAGCAGGAACGCTTGCAAACATTGGAAGCGCGTTGGAACTCTGAAAAGGGACTGGTGGAAAAAATTCTCGATCTGCGCGGCAAGTTGCGGGAAGGCGGCAAGCCGGTGGATTCCGCACTCTCCGCCGCGACTGGGGATATCCCGTCGCCCATTCCCCCGGAGAGCCAGGCCGGTGGTGAACCTGCCGACCGCGAAGCGCTCCTCGAAGAGTTGAAAACCCTGCAAGACCAACTGCACGAACTCCAAGGCGAAACCCCGCTGATTCTGCCCAGCGTCGATGCCCATGCGGTCGGCTCGGTGGTGCAGGACTGGACTGGCATCCCGGTGGGCCGCATGGTCAAGAACGAAATTGAGAACGTGCTTAAACTGGCGGACAACTTGGAGCAGCGTATCATCGGCCAGCGCCACGCTCTGGACATGATCGCCAAACGCATCCAAACCTCGCGTGCCGGGTTGGACAATCCCAACAAACCCATCGGCGTGTTCATGCTGGCCGGCACCTCTGGCGTCGGCAAGACCGAGACCGCCTTGGCACTGGCTGAAACCCTCTACGGTGGTGAGCAGAACGTCATCACCATCAACATGAGCGAGTACCAAGAGGCGCACACCGTTTCCACGCTAAAAGGCGCACCTCCCGGCTACGTTGGCTATGGCGAAGGCGGTGTCCTAACCGAGGCCGTGCGCCGTCGACCTTACTCCGTCGTTCTGTTGGATGAAGTGGAAAAGGCCCATCCTGACGTGCATGAAATCTTCTTCCAAGTCTTCGACAAAGGCTGGATGGAAGACGGCGAGGGCCGGGTCATCAGCTTCAAGAATACCTTGATCCTGCTGACCACCAACGCCGGCACGGAGATGATCACCAATCTGTGCAAAGACCCCGACCTGATGCCCGACCCGGAAGGCATTGCCAAGGCATTGCGCGAGCCGCTGCTGAAAGTCTTCCCGCCCGCCTTGTTGGGCCGTCTGGTTGTCATCCCTTATTACCCATTGAACGACGAGATGATCGGCATGATCGCCCGCTTGCAACTAGGCCGCATCAAGAAGCGCATCGCCGAAAGCCACAAAGTACCCTTCACCTACGACGACGAAGTCATCAAGCTGATTGCGAGCCGTTGCACGGAACTGGAAAGCGGCGGACGCATGATCGACGCGATTTTGACCAATACGGTATTGCCGAAGATCAGTGAGGAGTTCTTGGTTCGGATGATGGAGGGCAGGCCCATTGAACGGGTGCATGTGAATGTCGTGGATGGGGAGTTTGGGTATGGGTTTGAAGAGATAAAATCAGAAATACAAGGCGGATATAGGGATGTGATCCGCCCAATGGGAACCAGTGGCGGATTTCACCGAAAAGAAATACCGTCATTCTGGCATGGACTGCCGGAATCCAGCGCACAGGGATGTGAATGAAAATTGCCCTTGCTTTGGTTCCGGCACCCATTGCTAGGACAACGATATTTTTGGGAGATATGGTTTTGAACAGTTTTGTCCTTAATCAACAGTCAGAAATACAAGCAATAAAATTACATTGGCCACCCTCGCTACGTTTGATGGAAGACCAGTTCTTTGATTTTTGTCAGGCCAATAGTGAATTGCGGATTGAGCGAAACGCAGAGGGGGATTGTGAGATTATGACACCTACGGGCGGCAAAACCAGCACAAGGAATTCTCGGATAGTCACCGTGCTTTCTTTATGGGCGGAGACCGACGGAACGGGCGTTGTGTTCGACTCCTCAGGCGGTTTTACCTTGCCGAATGGCGCGGTACGTTCGCCCGATGCCTCATGGGTTAAAAAATCCCGCTTGGCAATGTTGACCGAGGAACAGAAAACACGGTTTTTGCCATTATGCCCCGATTTTGTCATTGAGCTACGTTCCCCCAGTAACAATATAAAAGCCTTGCAAGACAAAATGCTGGAATATATAGACAATGGGGCGAGTTTAGGCTGGTTGATAGACCCGGAAACCAAGCGGGTTTCTGTTTTTCAACCCAACAAACCAGTATCCAATTTGGAGAATCCCGAGTTACTGTCAGCCGATGAGGTGGTTAAGGGTTTCAAGTTGTCGTTGCAAAAAATTTGGAATGTTGGATTTTAGATTGGTGGGTCGGGCAACGTCTTTGCGTTGCCCGACGACAATCCCGCAGGTTGTGCGCAATGCAAACAGATGCACCAGAACTACAGCGTTTTCATGTTCTAAAAATAACTAAAAAAATATCGAACAGGCAGTCATGTTATTGATTTAAAAAATTTATTGCGCAATCGTAAACTGTGTAAAGTAACAATTAGATGTTGAAAACGCTGTATGTATCAAGAAAAGCTAAAGCAATTTGAAAATGTGGAGAACTTGGCCGGCAAGTCGTGGGAACACGCAGTCGCCATTGATGTTTTGAGCAATACCCGCATAAAAGATTGCTCGATTCATTGTTTTCATTATCAACAAATGCTAGAGTTATTTTTCAAGCACCTATTGGAAACCAAAAGCAAATTTGGCGCATACAGCAAGACGCATAAATTGCAAAAATTGTTAGATGAAGTCATCGCCAACACGCCATTTAGGACAGATAAGAGCCAATACCTGATGGCGTTGCAAGTCATCACGGTATGCGCGGAAGAATACCGATATAACTTTCTAATTGATTGCGAAGGGTATCATCAAAGTGTTAAAATCTGTGACTTTCTTTTAGATGAATTGCTCGTATTTGGGAATAGTGTAATAGTCGAGGACGGGTAAGGAGATGTAGGTCGGGCAACATATTTTCATTGCCCGACAATCACGCCGGAATGTCGGGCGCAACGCGCAAGAGACGCGCCCGACTTACAAGGCTTTGTGGCAAGTTTCGACACTCGTATCCTATTCGGCGGCTCACATCCCTGTATCCGCCTTACGGCCTTTCAAAAAAAGTTTTTTGTCCTTTCATATAATAACGTCTGAGTATGATGGGTACACTTACGACTCTGGGAGTTGTAATTTTTTGGTTGATTATAGCAAAACAAACTTGCCTGATAAAAAAGACAAGCTAAATGAATATCTTGAATATTGTGTAAATCAAGCAATAAAAAACTACGATACCAAAAAAGAAACAAAAAGTGAAATGGATTTGCCGCCAAGTTATAGCGACGATGAGTATGACTAATCCAGAAGGGTAGGATGGAACATACCACTAATTTGTGGCTAGTATCGACATTCGGCGCAACACTCAGCAAGCCGCTTTTGCGCCCTACGGCCCTAAGAGCTTGCACCGTTTTTTTTGTCACGTTCAATTAGGAGTATTTCCATGCTTAATATTTTTACCCAAACCTTCTCAAATGTGGAAAAATCGATAGCTCGGTCAATGATATTGGTTAATGGAGGTGTTGCCGATACTGGATATTTTCTTTGCGATATTGAATATAAGAAGAAACCATCACTACCAGCCGCATTTGGCATTTATAATGTTTTTTTGAAATCGACAGGATATTTGCCACACCGAATAAATTTGGAAACAGATGCCAATGCTGCACTTGTTCGTATCGACACGGTACTTCAAAATTGCTTTACAAACGGCACAACCCCGCCACCTGCTTTGTTTTCTAACATCCCATTTGGTTATTATTTAATTGAAGCAGCATCAGGAGGCGGTAGCTCCGTTCAAAACAAAGTCAATCGCCCTGCATTCAAAAGGGATCAACAAATGGGTAGAGTTACAGAAGCCCATAAGTTGGCTAACGACATATTTTCAGGAACATGGAACAGCTTTCCTAAAACGGTTACATTTTTGCGGTCCATTTGAAGCTGGGTAGAGCTTATGTAGGGTGCGCGATGCCGAAGCGCGACGGGGTATGCAACCTCGTCCGGCGTTGAAATGGCATATCCCATCCGACTTCAAGGCCGTAAGGCGCAATAGCGGTACTCCGCGTATTGCGCCGAATGGAAGGCGGAATACTTCGGCTGAACGGAACGTTCCCATTCTACGGCCTTGGGTTTTAAATTTGTAGTGCGGAACCTAATGATGAGTTCCGCCCCGGATGTTGCGGATGTCCTTGTTCGGCGGATCACATCGTTCGGCGGATCACATCCCGGTATCCGACCAGCCCTAAGCTATCAGGTTTTCAAAGGCTAAATAGTGGTTCTGCCGGATATTGCGGCAGGTTTGTCTGCTTTACAACTTAAGGTTACCATTGTATGGCTATGCATGTTTGCATGGGCGCGACGCTCATGTGCAGTTTTGGTATGGCACCGAGTTCGCTGATGGTGCTGCCAAAAAACAATACCATGACCAGCTATGTGCCGGCGGCTAATATTATGGATAATGTACCCATGGTCAATATTCTTCCATTCGGCATGTGTACATCGCTGGCTAATCCAACTGTTGCTTCTGCAACCTCCGCAGCCATGGGCGTGCTTACGCCTATGCCGTGTGTCCCGGCCACCGCCGCGCCTTGGGCACCGGGTTCTCCGACGGTGATGCTAGGCAATATGCCCGCGTTAAATAGCACCAGCACTTTGATGTGTACTTGGGCGGGCGTGATTTCGATCACCGTACCAGGGCAAGCCACTGAAATGATAGCGTAAGCACTAAACTCCTGAAATAATGGGTTCATGCATTGTGCTTTTTGACATTTGGTTTTTTACATTGACCTATTGCGGTATTCTTAAGGCGCCTACTTGATCGCACCAACAAAATAAATTCATGAGCGAATTGCCCTCTGTCGATGAAAGCCAATTAGGTGGGCAAACGGCTCTATCGTTTGCCCACGCGGACGATGGCCCCAGTTTGGCAGTGGTGGGCAAGCAAAAAGACGCTTGCCCACCCGGCTAAACATGAAAACCGACAACGCTCACCATGTCTCGGTATCGACGCGATTACACCGAAGTGCGACGGGATATTAACCCCGTCGCAATGTTTTGGGCATGGCAGTGAATCGGGCATGGCATCGTTGTGCAAACATTCGGGGGTTGAAAACGAGGCGGGCCGTGATTTGCGATCCCGGCCCTGACGTTTGGTACAGGGCCAGCCGCGCCCACCCTGTCACAAAATGTTGCGGACGGGATGACATATCCCGTCCGGCGTTAGCCAGTCATGGACTAGCCGAATTTCGACTCCGCCCAAAGGGGCCTCGCGGCATCAGCCAAGGATGCATCACGCTTGAGTACCGTAGCGAGTTTGACGCCTTGCGAGCCTACTTGTTGGCACAACCTATTGCATATATTCCTTACACCATGACTAGGACCTACGGCACTGTCGATGTTGGCTTTTTAACCGACACGCTCGATCAGGGTTACCGCCTAGGCGGGTCCGGTACAACGAGGACGGCTTAATTTCCTTACGGCTATGTAGTGGGGCATCCAATGCGGGCGGTCAGCATGATTCTCAAATTCGCGGCCATTGCGTCAGGGACTCTGCTCCTCGCGCATGCCCTCTATACGACTGAGGTCGGTGGCCGAATCATGCGCGTCGTACCAGACAGTGCTTGGAATATGCTCTATGAATATTTGGCGCTCGAAGGAGCCGAGACGACGGCAAACGCCGAACTTGCCGTGTGGCTGGTCATCTGTTTCGTCGTGTCCGCTGCTGTCGTGTTGGGTGGGGCTACTCTGATCCGACGCGCTTTCCGTCGGCGAGTTTTGATGCGTCAATGCAAGACCTGCCCCGGTCGTTTCGTTGATTGTGCGAGGTGTTGGAATGGTGCGTGATGCTACGATTGATTGAACGCGGTAAGCGATTGTTGTCTTGGTCCCTGATTTTGTCCCTGGCGATAGTGGGTACGCTTTTGACGGTTTTTTGGATGTCTTTGCCAAAATTGGATGGCAAAGTGGCCTTGCCCGGTTTGCGGGACAAGGTGGAAGTGGCCTCCGATGGACTAGGGCTGCCTAGCATTGATGCATCCAACCGCGAGGATGCCTTGCGAACCCTAGGCTGGATTCACGCCCGTGACCGTTTGTTCCAAATGGAGTTGATCCGCCGTAAAAGCGCCGGACGGCTGGCCGAGCTGTTCGGGCCGGTCGCTTTGGACTTGGACCGGCGGCAGCGGGCTTATGGTTTTGAGCAGGCCGCCGGGTCGATTCTGCTTGCGTTGCCCGAACAGCAGAAGAGGGCACTTGCCGTCTATGCCGAAGGCGTCAATGCTTTTCTTGCGCAAGCCCAAATTTTACCGCCGGAGTTTTTGGTGTTGAGGCACAGCCCCGAACCTTGGCGTGCCGAGGATAGCTTGTTAGTCGGCATTGCCATGTTCCAGAACCTAACGTCTGCGGAAGAAGAGGAACGAATGCTGAGTGTGATGGAAAAAGCCTTGCCAAATACTGTGATCCAATTCCTAACCCCGGACCAGGATGGTTACGACACCGTCCTCGTGGGTGGAACCCAGTCTCGCAGGCCGGAGCGACCCATTCCCGTTGAGCAATGGGCAAGCTTAGGCCGGGCAGGGTGGGTGGCGGGCGGCGTCGATTCGCTGGGCATTATCGTCGGTTCCAACCAATGGGTGATAGGCGGGGCGAAGACCCGCGACGGGCGCGCCATACTCGCCGACGACATGCACCTAAGCCTTGGCATCCCCAACATCTGGTATCGTGCCTCCTTGCATTACGAAGGACGGGAATTGAACGGTGTCACTTTGCCCGGCTTGCCGCTGCTAATCGTGGGCAGCAACGGACGGGTGGCGTGGGGCTTCACCAACACCGATGCCGATGTGGCCGATCTGGTGCGGCTGCAAATCAACCCCGACAACCCGGATCAATACAAAGCGCCGGGAGGCTGGCGCAGTTTCGAGCGGAGGGAGGAGAAATTCCGCGTCAAAGGCGGCGAAGAGGTGTCTGTTGATTTCAAAGGCACGATTTGGGGGCCAGTCATGGCCAATCCACTGTTGGGCCAACCAGTGGCGTTTCATTGGACGGCGTTGCAAACCACGGGTGTTGATTTAGGGATGCTGGACATGGATCGGGCGAAAACCTTGGATCAGGCCATGGAGGTCATGAACCATTCGGGGGGTCCGACCCAGAATGTGGCTATTGCCGACGATCAAGGCCACATCGGCTGGACCCTGATGGGCCGTTACCCGTTGCGGCAGGGCTTCGACGGTTCCGTCAGCGAATCCTGGGCAGACGGACGCATCGGCTGGAATGGCTATATAGCCCCGGAACAGCTTCCCCGCCTGACAGACCCTCCTCAAGGTTTCATCACCACGGCCAACAACCGCACGGTGGGCCGCGATTATCCGTTTATCCTTGCCCACAACCAAGCCAACGGCTACCGGGCATACCGGATCGCCCAACGCCTAAGCGAAATGGAAAAGCTGGATGAGCGAGACATGTTCTCACTCCAACTTGACACCCGCAGCGAATTTTTCGACTTTTACCGCAATCTGGCACTTGCAGCGCTGGATGGAGAACCCCGGCAAGACCCTGAACTGGAAGAATCCCGCCGCTACATCGAAGCTTGGAACGGCCACATGGATGCCGACAGCCTGGGCATAGGTTTATTGTGGCTTTGGCGCGAAAAGCTGGCGGCAGTGGCATTTGCGCCCATCGTGGCCCGTTGCCGTCAGGTCGAACCGGGCTTCTCCTATACATGGCGAAAAATGGAAACCCCCTTGCGAGCCCTGTTAACCCAAAGGGTTCCCGCGACACTTCCCAACGCCCAATATCGTGATTGGCAGGATTTGATCCTGAAAACTTTGGCCGACAGTGCAAGGGAGTTGAAGCAACGGCAAGGCGTGGCGGCACTGGCCGATTTGACTTGGGGGGATATCAACCGGGTTCCCATTCGCCACCCATTCAGCAAATCCATGCCTTTCCTGTCCCCGTTGCTGGACATGGCTGACAAAGATGTTTCGGGATGCTCGGGGTTCTGTGTGCGGATTGTCGGCAATGGGCATGGGGCCACCGAACGCATGGTCGTTTCACCCGGCCACCCGCAACAGGGCATCCTGCACATGCCTGGCGGACAGTCAGGGCATCCGCTGTCCTCGCATTACCGAGACCAGCAACCGGCTTGGCAGGAAGGCATTGCGTTGCCCTTCCTGCCGGGAGAGGCCAAGCATACCCTAAGCTTCACACCCGCACGCTAAAGTACGGATAACATCCTTGGGAGGGATGTTATCCGTGGGCGAGACGCCCTCGCTCCCAGGGGTGAACGGTTACGGTGGAGTCAACGCATCAATCATTTCCTGCGCCGATTGCGGGCGGTCATTGGGGTTCATCGCCATGGCTGCATCGATGGCTTCAAGTAGGAAGGGGGAATATTTGTTGCGGAAAGACTTGACGGCAGGCGTTAACGTGTCTTTCCCGGCGCGGGACTTTGCCGGTGGCGGGGTTTTGCCATCCAAGCACATACGCATGGAAGCGCCCACGGCATAAATGTCGCTCCACGGCCCCAGACGGCCATCGTCTTGATATTGCTCCATGGGCGAAAAACCAGGCGAGGAAACCTTGCCAGGCTTGGGTTGTCCCTTATAAGGGTAGGGTTGGACTGCGCCAAAATCCAGCAATAGCGGCTCGCCACCTTGGCGAATCAAGATGTTGTGGGGCTTGATGTCGAGATGCAGGTAGCCCTGACTGTGGATGCACTTGACCCCATCGAGCAGGGCCGGGAAAACCCTCTGCAAAAAAGTCTCGCTCATCGGGCCCTTCTTTTCCCTCAGGTAATCCCCGAGGATTTTTCCGTATTCGTAAGTCATCACCAAATAAACGGTGGAGTTCGCCTCAAAGAAATTCAACACTTCGACGATGCTGGAATGGCGGAACTTGGTCAGAACCATCGCCTCTTCGAGAAACCGCTTGCGACCAACAAGAAACAGGGCACGCGTCTCATCACCGTTGGGCATCACCAGGCCGCCCCACGTCCGGTGGGCCAGCCGGCGCGGTAGATATTCCTTGAGGACTACCTGTCGTTGATCCTCGAACTGGCGGGCCAGATAAACGGAACTAAAGCCGCCGCCACCGAGCGAACTTTCGATGGTGTATTCCTCAATCCGGGTGCCTCGCAGGAGAAAATACCAAGTGTCTGGACCGCCGTTTTCGTTGGAATCTTGGTTCGTTGTACTAAACAATTGTTTCCTCGCAATGGGTTTGGCCCTACTATGACAGCTTTTCGACTCGAAAACATTAAGGTACATAAAAACCATGTGGATTAAAAGCATGACAGCGTTCGCCGGGGCGGAACGCGAAATCGAAAACTGGGCTTTCTCTTGGGAAGTGCGATCGGTCAACCACCGCTACTTGGACATCGCCCTGCGCCTGCCGGACTCCTTCCGCTTTCTCGAAGGCGAAGTACGCAACCGCATCGGCCAAAGTGTCAAGCGCGGTCGGCTGGATGTCACCCTGAACCAAAAAAAAGCCAAAGCCACCGAAACCGGCTTGCAACTGGACGCAGAACTTTTGCATGCACTGCTGGGCACCACTGCCGAAATCGAAGCCTCCGCTGGCAGGCCGTTGGGCAATTTCACCGCCCTCGAACTGCTGCGTTGGCCCGGTGTGCTGCGCGAGTCCGACACGGATCGCGAACAACTGGCACCTATATTACTAGAATTGCTTGGCGCAGCCATGGATAAGATTGTCGAAGTGCGGGCAAACGAAGGTGCGCAACTGGCAGAGTTGGTCGAAACCCGCTGCACGAAAATGCGCGAATACATCGCCGACGTGCGCAAGCGGATGCCGGAAGTCCTCGCCGCGCTGCGACTGAAGATTCTGGCTAAGCTGGCGGAGATCACTGCCCGTCCGGACCCCGACCGTCTCGAACAAGAACTGGTTTATCTGGCCCAGAAGCTGGATGTGGCGGAGGAGTTGGACCGCCTTGACGCGCACCTGGCCGAAACCTTGAAAACTCTGCGCCAGAAAGAACCCTCGGGCCGCCGGCTGGATTTTTTGCTGCAAGAAATGAATCGCGAGGCCAACACGCTCGGGTCCAAATCCGCCGACTTCGAAACCACCCGCGCCTCGGTGGAGTTGAAAGTGCTGATTGAACAGATGCGGGAGCAGATACAGAATATCGAGTGATGATTATCTCTGGTTCCCAATTATGATTGGGTTCCCAACGTCCTCGTTGGGAACCCGGACCCGTAGGCTCCGGCTAGACTCGGGAACAGGCAAGTTGCTCAATCCCGGCGAACTTGACCGCCCCGCACCACAAGCACTCGTACCCAAACTGGGCATCAAAAGCTGGCGCGATGCGGGGCGGTTGGGTGTGATCTATGAGGGGATGAATATGCGGCTGCACTGCCCCAGTTGGCGTCCTTTGCTGCAAACATCGCAGCCCCATTTGCCGCCGCATGACCACATCATTGATGTCGGCTATTTTCCATCGGGCGATGTTTGGCTGGTCGAAATCAACCCCGGTTTGACACCGCAAGATTTGGCTGTCCTGCAAAAGGAGTAGGGAAGTATAATAGCCGCTTAATCATCGTCAACCGCCATGCCAAGAACCGCCACTTTCCACCCGGCTTTTGCCTCCAGCCTATTTGCCTGCCTCTTGGGGCTGTTTTTGTTTAGTATTTTGGTCGGTGGCTGTAGCGACCAGCCCTTGAACGACCCCTACCCCAAGGACCAATCGGAACAAAACATCCTTTACACCGCCTTCGCCGAACGGCCCAAGCATCTTGACCCGGCGCGATCCTATAGCGAGGACGAGGCGCGTTATGTCGCGCAGATTTACGAGCCTTTGCTGCAATACAACTACCTGAAAAAACCTTTCGCACTGGAACCCCTGACGGCGGCGGAAATGCCCAAGGTGGCCTATCTGGATCGCGACCTGAAACCCTTGCCGGAAGGCGCTTCGGAGCAGGACATTGCCTTTAGCGAGTATGACATCCGGCTAAAACCCGGCATCCGCTTTCAACCCCACCCGGCTTTCGCCAAGACCCCGGACGGACGCTTTCGCCACCATGATCTGACAGCGGAGGCATTGCAAAGTATTAAAACCATTGCCGATTTTCCCGAAACCGGCTCTCGCGAACTTACCGCCGAGGATTATCTTTACGGCATCAAGCGGTTGGTGCATCCACAATTGCATTCCCCAATCGGCGATTTGATGCAAGAACATATCGTCGGCTTGAAGGCGCTATCGGATCGGGTGGAAAAAGACTATGGGACAAGCGCGGAGAAATCGGCATTCTTTGATATTCGCGGCTATCCATTGGAAGGCGTGACAGTTATTGACCCGCATCATTTAAAAATTCGGTTAAAAGGTAAATACCCGCAGTTCCGTTATTGGCTGGCGATGACTTTTTTCTCTCCCGTGCCTTGGGAAGCGGACCAGTTCTATAATCAGAAAGGCTTAATTGCGAAAAACATTTCCTTGGATTGGTATCCGGTCGGCACCGGGGCTTACCTGATGGAGGAGAATAATCCAAACCGCCGCATCGTCTTGGCAAGAAATCCAAACTACCACGACGATTACTACCCAACGGAAGGCTCGCCAGAAGATGTCAAGGAAGGATTGCTGAAAGATGCCGGGAAGAAGCTGCCTTTCATCGAGAAAGTGGTCAGCATTCTGGAAAAGGAAACCATCCCTTATTGGAATAAATTTCTGCAAGGCTATTTCGATGCCTCCGGGCTGGCTTCCGACAATTTCGACCAAGCCGTCAGCTTTGCCGGGCAGGGCGGGCCGGAATTGACCCCGGAAATGCGGGAGAAAAACATAAGATTGGAAACGGAAGTGGAAGCCTCGATCTTTTATATGGGCTTCAATATGCTCGACCCCGTCGTGGGTGGATACGGAGAGGCGCAAAGCAAATTGCGCCGGGCCATCGCCATCGCGGTGGATTATGACGAATTTATCTCCATTTTCGCCAATGGACGCGGCATCGTCGCCCAAGGTGCATTGCCACCGGGGATTTTCGGCTACCAAGAGGGTGAGGCTGGCATAAACCCCTATGTGTTCGACTGGAAAGACGGCGCACCCCGGCGCAAAAGCTTGGATGAAGCCAAAAAACTGCTGGCGGAAGCCGGTTACCCGGAAGGCGTGGACGCTAAGACCGGCAAACCTTTGGTGTTGTATTATGATGTGACGGCAGCCGGGGCGGATAGCAAATCCTCGCTAAACTGGTATCGCAAGCAATTCGCCAAGCTAGGCATTCAATTGGTGTTGCGCACCACGGATTACAACCAGTTTCAGCAAAAGATCGCTTCGGGCAATATGCAATTGTATACTTGGGGTTGGAATGCCGATTACCCCGACCCGGAAAACTTCCTCTTCCTGCTCAACGGCGCGAATGCCAAAGTCGGCCCGGGCGGGGAAAATGCGTCCAATTATAAGAATCCAGAATTTGACCGATTGTTCGAGCTAATGAGGAACATGGACGATGGCCCGGAACGGCAAGCGATCATCCAACAGATGCAGGACATCATCCGGCGGGATTCGCCTTGGTTATTCGGCTATTACCCGATGAAATTCGCCTTGTATCACGATTGGTATAAAAACCTAGCTTCAAATTTAATGGCGAGAAACCGCGTAAAATACCAGAGGATCGATGCAGCCCAGCGGGCAGAGCTTCGGGCTGAATGGAATAGGCCCATATATTGGCCTTTGTTGGTAGGCTTGGCTTTGCTGATTGTCGCTGTGTTGCCGGCTTGGTTGAGTTACCGGAAGCGGCAACGGGGGACGGCGTTGTGATCACAGGAAAACTAGTTCGCTGGAATGATGAAAAGGGCTATGGATTCATTCGCTCGGAATCCGATAACCATGACATATTTATTCACATATCAGTTCTCTCTCATATGAGTCGTCGTCCGATAGTGGGAGACGTGATTTTTTTTGAAATGGAATCTGACGTTAATGGAAAATTTAAAGCCGCCAATGCAAAAATAGAGGGAGTGCCACGCCTTGAACCTTCTACGCAATCATGGTCGTTGGTATCCATTGAGAGAAAACCAAGCCTAAAGCAAGGTCCACAACCACCAAGATTGATGATTAAACAATCAAACTACAGAAATCAAAGGCATCAAGGAACAGGTAATCGTTTCATTTCGAAGCTACTTTATTTAGCCATTTTTGCGAGTGCCATATCTGCATACGATTATTTTGTTTCCCCAAAAACAAATTCGCCTACCATAAATCTGCCAGTGCCGGAAAAGGTTGAGCAACAACAAAATCAATTTCATTGCCAAGGAAAAACACATTGCTCAGAGATGACATCCTGCGAAGAAGCCACATTTTATATAACTAATTGTCCTAGCACTGAAATGGACGGTGACGGCGATGGAGTACCATGTGAACGCCAATGGTGTAACTAAACAGTATGATCTCTTTCTCCCACTGGTTCTCACGCTCCAGCCTTACTGCCATTAAGTTAATGAAATCAGCAGCGTTCCGGCAAGGACCGCCGGAACCTAGGCTCCAGGGACGGGGCGCGGCTTGGGAGCATCCTCGCAATCTGGATACCGGCGATCCATGCCGGTATGACGGCCTAACTTAATGGCATTGACGCTCCCGCGTGGAAACGATTTAAAAACTTTTGAAAAAATTGGAATTAAACCATGTCTGCAAACCTTAAAGATCAAGACCTACTGATCACCGAAGAAGAATACCTCAAGGGTGAACTCGCCAGTGAGATCAAGCATGAATATATCGACGGCTATGTTTATGCGATGGCAGGAGCAAGTAAGAACCATGAAAGAATCGCAGGTAACATCTACCTTGCCTTTGGTATCCACTTAAAAAAAACGCCCTGTGAGCCTTTCGCCTCTGATCTCAAAATCAAAGTCGGCTCAAATTTTTTTTATCCTGATGTCATGGTAGTCTGCGAAGATAAAACCCAATCGGAATATTATACCGAATCACCGGTTATTCTCGTCGAGGTGTTATCAAAATCTTCAAGGCGAATGGATGAAAAGGTCAAGCGAATGGCTTATCAGACCATTCCGACGCTGAAGGAATATGTGTTGATCGAACAACATATAGTCGATGTGGAGGTTTGCCGACGCTCGGAAGGCTGGGTTTCCAATCATTATTTTCTAGGTGAAGAAGTCACGTTTGAATCCATAGCTTTGACGGTTTCGGTTGAGGAGATTTATGCGAGGGTGGATAATGAGGATGTGCGGACGTATTTTGAAGAAAAGGCCGCACTTACAAAAGAAAAGACCGATTAACTTACCCATTAATTAATTAACTATAATTCAACACCCAAGCACAAACCCGTGATTAAAAATATTCAAATAGCAAACTACAAATCCATTGATGAGCTAGAGTTTGAGCTTGGGCGTATCAATGTATTGATTGGCGAAAATGGCGCGGGGAAAAGCAATATCCTTGAAGCCATTGCCTTGGCAGGGGCGGCGGCGGCGAACAAGCTGGATAATGAGTTTTTGACTTCGCGTGGAATTCGCGTCACTAGCCCGGAATATATGCGGCCCGCATTTCCTAAATTTGATGCCCTAGCAACTATCGAACTTAGAATTATAACCAAGCAATACAAATTGTTAGTTGATTTAACAAATCATAATACGGCCTATTCAAAATGGTCAACTCAATCAAAAATTACAGCAAATATACAATCTTTAATAGACTATATTGATATTTTAACAAATACAAATCAATCTGAATTTGAAAATTTACAGACAAATTTATGCAAACGGGAACTTGTGAATTATTGTACAAAAAAAGGAGTGGACAAAAATATTACATCTATGACACTTGATATTTCTTCAGATAATTATATTGACTTCCTTTCATCAGACCCTAAGACGATGTGGATGATGGCCAAAATCTTCGTTAAACACCCTTTGAGTACTAATATACAGAGTTTTTTAATATATTCCCCAGAAAACTCCGCCCTTCGCACATTCCAACGAGAAGGTCAAATCGAACCGTTAGGAATCAACGGCGAAGGATTGTTAAAATTGCTGTCCGTTTTATCCAGACCAGAATATTCAGATAGCCTAAATGAAATCAAACAATCCCTACAAATCTTAGGCTGGTTTGAAGACCTCACTTTAACCGATACAGACCCTTTTGCGGGAAGCAGGATACAAATCAAAGACCGATATCTGGATGAAACCCGCCGCTATTTTGACCAACTCAGCACCAACGAAGGCTTTTTGTTCTTACTGTTTTATTTCGCCCTATTTTCCACCGACCTGACCCCGAAATTTTTCGCTATCGACAATATTGATGCCTCATTGAATCCCAAACTCTGTGAAAAACTAATGCGTGAATTGGTGGCTCTGGCTGAAAAGCATGATAAACAGGTGATTTTCACCACCCATAACCCGGCCATACTTGACGGCTTGAATCTTGACGATGACGAACAGCGGCTGTTTGTGGTGTCGAGAAACAAAAACGGCGCAACACGGCTGAAGCGGGTGAACAAACCTGTGACAGCAACAGGCGAGCGCCCTACCCGGCTTTCCGAATTATTTTTGCGGGGTGTTTTGGGTGGATTGCCCAAAGGGTTTTGAGCATGGTTAGTTTCGCCTTGATTACCGAAGGCATCACCGACCAAGCAGTTTTGGAAAACATCCTGACTGGGTTGTACGGGGACGATGTGGAAGTCAACCCTTTACAACCGCTGCGCGATGCGACCGATACCATCCGGGTCAAAGCGGATTCTTTCGGCGGTTGGGAGCAAGTGTTTGAATATTTCCGGTATGAGAACTTTGACGAGTTGCTTACTTACAACGATTACGTCATCATTCAAATAGATACGGACATGGGGGAACATCTGAATTATGGCGTTTCCCTCACCCATGAAGGCAAAGATAGATCGGTTGAGGACTTGGTTGGCGATGTTAGCCGGTTGCTAATTTCAAAAATGAATCAAGCCAGCTATGAAAAATTCCAAAATCAGCTTAAATTTGCGATAGCAGTACATTCCCTAGAATGCTGGCTATTGCCCATATACGCCAATGAAAAGGCACACTCTAAAAAAACTAAAAACTGTGCTAAACAATTGGGGCGCGACACCAAACGACTTGGGCTGAATTGCAGCAAGGAATATCGAATTTATGATAATTTAAGCAGCCAATACCGAAACGCAACGAAACTTGAAAATGCCAAACAGCATCAACCAAGTCTTGCTCTGTTTTTAGACTCACTACCGCAGCCATGATGTATTACAGCGTTTTCATTTTTAAACAGTAATATAATAATGGACACCGAAAAAGCCATTGATTTAACCAATCAATTGACAACAGAATTAAATTCCTAAAATACTTATTAGATGTTGAAAACGCTGTATGATCCAATACCTCATCCGCCGCATCCTCTACGCCGTGCCTCTGCTGGTTGGCGTGAATATTATCACCTTCGTGCTGTTCTTCGTCGTCAACAGCCCCGACGACATGGCGCGTATGCACTTGGGACAAAAACATGTCACCGCTGAAGCCATCGCAAAATGGAAACACGAGCGGGGTTATGACCTGCCCTTATTCAAAAACGACCAGTTAGCAGGCATAAGCCAGTTTACTGAGACCATCTTTTATCAAAAGTCCGTTGGGTTGTTTTTGTTCCGCTTTGGGCGGGCCGACAATGGCGAGGACATCGGCGCGAATATTAGCCAACGCATGTGGCCCTCGTTGGCGATTGCCGCACCTTCGTTGCTGGTCGGCCTGTTGGTGCATATCAGCTTGGCCCTGATGTTGGTTTTCTTCCGCATGACTTATGTGGAGTTTTGGGGGGTGGCTCTCTGTGTGGCGCTGATGTCCATATCCTCGATGTTTTACATCATTGGCGGGCAGTTCATCATGGGCAAACTGCTACAACTTACGCCCATTTCAGGTTATGATTTAGGCATGAATGCACTGAAATTTCTAATACTGCCGGTCATTATCAGCGTGATTGCCGGGATCGGTTCCGGGGTGCGCTGGTATCGCACCTTGTTTTTGGAGGAAGTGGAGAAGGATTATGTCCGCACGGCAAGGGCCAAAGGTTTGAGTGAAACGTATGTGCTGTTCACCCATGTGCTGAAAAACGCGATGATCCCCATCTTGACCGGCGTGGTGGTGGTTTTGCCGCTGCTTTTCATTGGGAGCTTGATAACCGAATCTTTTTTCAGCATTCCTGGGCTGGGTAGCTATACCATAGATGCCATCAGCAAGCAGGATTTCGCCATCGTCAGGGCTATGGTGTTCTTGGGTTCGGCATTGTACATTTTAGGGCTTTTGTTGACTGACATTTCCTATACCTTAGTCGATCCTCGCGTCCGCTTGAACTAATCATGATCTTCTTCTGGACTGATGCTCTGTTCTTCATACTGCTGCTGATGCTGGCGGCGGCCATATTCCGCGCCCGCAGCAAAGAACACTTGAGCCGGCCTTGGCGCAAGGTGGCGCGTAGCACAAGTGCGATGGTTTCGCTGACCGTGCTGGTTTTCTACTTTGGATTTGCCATCCTTGATTCCGTTCATTTTCATCCTCCCGAGGGTCAAGGCGGGGAAGGCAAATTCAAGACCGAGGCGATGAGCCTGTTGGACTGGTGGGCCAGCCCATTGCGCCAACGGTCTGAGAAGACTTATTCCGCGCCTTTTGCAAGCTATGGCTATGCCCGCGAGAGCATACGCGGCACAGGCGGGGTTTCCCGATGGGCTTACCCACGCCTGCAATTTGGCGGCGCCCATTTGGCCGATCCTGAAAAGGGAAAATACATTGATATTCTGCAAACCGGCTACGCTGGGCTATTGGACGGTTTTTTGGCATGGTTGGCTTTCGCGGCCTTACTGATCGTCGCGAGGGCCAGATCAGGCAATATCACGTTTTCCCAATGTGCTTACGATATCGCCGAAGGTAGAACTGAGGTTCCCTGGCGTGCCGTTCTGTCAACCCTGCTGTTGATACTATTGACCAGTTTTGTTCTAGGTGAGTTGAGCCTAAGATATCATGTTTTCGGAACCGACAAGGTCGGTGAAGATGTGTTTTTCCAAAGTTTGAAAAGCATACGCACGGGCTTGTTGATTGGCACGTTGACGACTTTCATCACCCTGCCTTTGGCCTTGACGTTGGGGATATTGGCCGGGTATTATCGTGGTTGGGTGGATGATATTATCCAATATATCTATACCACCCTGAACTCCATTCCCGGCGTGTTGCTTATTGCCGCATCCATGTTGTTGATGCAAGCTTATATGGCCCGCCATGAGGATGAATTTGCCAGCCTTGCCCTGCGCGCCGATTTTCGTTTGCTGTTCCTGTGCATGATTTTGGGTTTGACCAGTTGGACAGGCTTGTGCCGATTATTACGCGCCGAAACCTTAAAACTACGCGAGATGGAGTATGTGCAAGCCGCCCGCGCCTTGGGTGTACATCAAGGAACCATTCTGCTCCGCCATATCATGCCCAATGTATTCCATTTGGTGATCATTTCCGTGGCTTTGGATTTCAGTTCGCTGGTGCTGGCCGAAGCGGTATTATCTTATGTGAATATTGGCGTGGATCCGACTACGGAAAGCTGGGGTAATATGATTAACAGTGCGCGATTGGAGATGGCGCGTGAGCCTGTTGTGTGGTGGTCGCTGTCTGCGGCCTTTGTGTTCATGTTCGCGCTGGTGCTGGCCGCCAACCTGTTCGCCGACGCGGTGCGCGATGCCTTTGATCCGAGGCGGGCGGAGTAAATTGATTGAGAATACAATGAAGGTTCTGATCTTGGTTTGTATATCTCTAAGGGTCTTGTTTAAAATCGGTGCGAAAAATGAGTGATGTGACAGTAAGGCAATTGGCTGATGTAGTGGGTATTCCCCTTGATCGACTTCTAACACAGTTGGGCGAAGCGGGGTTGACGGTAAACTTCGCGGATGACATGCTGAGCGATGCGGAGAAATTAAAACTGCTCAGCCATTTGCGCCAGAGTCACGGCAAGGGGCAAGCTGCCGGGACGGAACCGAAAAAGGTGACACTGCAACGTCGCACGGTGAGCGAGTTGAAGCAGGGCAAGGTAATGGATAAGAATGTGAAAACAGTACAGTCTGGAGGCAAGCCGTTTAATGAACTTTGAATGGGATGATAAAAAAGCTAGGTTAAACCGTCAGAATCATTGTATCGAATTCGATGAGGCGAAAACTGTTTTTTCCGATCCACTCGCACGCATTTTCAACGATATTTGGCACTCCATTGATGAGTATCGGGAGATCATTATTGGCAATTCCAGTCAAGGAAGGTTGCTCGTTGTTTGTTTTACCGAACATAATGTGGGAACCATTCGTATTATTAGTTCCCGAGAAACCACCACTAGAGAGCGAAAACAGTATGAAGAACACCGACAGCATTGAATCGGATACCGATATGTTACCCGACTACGATTTCGACTATTCAAAGTCAAAATCGAACCGATTTGCAGAATTAAATTCGGGCGTTACCGTCGTGCTAGATTCTGACGTGGCGGCTGTTTTTACAACTTCGGAAGCAGTCAATAGGGCATTGCGGGCGATCTTGTCCGCGCTGCCAAAATAATAACCTATGGATAAATTTGGAAAAACCAGTTTGTCCACGAAATACACGAAAAGCACGAAAAAAAAAGTTTATGTTCGTGTCTTTCGTGTTTTTCGTGGACAAAATATACTTAATGGCATTAATTTTTTTGAACGATAAATTACTATGAATTTTACAAACATAGGTCTACAAGTCCCCACCATTCTGCTGCCGAATCCTAAAATCGACCTGACCCGATGGGCAGTCATCGCCTGCGACCAATATACTTCGCAAGCGGAATATTGGAATAAAGTCGGGGAAACAGTCGGCGATGCACCATCGACCCTGCGGCTGACTTTCCCGGAAATCTACCTTGAAGATGATGACAAGGAAGAACGCATCAGCAAGATCAACCAGGCTATGAGCCAATATCTGGCCGACGGGACTCTGGTGGAACAGAGGCCGGGATTTATGTTGGTGGACCGGAAAACTAGCCATGCGGAATCCCGCAAGGGTTTGGTCGTCGCGCTCGACTTGGAGCAATACGACTTCAGCGTCGGTTCCAAAACGCTGATCCGCGCTACGGAAGGCACCATTGTGGAACGTCTGCCGCCGAGGATAAAGGTGCGCGAAAACGCAGAAATCGAACTGCCGCATATCATGGTGCTGATTGACGACCCGGAAAAAACTGTCATCGAACCGCTATTTGATCTAGCCTTGGAAAAAATTTACGATGTCGATTTGATGCTCAACGGTGGACACATTAAGGGGTATTTGATTGACAACCCAAGTCAAATCAGCGCAATCGCCAATGCTATTGCCCGCTTGGCCGGGCCGGAAATCAACAATCCAACCGCTGACCGCGATACTCTGCTTTATGCGATGGGCGATGGCAACCATTCATTTGCCACCGCCAAAGCCATCTGGGAAAAAAATAAAGCCGAAGCGGATGACAAACAGGCGATCATGGGGCATCCTTCCCGTCATGCCTTGGTGGAGTTGGTCAACCTTCATGATGAAGGCTTGGAGTTTGAAGCGATTCATCGGGTTCTATTCAAATCCTCCCCTGGAAAAGTATTGGAAAACATGGAAAGATACTTCCTCAATGATGGGATTGAAGTGTTTTTGAAAGTCTGCAAATCCATGGAGGAAGCTAAGGAAATTGCCTTCGGGCAAACCCAATATCGGGTTCATGCGATTCCTTTCTTGGCCCAAGACAGTTTTGGCGTGGCTTTGATCAAAAACCCTAAATTGACATTGGAGGTCGCTTCTTTGCAGGCTTTTCTGGATGATTTCCTGAAATACAATCCAGCGGCGGAACTGGATTATATCCACGGCGAAGATGCCGTTGCCGAATTAAGCACCCAACCGGGTTCCATAGGTTTTCTCCTCCCTGCCCTGTCCAAATTCCATTTGTTCAAAAGTATCGCCCAAGATGGTGCCTTGCCACGCAAGACTTTTTCCATGGGCGAGGCGGACGAGAAAAGGTTTTACTTGGAATGCAGGAGGATTACTTTATAACTAAATATCTGGATGGGGAATCTGTGGGCTGGCGCGGCGATTGTTTGTGGCGCATGGATTACCATCCATGGACGCTGGATTCCGGCATCTCTGCCGGAATGACGGCGTTATTGGCTGGGCGGAACTTGTGTATGACGATGAGTGCCAGTGCGTGGGAACGAGAATAAACTATGAACACTACACCACTATTGTCCGTCGAAAACCTCCATGTCGCCTTTCGCCAAGGTGCGGAACGGGTGTCTGCCGTCAGCGGCATCAGCTTCAACATTCACCAAGGCGAAACCTTCGCATTGGTGGGCGAGTCGGGTTCGGGCAAATCAGTGACGGCCTTGTCGGTGTTGCGCCTGTTGCCCCTGGGCGGGAAGATATTGCAAGGCTCGGCCAAACTGGAGGGCGTCGATTTGTTCAGACTGCCGGAAAATGAACTGTGCAAAATCAGGGGAAGGCGCGTCGGGGTGATTTTCCAAGACACGATGAGTTCGCTGAATCCGGTCATGACCATCGGCCAGCAAATCGGCGAGGTGTTGCGCTTGCATTTCGGGCTTAAAGGCGCGGACTTGAAATCACGCGCCGTCGAATTGCTGCATCAAGTGGGAATGCCCCGACCCACCCAACATTTTGACGAATACCCGCACCAATTCTCCGGCGGCATGAGACAGCGGGCGATGATTGCCATTGCCCTGGCCGGCGAGCCTGACTTGTTGATCGCCGACGAACCGACCACGGCTTTGGACGTGACCATTCAAGCGCAAATCCTAGCCCTTTTGAAACGTCTGCAACAAGAAACCGGCATGGCGCTGTGGCTGATTACCCACGACCTTGGCATCGTCTCCAGCATCGCTGATCGCGTTGCGGTGATGTGCAAAGGGGAAATCGTCGAGGCGGCGGACAGCGGGCCATTCTTCAAGCAACCGCAACACCCCTACAGCCAGCAATTGTTTGATGCCCGCCCTAGGTTGGAGAGTTGCTTAAGCCGTCAACAAGCTTCCACCCCTTTGCCATTGTTGGAAGTGCGCGACTTCAAGGTTTATTACCCAATCAAGAAAGGCTTGCTCCAGCGTGTGGTCGATCATGTGCGGGCGGTGGACGGTGTCTCCTTTAGCCTGCCGCAAGGCCAAACATTGGCCTTGGTGGGCGAGTCCGGGTGCGGCAAAACCACACTGGGCAAGGCACTGCTCAACCTGATTGAAAGTTCTGGCGGGCAAATGTTTTTTGACGGGAAGGACGTGACGGGATCGTCAGGCGAAGCCCGCCGCAAGCGTTGCGCGGAGATGCAAATCATCTTCCAAGACCCGTTCTCCTCCATGAACCCGCGCATGGTGGTGGGTGACATTATCGAAGAAGGCATCAGGGCATTGCAGCCGGAGCGCTCGGAACAGCAGCGGCGGGAACGGGCGGAGGAATTGCTGGAGGCGGTGGGCATGACAAAAGAGGCGCGGATGCGTTATCCGCATGAATTTTCCGGCGGACAGAGGCAACGCATTTGCATTGCCCGCGCCTTGGCAGTCAACCCTAGGCTGATTGTCTGCGATGAACCCACCAGCGCGCTGGATGTTTCGGTGCAGAAGCAAATCCTAGCCCTACTCAAAGATTTGCGCAAAAGACAAGGCTTGAGCTATCTGTTCATCAGCCATGACCTTGCCGTGGTCGCCGAGTTGGCCGACCATGTGGCGGTGATGCGAGGGGGCAAGATTGTGGAGATCGGGCCGGTCGAGCGGGTGTTGTTCAAGCCAGCCCATGACTACACCCGCAAGCTGTTGGAGTCCGTGCCGGGGCGGATGAATCAACTGAGGACAATCCAGTAGTGGAAAGTTTTAAAATAGTGCCTATGCTGTGTTAGCTTATAAGATATTTCTTTTTCTTATCCATGACTAGTTGCAACTGGATCTGACCAGCATTCTTATATGATTCACTTTGCTCCACATAAGGAGTCAGATCTTCTAGGCGACCAAGACGATGTGCAAGTGACACTAATGAAATTCGGCGCAGCACATCTGTCGTGATAGGACGCTTGGAATCTAGGAATACAAGTGATCTTAGGAATCGTTGAGAGGTATCAGAATTGAGCAAATCTGCAATAAGGCAAGACTCGTATTTCGAACTGCAAGCAATGGAATAGCAGGTATCATCAAGCATCACAGGACGCCCAGCCTCTGGCGATATGACGACAAATCGAAGCGTATTATATAAGCCTGAAATCGCCACTTTCCAAGGAGCAAAAGAATATACTCCGATTCCAAACATGCTGAATCGGGGACGGTTTTGATAAATTGAGCTTTTTCGTGAATCTAGCTTATCCGCATGCGCCTCTAGGTAAGCCCATGTTTTCGGAGCGGAATCTCTGATCGCCTTGGTATCCTCTCCCGTTGATTGCTGTGTGACTAAAACAAATCTCCGTGGCTTTGTCCTTCCGTTGCCGAGGTCAGAAGATTTGAGAAGAGGAAAAACATAGTCAGGCTCGATATCTACGGTTTGATCGAGACCATTAACGTAATGACCATTTTCCGGTGTAAGCTCCATTATGTCCGATGCGTCGTGTTTTAAACCAGAGCGCCATGTATAGGGTGAACCGCCGTCTAGATCACGCAACTCGTTGTAGCTACTTATGTCGGAAATGAGATTGCCATCAACTAAACCAAATTCAGAGAGCTTTTTATGAACACTCAGAGTAGCGTAAATGGCAGCAGTTTTATCGGTACAGACCCTACCCTTAATGAAAAATAGACACGCATCGACAGATACGTTAAAGTGTTTTTTTGCGTCAATAAGGAATAGGCTAGATTGCTCTCGACCACCGTTGGCCTTCCAGAAGTGACGCAAAACCTTTCTGGCTGTCATTGTCTTACAAAGCATAGCCAAAGTCCCAGAAGAAGGAAGTGCTTCAATTAGCCGAATAAGCATCCACTCTGCTATATCAAAATTGGCTTTTCCGGTTTTTGCATCAAATCCCCTTAGTCCTTGGAAATTCGTTTTTTTAGGTATATTTTTACTCCCAAGACTACCGAGTTCTGCGTTTGTCACCCAAGGAGGATTCCCCACCACCAGCACGTTCTCTTGTGCTACGGATGATAAGATACTGCGCCAATCGGTTTCGAAGAAATCCTTTTGCTCAATAACGATACCTCTTTCCGACAATTTGGAGTTAGCATCTCTTACATAGGCAGTATTAATTTCGTAGCCGTTATAAACGAGTCCTTTCCCCCACTTCCCTGAAGCAGCATCAAGGAATGTTCCAAGACCGGCAGTCGGTTCAACGACTCGTTCAGGTCTACCAACCAGAAATTCAACTAACTCGATTACCTCCATCGCTAAAGGCAACGGGGTCTGAAAGTCTCCGAACTCCTTTTTTGCACTCATAACCTGTCAATGCCGGGAGTTGCACCAGCTTGCTGGATGACGCGACTATATTGAAGTCGCCATTGTAAAGCGTTAGATATAGTCAAATAGCCTATTTCTGGTGGCTGATTCAAAACCTTCTCTGCAAGTTCTTGGGCTTGTATATCGTCAAGAGGCAACATCCTCTCGGAGAAGAAAGCAATAATATCATCGGTATTGCCTTTATTCTCAATGATTTTGAGCAATCCTGTGGTGGTCTGAAAATCTGCGGTTTTAGACGCGTCCACAAAGATGGTATGGAGAATATTCAGACGTCCGGTCTGAAGGGTCTGGTCATCAGTCTTTTCGTAAACAAACACCAGTAGGTGATATCCTAGGCCATAGACTTTTTGCCAAGCAGACTTGAAAGGACATGATGACTGCGGTTGCTTAATGCTGGTTGTTTTTAGGTCTACTCCAAGTTCAGGAAAATCAATTCCTTTAGCGGACGAACCATAAATATAGGTGTATTTCTGAATCAAATAGTCTTGAAACTTGTGTTCAATATAAGTTCCGACAGCTTTACCATCTGTCACCCCAAATAAAGTTGGTTCATAGTGGGCAGATTCCTCTATTGCAAAGGCCGAGGCTTCTTTTTTAAGAATATCAAGTGTGAGGTTGAGTGGCATATTTTTTTATATTCAAAGTTTTGTTTGCTTCATTTGCCTTATCCCTTGACCAAATTGATATTGATTTTAAGCCCGATGAACCTTCCTCCCATCCTAGTCAATTCATGGGTCTTTGGGTCAAAGTAAAGCCTGACATCGGTGAATCGGCGGTCTTGGAAATCCTTGTCTATCCAAGGGGAGTCGACTTGGAACCGGTAAACGTAAACGTTTTTCCCGTCCTCTTTGGTTTTTTCCAGCGGTTCCCCCATGGCATCTTTGATTTGTTGCAAAGTCGGAGGGGGCTCGGTGATTTTGGCACGGTCTTTCGGATCGACCCTGTACTTTCGGCTGGCTTCATCGACCCTTCCTTTTGCCAAGGAGCGAATCGAATCTTCAAAAAATTTCGCTGGCACCATGGTCATGAATAACTTGGAAAAATCCCATCGGGTCAGTCGGTCATCCTGGTCAAAATCCATGGTGAAGAAGAAATCCACCCCCGGCTGCAATTCGCCCTTCGCGTCGATCTTGTGGAAAGCCTGAATCCAGCGGCTGCCGGTTGGAGTCGTTTCCTTGCTGGTTGGCTCTAGCTTGGCAAGCGTGACGAAGTCATCGTTGACCAGCACCGGATTCTTAAGCACCAAGGTAAAGTGGTCGCTGGCCTCGGTCGAGAAGTTTTCATCGAATTTTGCCAATTGGTTCTTCAGTTCCAACAAGTGCAGCCAAACGCATGCGCTAAGGCTTGTCACCAGCAGTGCCACTATTAAAAAGCGTGTCAGACGGAGCATGTTTTATGCGTTTGCTATGGTTTGAACAATCCAAAATTCAGCAGGGCAAACAAGGCCAACCAAGCGTATGCCCCGGCCAAAACATCGTCAAGCATGATCCCCAGTCCGCCGTGGACGTGACGATCCAACCAACTGATCGGCCAAGGTTTGAATATGTCGAACAGGCGGAATAGGCAAAAGCCCGCTATCACCGCGAAGGGCGAGCTTGGGGCACCAGCCAAAGTGATGAACAGACCCACGAACTCGTCCCAGACGATGCCGGAATGGTCGTCAACGCCTAGGATTTGCTCACATCGACCACACACCCACACGCCAATCAGGAACAGCAGCAAAGTCAGGGCCAGATAGGCCGGTAATGGAAGCTTCGCGAATAGGAGGTAAAACGGCACTGCCGCCAGCGTTCCAAAGGTGCCCGGTGCCTTCGGGGCGAGACCGGAACCAAAGCCGAAGGCAAGGAAACAAATCGGATTTTGCAATACGCTACTGGCCGGGATTTGTTGGCGTTTGTTGTGCATTATGTTCATGCCCCATTGGTGAAATGCTTATAGCCCATGGCAGCCATGTCGAAAACGGCCCCCCCCTTCCTTAAACGCAAACCCATTTGCTGATCAATGCGCCCAATTCGGACACAAGAGGATCCGAAATCGGCCATCCGGCTAACCAGTGCATCCTCACGTTCGGTGGAAACGGTGAAACAAAGCTCATAATCGTCCCCTGCCCGCAAGGGCATCCACTCGTCCCCGCCCATTTCGATATACTGCCGTACTGCCGAAGGCATGGGCAAGGCAGTCCAATCCAACGTCGCCCCCACTCCGCTGGCTTTCAATATATGGCCCAAATCAGCAGCCAAACCGTCCGAAACATCGATACAGGCGTTGGCAAACCCGGCCAGGCTTAGGCCGGCATTGACCCGAGGCTGCGGCCTTTCCAACTTGGTCACAGCCTCGGGAACTTGCAGCACTGAGTTGCCGAGCAAAATCTCCAGCCCCAGTCCGGCCAATCCCAATTCCCCGGTTAGGTATATCCCGTCTCCCCAGCGGGCCGCAGAACGTCGCAAAGCGCCTTCCTCACCGACTAACCCCACTGCCTGCACAGTAATGGATAGCGGGCCGCGGGTGGTGTCACCCCCGACCAGTTCCACACCGTAACAGTCGGCCAGCGACCTGAATCCATTGGCAAAGCCGCCCAACCAGTTTTCGTCCGTTTCCGGCAAGCTTAGCGCCAAGGTGACCCAGGCAGGCGCAGCCCCCATGGCGGCCAAGTCGCTTAGACTCACCGCGAGGGCTTTGTGGCCGAGGTTTTCGGGATTGGTCCCAGGCAGAAAATGAACGCCTTCCACGAGGGTATCCACAGTCATTGCCAAGCACTTTCCCGCCTGTGGCTTCAATAGGGCGCAGTCGTCGCCGATACCTTCCACCACATCGAACCGGCGCGGCGGGCGATTGAAAAAACGCCTTATCAGCTCAAACTCGCCAATTGACATTGTTATTGACCGCACATATCGTAAAAAATAATAGCCACAGGAGATGCAACACCTATGGCAACCTATTTTATGCTGTTGCCAAATTTATCCACGCTGGACATTTTTAACCTAGCTTTTTGCCAAAATCGGCTATTTCAACCGCTCTACTTTTGTGGGCGATACGGTCTAAAATGCCATTCACGTATTTATGTCCATGCGTGGCTCCAAAGATTTTTGCCAAGTTAATGCATTCGTTAAGAATTACCTTATAGGGCAGTTCAGGCCGGTATAGCAATTCATAGGCCCCAATTCGCAAAATTGCTCGCTCCACCGGATCAATTTCGCTGATTCTGCGATCAGTAAACTCGGCCAAGGCAGAGTCAATGATGTCAAGTTTGTTGGGTATCGCATGCAAGAGTTCGTTAAAATAAGCCGGATTGCCATGGCCAAGACCATGTTCTTCGACAAATTGGCGCTCGATTTCCACGAGGTCATAACCCGTCAATTGCCATTGGTAAATAGCTTGCATAGCGCTGCGCCGTGCAAAAATCCTCGTTTGTGAATGGTTCATTGTGTTTCCAACCCGCGCAACAAGTTAACCATTTCGACGGCGGAGAGCGCCGCTTCCGCCCCTTTGTTGCCGGCTTTGGTGCCGGCACGTTCAATGGCCTGCTCGATAGTATCCACTGTCAACACGCCAAAGCTCACTGGAATGCCGAATTTCAATGAAACGCTGCTGATTCCTTTGACACATTCCCCGGCCACATAATCGAAATGGGGGGTGGACCCACGGATCACCGCACCGACGGCAATGATGGCATCATAGCGTTTGCCAGCCGCCACCGCCTGCACCGCCAGAGGCAGCTCATAAGCGCCGGGTGTCTTGGCGAGATGAATATCTTCCCTGCAAGCGCCATGGCGCACCAACGCGTCGATGGCCCCGGCTTCCAATTGGTCGACGATGAAGCTGTTGAAACGGGATGCGACGATGCAAAAACGCATTCCGGCTGCGCCGAAGTGGCCTTCATAAGTTTTGATGGTTGACATGGTTGACTCGCTATCTCCAGACATTGATTTTGAAGTAATTATATAACACACTATTACCAGCCTATATTGTTTTAATCCACTGTTACGCGCACGTCGGTAAAGGTTTCGGTGGCTGTTTCCTTCATTGGTTGTTGTGTCAGGGGTTCGCGGGGTGCGGTGACATTTTGCTCTTATTCCACCATCCAATCAAGGATTCGGCTTGAACAAGGGTTGCCGCGTCCACATGGGAAGCCTGATTGCCCAGCCATGTTTTCAGGATCAACAGGATGTATTCCTTTTCCTCCGGGGTGAGCGGCCTTCCCTTCTGGATCGAGTGCCATTGCTCCAAACAACCGCGACAACAGGTCGCCGTGGCATGTTGTGCGATGAACACGGGATGATGCCGGAAAGGGGTCTGTTTGCCGTCATTGGGCGGTTCCGCCGGGGCCAAACGCTGATCAATGAACTCAGCCGCATGTTTGAGCACGGCATCAAGACCTTTGCGATGCAGATAACCCAGTTCCGGTTCGCGCAGACGGAATCGCCGCCGAAACGCCGACCGGGAAAGCCGGTCGGACAAAGCAGTCAAATCGACATGTTCAACCATCGTCATTGCCATGCACGACCCAAGAAACGTCGCAGGGCGACTCTATCCCTTGATGATGATGGCACATTAGGGTTTCCGGCTTGCGTCCGAACCCGTACCGGGAGAATGGGCGGTTTGTGTCATGAATGCCAGAATCTCGCGCCAGACGGTACGGCGGGGGCTGTAGTCGAGAGTGTTGTGTCCGGCATCCGCCTCGACCCACAGCCGCTTTGTCCCCGGATAGCCGTCAAAGAATGCCTGGCCCAGACCGGGGGGCGCAATGGTGTCTTGGCCCGCCAGCAAAAAGGCGACGGGACCGGGGAATTCTGCAAGTGCTTGGTCAGCCCGAAAGCTGTCGCGTAGGAACCAGGCCGGTAGCCAGGGGTAATGTTGCCTCGCCAACACGGCTAAGTTGGGAAAGGGTGTGACGAGGAGCATTCCCTGCACGGCTTCGGGTTTTAGGGAGCCGTCGATGGCAGCCACCACAGTACCCAGCGACTCGCCGACCAGCAAGATAGGCTTGTGCGAGTCCCGTTGCAATTGCGTGATCGCCTCGCCAGCCGCAAGCAACAGACTGGCTTCGGACGGGGAGCCGGGACGCGGCCCGAAACCGGGGTATTCCAGCAAGTACACGTCGAAACGGGCATCCAGCGCAGGGCTTTGGAACAGGTTGCGAAAATAGGTGCGATGGATTGCCGCCCCCGCATTGCCATGCAACACCAGCACCGACCCGGTGGCATTTCCAGCCAGATATGGCGCACGCCAGCCAATGAATTGACCCTCATGCAACCAAGGCTCCAATCCCCGTTGTTTGGCTTCAAGCTCTGCTTGGGGCAAGTCTTGCCTGGTCGGGAAATAGATGAACTGACGCTGGACAAGATAAAGCGTCATCACCAAACCAATTAGGATGATCAAGATTCCGAACATGGGGGTTGTCCAACGCATTTTTTCTATGAACTATTGAGATATGGAATACGCATTAGCCGTTTTAGTGTGCCGGACTTGGCCGGGTAGACAAGTCAGGCGGGTTTGAAGTTATTTGCTGGTTGAAGCCGTCATTGTATCCCCCTTGATGTGTCGTCCGCCAATCGTTTTTTTCGACTCGCGTTGTGGGGGGAAACCAGCGGGCCGCGCGCGCTCGCGGAAAATATCGGTCCGAACCGGATCTTGCTGAACCAACCGGTCACCAATATCCAGTCGCTTCCCTAGGGCGTAGTGGTCACTGCCACCGACACCGCAGACTTCAAGCAGCATAAAGAAAGTCTCACGCAACGACGCAACGTAAAAGCAGTCCTTTGGAGTGGCGAGATGGGAATACTTTCACAGTCTCGTCGCGTAATCCGTGTGTCCGATACCCGAAAAAACCCGCATTCCGCTACGCTCCATGTGCGCTACATCCGCTAACTTAATGGCAGTGACGCTCCAGCGTGGCAACCCGTCTTAACCGCTCCTGCGGTCGGTTATGCGGCGCTGGAGTGCCGGAGTATGCATTCCCATGATGTAGTGCGGGAACGAGAGAATACTTGCCTCATATCCACCTCATTTCAATTAGTCGCTTTGTTTTTTTATGGCACTCTACATCTTTCAGCCATCGTGCTGCACTGTTAGCCCTGTCTCGATATTCGGCGCATTATGCGAGAAAGCCACTTGCGCCTTACGGCTTTACCGCTGGCGGAACCCGTCCATGATTCCGCCTTACCGCGTTATGCTGGCTTATGTTCCCAATTATGGAGTTTCCCCGTTGCCCGTTCATACAGGGTTTCCGGTGCAATATCAAATCCACATTCCCAAGCCAAAGTAGGCCATGAATCCAGATAAAAATGCTTAAATGCTTCAACATTCCGCAAGGGTTCGGCGGTTTGATATTTGTCAATTAAATCTTTCAAATCGACCACTCCGTCATCGCCTGTGTTGAATTTTAACCAGATGCGGTAGCCTTCCAAATAGCGGGCCTCAACGATGTCTACTATCATATTTTTGACTTTTCAAACCAAGGGTTGAATTTTGTGAAAATCTTTGGATTCCCACATTTCGAGCAATTCTTGCCGGTGCAGTTCGGCCCATTCCTCCACCAACCCACGAACTCTCGCCGGTAAATGCCCATCGCAGAGATTTAATGTTCTAATATCCATGGCGGCTTTATATTCGTTGTATCGAATATGAAAGTGTGGCGGGTTGTGTTCATCAAAATACATGGAAATAATGATACCAAGAAAGCGACTTATTTCAGGCATGGGAAATCTCGATTTAGGTACAAACTATCATAGTCGATTACAGCCGGTGTTGAGTCAATAGTTTCGTAGCCCGCGTAGGGCGCGAGGCATAAGCCGTATTGGGCCGCATGGCAAGGTTCAACATTGGGCGCAATACGCGGAGTACCGCCATTGCGACTTACGGCCCTTCGCACAAAACGTTAGCGACGGGGTTACAAACCCCGTCGCGCCCATTTCGCATACGCCGGCCCGCTTAGTCAGGAAGGCCGTGCTTGTCGGCAAGCCCTGCCCGTGGTCAGGCTTTCTGGTGTGGTGTCGGTCGCTCGGCAGTCGGTTTTTGATAAGTCGATTGGTTAGGGTGGTTTAGGCTTCCATTCCCGCGCCATTTTTTGGGCTTCAGTTCTTTGCGCCGGGCTTATTAAGCTTTCCAAGGCATCCAACAATGTTCTTGCCTCTCCATCGCCTTGCGCAGCGGAAAGAGAATACCAAGTATAGGCAGCGATGAAGTCACGCGGCACTCCCAGTCCTTCTTGATACATTGCGGCGAGTGCAGTTTGTGCTCCTTTATCCCCCTGCTCGGCAGCTTTGCGAAACCATTTCACGGCCTCGGCATCATCGCGTGGCACACCTCGCCCTGCGGCATACATCGCGCCAAGACTGGATTGCCCTATCTCATTTCCCTGCTCGGCAGCTTTGCGAAACCATTTCACCGCCTCGGCATCATCGCGTGGCACACCTCGCCCTGCCGCATACATCGCGCCGAGATTGGATTGTCCAACTTCATTTCCCTGCTCGGCAGCTTTAAGATACCATCCCACCGCCTCGACATCATCGCGTGGCACCCCTCGCCCTGCCGCATACATCGCGCCGAGATTGGATTGTCCAAGTTCATTTCCCTGCTCGGCAGCTTTACGATACCACCTCACCGCATCGGCATCGTCTCGTGGCACCCCTCGCCCTGCCGCATAAAGCGCACCTAGATCACTTTGCGCCCAAGCATTTCCTTGCTCTGCTGCTTTACTCGTAACCGTTCACTCCCCCCTGGGAGCGCGGGCGTCTCGCCCGCTGAAATGGCGGCCAAGATGGCCGCGTTCCCAGGAAAAGGCAGGGGGGAGTGAACGCTTACCTTTACTCCACCATTTCACCGCCTCGGCATCGTCTCGTGGCACTTCTTGGCCTCTGGCAAACCTTTGACCTAATAAGTATTGCGCTGTGGCATCTCCTTGTTTGGCACCCTTGATCGTATTTTCAAGGGAATCGGCAAAACATGGCACAGCCAGAAAAAGTAGAAATGCGGCGATAAGGGAACTATTTTTCACGGTTTGGCTTTTTGGATGAATGCAAATAAATAATTTTACAACGGTTTGTGCTCGTTCCCAAGCTCCTGCTTGGGAATGCGATCCTTGAAGCTCTGCTTCCCAAGCCATGGCAAGCTAGAGCTTGAAAAGCTAGGGTTCCCAAGCTGGAGCTTGGGAACCAGCAAAATTAAAAGCCAGATATAGTGATCCGATAGGTTTATCGCTTGCCCATGTAAATCTAATTTTTTTCTGGTTCCCACGCTCCAGCGTGGTAACCCGCCTTGTCCGCTCCAGCGGTCGGTTACGCAGCGCCGGAGCGCCGGGGCAGGCATTCCCACGCTGGAGCGTGGGAACGAGAGAACATATTCCATTGTGAAGTGTCGGACACGAAAAGCATGTACCCGATCTACCGTAAGCGTTCACCCCCTTACGCCGGCAACGGCAAGAGGGCCAATCCTTGGCGCCGACGGGTGATGGCGGTTTGCAGGTATTCCCAGGGGGAATGGCCGCGCCGGCGGCAGGTGTCGATGACACTGGCCAGCAAGGCGAAGTGACGCGACCCCTGGGGCGTGCGGGTGCCGTGGCTGGTTTGCCGCAGGATCACCCAATGCCGCAAGGCGCG